>Ga0123341_1007159_pt1 | contig 10152 bp, 5 predicted proteins | sample Turbeapinknodule_FD_89959 | JGI IMG/M metagenome (GOLD analysis project Ga0123341, IMG submission 89959) | Root nodule microbial communities of legume samples collected from Mexico - Turtle bean Mexico pink nodule | ecosystem: Host-associated > Plants > Roots > Nodule | place: Mexico: Nepantla...
ACTACCTCTCATGCACCTTCAAGGTCACCACACCTCTTAGGAGGACCTTGTTCCACTCTCATCCATTAAGCTTCCGCACCATCATCAACAAAAATCCAAGAAGAGCTCATAGGAATGCCATCACACGGTGCACCTTCCTTCCTACTGTGACTAGTGAAATCACTACCGGGTCATTGTCATGGGGTATGACATCTTGGAGGTCGGCCATGGTGAAAACGAGGTCGACATCGGGGGTTTGGTCTACCTGTAGTACCTCTACCGCCATTACGCCTCGTGCGTACTTCTTTCGCTGGGAGGCAGTGCACCCTCCCCCTGAGAATCCTCCTGAGATGGTGTTTACCTCCCCATGGATAGGCACCTCGTGCCCTTGATCTGTCCCTGTAACCACCAATGCCTAATCATTCTGCGGCTCTTGAAGATAATCCTTTAAGAAACCGCTCTTCACCAGCTCATCTAGTTGGTGTGCCAGGGCCAGGCAATTGCGTATGTAGTGCCCGTTTGCTTGGTGAAACTCACACCAAGCATTTTTGTTGGGCCTCGTTCTTCTGTCGATCTTTGCTGGCACCTTCAGCCTTTCCGCTATGTTTGGGATAGCGATCAACTCCTTGACTTCCAGTAAAAAATTATGCTTTGGAGGTGGGTCCCTTCGTGCGCACATTCCCGCCTGGGCCCGCTCGTAGGGTTTTTCCGCCCTCTTTTTCTCTGTGGTTGCCTTGTGCACCCTCATAGGTTGTGGTCATGCCGCCGCACGAGGTCGGACAGGACCGACAAGACCTTGTTTCTGTGTTACTCGATCATCTGTGGCGATGTGTGCCAACGCCCGATGTCTAATTTCCGTGAACGTCTTCGGGTAGAACCTTAATAGTGACTCACTTCGGGTAGCATTCCTTTGACAATCTCACCACTTGGACCCCAAACCTGTTCAGGTAGTCCTTTACGGACTCCCTCTGGTACTGTTTGACGTCGAAAACATCATAGGAAAGTCGGGTGGGGGTCTTGTTAACAAGGTATTGCTCCCTGAACAGTGTTGCAAACTGGTCAAAGGTGGTGATGTGTCCGTCAGGAAGGCTAAAAAACCATTCCAACGCCGTAGCTGATAGCGTGCTCATAAGCATCTTGCAGTACACAGCGTCAGACCCTCTTGTAAGCATCATTTGGGTGTGGAACGCCGTGAGATGGGCCTCTAGGTCCTCTACTCCTGTGAAGGAGACTTTCGGGCCTAGAGACGTTGTTAGTAAAGCCGTATTCATGATCGCTTGTGATAACGACATGGGACGTGCCCTAAGAGGTACAGGTGGGGCACGTTAGTCTGTTGCGCGCTCCCCTACTTGTTGTAGATCCCAACGCAGTTCTTCATTGGCTTTGCACAGTTCTACGTTGTCCGCTCGTGACGCCCTACTTTTGCTTGGAGGGCACGCATCGTGTCCAGGATTTGCTGTGTGGTAACGTTGTCCCATTCGGGGACACAATTCCTGCGGATCCAGCGGTTCCTTGCCTCGTACTCCTCATGTTTCTGGTAAAGACTCTTAACGTGATTGCGAGTGGGACCTATCTTTAATGAGCCCCACAGTGGGCGCCAAATGTTCATGTCGGTTGACTCCCTTCGCCAGTACGAATCTGACAACTGCTTTGGCCCTTCGATCTTGCCTGAGAATCGTGACTCCTTGATCAAGAAGCCTCTCACCTGCAAAGACAAAGGGGCGCCCTAGCGGCCATTTGCATTTCGATGCTCAAGTCAGTATTAGGGCAAAGAAACACCAAGTGTGTGTATTCTCTTCAGTCTTAGAAACCGCGTACCTTACTAGGGTTCTTGTCACCCTTTATATAGGCTGAAACTAGGGTTTACCTTTGTGCTGTTACCATTATCTAGGGTTCCTTGGAAAATCTCCCTGCGTCGCTATTTAGCTAATCTTAGTGTATCTGGCACATGGAACCTTCCTTATCTGGAGTGCAACGAATAACCAGAGTGGTCGCTTGGGTACCAACTTGTGCAGCTATTCTCTAGCGCCATCTGCTTCGTGGGTGCCCTAAGTATTCACGTGCCATGCATGAAACATCCCTGGAAACCCTAACCTTAATGAGTTTTAACGCCTCCCATGATTATCCTCACGTGTTGCGCCTTCATGCATCATACACAACACGTGCATGGATCCCTCGTGGCTTAGGCTTCCCACACATCTCATGTCTTTAACTGTTAACTTATCATAACTCTTAGGCCCACCTTACGTGGCCTTCTACAATGTTCAGATGACCGATGTCCGATATTCTCCCACTACTAGCGAGGTCCGATATCGATCTCCAACATCGGGCTTAGAATACCAATGTCCAAAGACTAACCAATCCCCTGGTAAGTGCGTCTGGGGTCCACCTCGTGGCCCCCCTTCCATCACCAAGCATCGATGCGCGACGTCTGAGGTCAGTCTCTGGGTCGATGACCGAGGAATGGTCGAGACATAAAGCTTTATAATCTTCCCTGCTCTTATCCCGAGTTATGGTGGCTAAATATATAGGGATGGTCCTCCATCACTTTTTCTTATAGAATTTTTTTTATGGTGGGATAACTTTAATATTGTAATGACTTGATTACACTTTTTTATTTTTTTATGGGTAGAAATTGCCTCCATATTCGTTAACAACTCATGAGGTTGAGTCAAGAGGTTTCATACCCACTGAGTTTGAAGTAAGGACAACACATTAAGATGTATTTTCTTCATCTTCCTTAAAAAGCATTGCCTTTGATGTTAATCAAACTAAGTTTGAAGTGTAAGGATTAATAGTTGTCACAATGCAAGAAATTACAGTAGCTTATGATAATAAGGAAACTTGTTAGTTAGGCGAAACTCTCTTACTTGAGGATGCAATATCATATCTCCTACCAGTATGTTTATAAGTTGGTTGGATTAATGTGAGTTTTTAATCTTGAACACATTTTTTTCTTAGTTTTCAACTCAAATAGGTTAGAAGTGATGAGAAACAGGATGAAAGGATATATGGAATAAAGGCTCAAACTTAGTTTCAAAATTATATTAGATTGAAGAAAAGTGGTTCATTTTTATATTTGTGTCTACCATTTAAAGTATGATTATGTTTTTTATACTTTGCTTTAAGGTCCCTACAATTATTTGCATGAGAAACTAAATATCTATGATTTTCTTTAAGGCTTGGTTTGACACTTTTTACTATGTATATGCTTTTCACTTTAAGACATGGTTGACTCATTGATTGTAATTTAGTAGGGTAAATTTTATGACCCAGTATTTTCTATTTATTTTAAGCATAGAATGTTGGAAGTGTGCTCTATCACCAAATCAAATTGTAGGATCAAGCGAAGAAAGAATGACTGATTAACATGTGTCTTGTAATAGTGTTTGAGCATTAAAAACAATATTTATTTTTCAAATGTTAAGTTATCATTTCATGTACTTTAATTTGGTGTACTTTTGAACACATGTGACTTTGATCTACTTTGAAAGGGAATGAATGAATATTTACATGCACCATTTTTTGCATTGAATCATTTTGTCAATTAATATAATTATGACAATTTTAACTAATATAACTTAGATGTTTAAAAAATGTCACTTTATACAAGGTGTTAAATGGCGGGTACTGTGACGGTTCACATAAGATCGTCGTATTATACTTTATGGTGATCAGATCTCTGACGATATGCAAAACTACCACACGTGTATATAGTGGCATTTATAAATGACAATATATAAAAAAAAATTGTCACCACATATATGATTTTTTGAAGTGTATGTCATTGTTTTTAATGTCAATGTTTAAAATGCCAAGGGAGTTAGAAATTATATAACTATGGTATAGATAGATTTCCTATGGGGATGGGGGAATGAGGGGGGAAGTTGGCATGGGTAAAGTGGGAATCTATTTGTAGGAGTAAGGAAGCAGGAGGATTACGTGTCAAGGATCTGAGGAGCTTTAATATGGCTCTTCTTGGTAAATGGAAATGAAGGTTATGAATATATTAGGCAGGCTTATGGAAGGATATTATTGACTCAAAGAATGGGTCATGTAGAGCCTAAAGAGCAACAAGAAAGGAACAAACGAGTCAGGGTGGTGGAGGGACCCAAGAAAATTTTGTGGGTATGGAGGAAAAGGGAGTTGGTTTAAAGGAAATATCTTTTGGAGGTGTGGAACAGGAACACAAACTATCTTTTGGGTGATATTTGGGTGGGTGAAATACCCTTAAGAGATAAGTATCCCAAAATATACCAAAATTCAAATCACAAAGATGCAAATAGTGAATTTCCACAAAAGTAGGGTTGCTTGTTCTTTGGGTCAAAATGTATTGCCACTATCACTGATACGTGATTGATCATTGTCACTATCTTGTTCCCTCACTTAAACCTGGGTAAGCTTTCATCGCTCTCTCATATGCTCTTTATCTCATGCTTGCGACTAGCATTATTGTCCGTGACGATGCTCAAACGCATGTACTTGAATTTGATCTTTGTATCACAAGCTTCAAGTTGTTCTTATAATTAGGTAGGATTTTTTTTTTTTTTTGATTTGATTCTATTTGATTTTCATTTTCGCTTCGTTTTTATTTGATTTTTAATCGGTGTGTATCATAGTGACTCTCACAATTGAACCCTTGGATTAGTGTTTTTTAACAGGTGTTTGTTGTAGTTTCAATTCTTATGATTAATTTATGTTTGATTTTTATATTAAAGTGTTTATAATTTTGTTTTGAGTGAATTTGTCATTGATTTGGTACACAACATGTTTTATTTTGATGTTGGTACGAAAAAAATTGGATCTTCGTTAGTGCCATATTTTATGTATTAGAAGAAATTGGCCAAGTGGTATTATGAGTGTTATGATAATATTAATTATTTTTATTTATACTTGTACATTTGATCATAACTTTTTATAGTCCTTACTTCTTATGCACAACATATTTTTCAATATTCATAAATTGTTTATATGCAAATTATTTGGGAATTAGAATTGTCTCTGTTCTTATCATTCTCTTTATTTTTTTATTTCAATTAACCACTCTGGAAATTGTTAGACCTCTTAATGAAATGGAAATTTCTAAAATTAGTTGTGATTGCATATTATGATTTCATAAACCATTTTTTTATTACATAGAATTTTGGGTCAAACAGATGTATATTCTGAGAGAAACAAATCGAAGATTTAGTGCCTTAGGGCAATCTAGTGCCAAGGCTCCCTTACTGGAGTGCAACCTTTGACGGAATGGCCACCTGGATACCAACTTGTACACCTAATCTCTAGGGCCATGCGTTTTGGGGGTGCCCTGGCTGTTCACGTGCCATGCATACAGCCTACCCCTGGGAGACGTAACCCTAACGGGCCTTCGCGTCTCCAGTGGTTCTTTACTTGTGTTGCACCTAAATGCACTATTCACACCACGCGCATGAACCCTTCATGATCTAGGCTTCCCCCTATTGATAACTGGTGTGTTGTCTCGGACCCACCTCTCGTGGTCCAGTTCTGTTGTTTGAATCACCGATGCCGGATGTCACATTGGCCTCACTCTGTCGAGGACAGATCGGCACATCTTGGTGATCGACGTCTGACCACTCATCGTCACCCTGGCTCATTTTGCTTGTAAGACAGTGGCCCATGCCGCTTGTGGGTCCCATCTTACATGGCCCACCATTACTAGTAGTCAGCGATGTCCAAGGACTGGTCGGTACAATTCTTTACCTCAAATTCTAACATATAGATGAAAGGTTTTAGCGACTTTGATTTGCACATTAATCCCAACACTATTGTTCTTCTATATTGTGACAATTAGGTCGCTGATGAATTTATTACGACAAGTGCACCGCATTGCCAAAAGTAATAATGTGTCTCTAAGGACGGATATCGATCCCACAAGGAACAGTTGAATAATCAAGTAAAATATTTGCTAAATATAAAATAGAACAATAAAAGTTTGTTGAGAATTGTTATGATAGCAAGAATTAACAAGAAAACAAGTCAAAGAGTTTGTTGCTTCAAATGGAAAAATAGGGATTGGGTTTCATCTTTCTCACTCTTTTGTATTTTGATTACCATGACAATATTGTGCCCTTTGATTGATATCGATGCCCGTATAAATATCATTTATATCGATTCCTCACATATAAAATTATTAAGATGCTTCCTAAATATCAATTCCTCGCGTATTTATAAAAACAACTTGTCTTTTAAGATTACACGTTGATATCAATTAACATTTCAAGTTTATTCCTAGCACTCAAATATTTTAAGTATTATTTTTTAGGTCAGAATCCTAAAAATACTTTCCAGTCAAATTTAAGATTCTAGATCAAGAATTAGAAGCAAAACAATAATACCAATAATCAATCAAGAATAGAATATTATGTTAAGATATCACCTCACTACATAAGAGTTTGAACAAATTACTCCCAATCTCAAAGGGTAGAATTAGCCACACATCTTCTAACACCTTGTATTCTCCTAATTGGGTTACAAGTCACTCAATGGTGTTTTCCTCTCAATCTTGCGCACTAGGGTTGAGCCTCTAGCCCCCTATTTAACCTAATTTAGGTTGTGTGACTTCATGTGTAGTGCTAATGGGCTTACTGATAAAAACATAAAATGGCCCAATCTGTCTGACGCATTATCGCTTGAGCAAGAAAGGTGTTGATTTCTGAAATGTTCACTGGAGTATTCTCGCTCAAGAGAGAATGAGCTCGCTTAAGCCAGAAACTCCACTACTGAGTTAGACTTTTTGATCTTTTTTTGCATTCCGAGCCTTCCAGCTTTCTCCTTTTAGCTTATCTTATTCTCCTTAGCCCAATCGTCTTCATTATTCCCTAAAAACCTAAAATTAACACCAAATTTGGGAGTAAAATGTTCATATTCAAATAAAGATCATAAAATATGTAGAAAGGTATAAATTCATAATTAGGGATTATTTTATATGTAAATTATCAATTAATACTCATAAGTGCCTATATTTTAATATCAAATATTACTGAAATTAGACACTTATCACTCTCCCCAACTTAGAATCTTGCTTGTCCTCAAGCAAAGTAAATGAATATATTTGAATTTAAATATCAAAACAACTTAATTTACTAAACAACAAATTAAATTATAACTTATGATGCTTCTAAATTCAAATATAGAAAAATATATATATACAACCAACTTCCAATCAAAACAATAAAATGACAATTTATTAAGAAAATTCTTCTTATATGCTTGCAGGTGAGTGTTTATCTCTATTTTCACTGAATCATAACAAATCACAGTTGTTTCTCATTTCATCTTCAAATCACCAACATATCATAAACATGAATCTTGATGTCTTTTTTAGGGTTGTAATTGTTGGATTCAATAGTGTCAAAGTTAAAGAGGGGGTGAATTGAGCTTTTAAAACTTTCGCACATATTCAAATTTTATCACAGTACACAGAAAATAAATCGATTTATTTAGCAATGAACAGATTTATTTTTATACTGTTTATGTACTTTAAGGCGTTTATCTCAGTTGAATGATTTTTTATTTTAAGATTGAGTTAGATGATCTGCAGGCAAAGATCAAATTGATTTTCACAGAGTAAAACAGAGAGCTACAACAGTTAATCACAACCTTTGAATGCACAATCAATGCTTGGTTTTTAAAACACTTAACAAATTGAATTAACCTTCCCAGAACATGAATTTCAATGATGTTTCACTACACATATAAATTTACGCAGAAGTTCTTCAGAAGGTTTTCCAGAAAATCAAGAACAGTATACACGTGCCCAGAAAGAACAGATTCAAACACAAGAATAGATTTATTTCTTGACAGATTAGTTTGATCAACGATTATTGAGTACAGAGTTTAAGAGAGAATGAACACAGAACAATTATACTGGTTCACTCAAATGAGCTACATCCAGTCTTCACCTAATCCAAAGTGAAATTCACTAAACCACAATTCCAAACAATTACAAAAACCACTGTTCTTGAACCCTATAAGAACATGGCACACCTTGCTGAAAAACACTATTCCAACACACACAACTCTTCAAGAAACCCTATCAAGAAGAGTTTACAACCACACTTTACAAGGAATTGAAGTATGAAATGAATATACCTGATAGAGAATGCAGAAATCTTCCTTAAACCAGTAGTACAGATAGCTCACACAGTGACAACACCTCTAACCAAGCCTTAGAACCAACCAAGAACAGGCACACTTTGTGATATGGAAAATCTTTCAAGAACTCGTGCTAATCCTCTGAAATCTCTTATTTCTCTGTTGTAAAAACTCGTTTTCTCAATGATATGAACAATCTATTAAAGCCAGAACAAACTCTCCTTTTATAGAAAACATTTTATAACGAACTTTCAAAAAACAGTTAAAGTTGTTATAAAAAGAACAGATTGAAAATAAAATGAACAGATTTATTTTCAAAGGTAGTTAGAGAATTTGTTATATGTAGGAGACTTAGTCAAAATCCCTGGTGCAAGGATAAAACGTGAAAAGCCTTTTAAGAGAAACATGGCACCAGACTAAAAAGAATTTATTCATTTACAGAAGAACATATTCATTTTCAAAACGATAACAAAAACATTTTAACAAGTGAAACACAGTCGTTTTGATGGGATGAAAACTTAGTTAAGATACTTGATGCATAAAACCTGATTTTCAAATGCACTTTATCAAAGCATCAGTTTTAAGAAAAGAATCTATTCATTTAGAGAAGAACAGATTCATTTTCTATGCAGTAAATGATATTTTTGCAAAACATGTGAAAAACAGTTTCATAAAACTTGTGTTTGCTCTTATCACATGGTCAGGGGTTAAGAGGTGAGTTACCTACCAAAAAGGCCTACTTTAAACAACCTCTAATCTATACCTAAGACATCCTTAAAGCAAAAACAAATACAAAGGAAAAATACACATTTGGCTTCATCAAACACTTTGTCTTGAAGGGGCAACATCCATCTTCAACAGTAATGAGGCTCGGCTTCCAAAAAGTATTAGTTTTTTTAGATAACAAAATGCGCATCTTAAAGAAGAATAACAAACCTACAATTCAATTATAGAGACCATATATGTTATCTAATCACAATTTTCTTTTGAGTTTACACTTTTCCTTATTTTTGTTTCACTTATGCATTATTTTCAACATGAATTTTTCTTTTTTTTTTTCTTTGTGAATTTTTTTTCTCTTTTTTATCCTCAATATGAATAGATTCTTCCTATTTTCAACTTTTTGAACTTCCACAATTAAAACCAACCATTCCCTTGTCTATGTACATTGCATCTATGTTCTCCTTCCTTAAACATGCTAAAGGATATGAAAATATATCATCAAAGGTTAGGGTGCAATAATAATAATAAAAAATTGGCTCAAAAGGGATACATAAAAAAAATGAACTCTAATAAGAAAAAGGTTGGCTATTTGGCCCTGGTTTCCTAATTAACACAAATGCCTCAATCATCTCCATGCTCTTTTATGATGTAACAAAAAATAAAAATTAAACAACCACATTTGTCAATTCATCAGTAAAACTCTCAAAATTGTTTAAGGTTCACACACTCACTTGGTTTAATTGGTCTCATTCCTTTTTGTTTTGTCATTCTCTGTTCTAATCAATCATCCTGTTAAATTTTTATGTATCACAATTTCAACTATATTTGAATACGGATTAAATCATATTTTCTTTTCTAACTTGTGTCTAATTCATCTCACTATTTAATATTTAAACACAAATTCTTTTTTTCCATAATTCCAATTTTATATTCCAGTTCTTTTTTATTTTAGAAAAATAAACTAGAAAACAAACAAATTAAAACTAAAATTTATTCAAGAAAAATAATTCAAGACATAAAACTAACTAAATAGAAGAAACAACAAATTTATTCAAAATGCAAAATAAGCAAATAAAACAAACTAAGCAAATAAACAAAAAACAAAATAACGAAAAATAAAATAAATAAAAAACCTAAATAGAAAACTAAAACAAAATTCAAATAACTGAGAAGAAAAGAGAATTAGAAAGATAAAATTGTTCTTGCCGGTTGACTCTAACGGCAGCCTTTGGCCCTTCTATCTCCGCCTGAGAATGGTGCTTCCTTGATCAAGAAATCTCTCACCTTTAAAGACAAAGGGGTGCCTTGATGGTCGTTTGCACTCCGACGCTCAAG
>Ga0123341_1007160_pt1 | contig 10151 bp, 5 predicted proteins | sample Turbeapinknodule_FD_89959 | JGI IMG/M metagenome (GOLD analysis project Ga0123341, IMG submission 89959) | Root nodule microbial communities of legume samples collected from Mexico - Turtle bean Mexico pink nodule | ecosystem: Host-associated > Plants > Roots > Nodule | place: Mexico: Nepantla...
ATATAGGAAAAAATTTAATAATTTACATGTAAAAAACCAAACATAAAATAATCACACAACAAATTTAATTTGGATATTTTTTTCAAAATCACAATTTTTTTTCTGAGTTAAATAAATTATTATGGACAATTAAATTTTTAAATATTATATACATATTTAAAATTTAATTTTAATATTAAGAATAACTTTGTATAATTATTTTATAATTACTTATTTAACAATTTGTCTTATAATATACTTTATGAATTTCAGTAGAAAAAAAATCAACACATAGGAATAAAGTGGTTTGGTTGAAATGTTAATAAAGTTTTATTTAATTTAATGACATGATTTGTTATCACAAAATTATAACTTAAAGTTTTTCTCTTTGAATAAACTCTTATTCAACTCACCCTCTCAGTATAACAATGCTTAGAAACTCAACTCAAATGCCACTGTAGACACTTCAATTTCAGTTAACACTACAAGAACTAAACATACTATTAAAATATATTTTTTTATAGTTTTTACGAGACAAATGTTAGATAATTTTTTAAAAAATCTGATGAAAAGCAATATTTATAACATAAAAATAGTTAAAATTAAAAAGATCGAATCACAACACAAAAGTTAGATAAAAAAAAATGGTGAGAGCTAAAAATGCAAAGAATGAATGAGAACAGAGAACATGGCAGCATGGTGGTGGTCACACTCATCAGCTCTAGAATAATCAACATGGCAAGCAAGTTCTAGTTCAACAGTTCCACGCACTTTTTTATTTTAATTTTTCTTTTCGAAATTCCACAAACGACAAAACAAAAATTAATTCAATAAAATCTACTACACTTTTCTTCTCTCTCTCCTTTCTTCCCACCTCCACTTATTCCTCTCCATTTTCCTCTGTCTGTTCCTCATTTTCTCTCCAAAAAACAGAAAAAAAAAACATTTTTTTGGCTTTCACTGATACCCCTTTTTTGTTTCTCCTTGAATTTTGCATCAAGGGACTTGGCTCTCAGCATGGTTTCACTTGGGGCTGTACATAGTGTGGTCTATGTGCTCCTGCTTTCGGTCACTTTGGTTTTGGGTGGGGACATAGTTCACCATGATGATGTTGCCCCCATAAGGCCTGGTTGTGACAACAACTTTGTTTTGGTACCAATTTTTCTCCTTTGTGTGTTCTTCTCATGAATTGTAAAATTGGTTGTGGAATGTGATACTCGTTGGTTTTCAACGTTTGTTCTTGGTCTTGATGCTTGCTTAGTGGGAAAGTTATAGAGAAGGATTTGGAAACATGGGAAAATCCCTTTGTTTTTAGGGAAATGAAAATTGGAGAGTTGGGTGGGATTTGTTTAAAAAATTCAGAAGTGTATGTACGTTTGGTATTTGATTTGAGTTTTCATTGTGGAAAGATGATCTGTTCCTTCAATGGTGCTTTGGTGTTTGCTCAATGCTTGCTTAAGTTTTAGAGGTTGCGTGCTGAGTTGTTTTGAGTTTCCTTTTTTAGATTCCATGCCATAGTGCTTAGTTGGGTACTGTAGTAATTATTTTTTTGCCTCGTAAACATCCATAGATGGTGGGTTTCTAGCTTTTCCTTAGAGATCTAAGTTTATTATGTGGTGAGAGATTGAGAGTTGCTAATTGAGTAATACACTAGCATCTTTTATTTGATACGTATGATTTTTTTATCGTTTTTTTTTCTGCTTAATAATTTTTGTCATGCAAACTTGCATCTTCATAAACACATGAAATTGATGCAGGTGTTGTTTATTAGATAATACTGAAAGAACTGAATTTGTCTCTGTTCTTCTCCAAAAGCTTTTATCCTGTAAAATTTCTGCAATTCAGTGCCCTTTTTTACTTACCTTCTTTGGTGGTTAGCTTAACGGTGAAGATAGGGATTTTTTATTTGAGTGTACCCAAAATTTAAATAAGAAAATTTTTTGACGGTAGCCAGCAGATTGGGAGCTATATTTTAATATTTGACTAAGAACGAACTGATTCTGAAAAATCTTTTAGCTTTACGATTCTAGCAACTGCTATCCAACCTATTTCTATTTTCTTGAATTTGGTACTGCCTTATATACATATATATGCATTCTTTCAACAGCTTTGATTAATTGCTTCTTTTTTGTCTAGGTAAAAGTCCCCACTTGGATTGATGGTGTGGAAAAAAGTGAGTATGTTGGTGTTGGTGCAAGATTTGGCCCTACATTGGAATCAAAAGAAAAACGTGCCAATCTTACCAGAGTTGTCATGGCTGATCCTCCTGATTGTTGTACAAAGCCTAAGAATAAAGTATTGGAATTCATTATTAAGTTGTATATCCTGCCAAATGCAACTTTACTTGCATTTGAAATATAACTGCTCAGATTGAAAGCTCTATTTATACATTTACTGATTAGTATTTTGTATTACTTTCCACCATTAGCTCACCAGCGAGATAATTTTGGTGCACCGAGGAAAATGCAGTTTCACTACAAAGGCAAATATTGCTGATGAAGCTGGTGCTTCAGCCATCCTCATTATAAACTACCGTACAGGTGTTTGCATTTTCTTTTCAATGCTTTTTGAGATCATATAGCGTATTTTGTTCATTACTTGTCCATTAAAGTATAAAAGCAAGTTGCAATGAGCAGTTTAAGTCAATATTTCTTTCATAAATATAAAAGTATTATTTTGTGCTTGTTTTGATAAACTGTTGTCTTTTCTTGCTGTACAGAACTTTTCAAGATGGTTTGTGAAGAAAATGAAACTGATGTTGATATAGGAATACCTGCTGTCATGCTTCCCCAAGATGCTGGATTGACTTTGGAAAGGCATATTAAAAATAACTCCAATGGTATGATTGACTTTCTTTGAGCTGTTTCTTATTATGTAACTAGTGATTGCTTTTCTTTTGGCACAGGACAACAACTTTTAAAATGATGACTTTATATTTTATACCTGATCTGGTGATGTGTCTTATTTGATGCCATTTGCACTGCTGCATGTACAATTCCTGCTCTTTAGTGTCCATACAGTTATACTCTCCATTGCGTCCATTGGTTGATGTTGCGGAAGTGTTTTTGTGGCTTATGGCTGTTGGTACCATTTTATGTGCTTCATATTGGTCTGCCTGGAGTGCTAGAGAAGCAGCTATTGAGCAAGAGAAGCTTTTAAAGGTTACCTAGTTCCATTTTGTGTCAACTTTACTATGTCTCTATAGTGAAAAAAACAGGAATACTAAGATGTGGAGGATAAGATTCTACTAAGCCAAATAGAGCCAAACAAAAAAGTGCAGAAAAGACAAACATTAAAACAATAAAGCTTTTGCTTTATTTGCTACCTGTCAAGGAGGCTATATAAAACAGGACTTTATTCTCTTTTAATGTCAGCATGTTTTTCCTCCTTTATAACAAATTATTTTCCCGCATATTTGAAAATTCATTGATCTAGTTCCTAATATATGCTTAAACTTATATACTTGCAGGATGCTTCAGATGACTATATTAATACCGAAAATGTTGGTTCCAGTGGTTATGTGGAAATTAGTACCACAGCAGCAATTTTATTCGTCGTGATTGCTTCATGTTTCTTGGTTATGCTGTATAAATTAATGTCATTCTGGTTTGTTGAAGTTCTGGTGGTTCTGTTTTGCATTGGCGGGGTTGAGGTGAGTTGTTCTTGTTCCAGGCTTAGTTTTTGTTTATCTAAGTATTCTTTCCTCTGATCTAGATTATAATCACTATACTCATCGACCATATTTCCATACTTTTCTTATCATTATTTTGCATCTTCTTTAAGGCAGCTGCAATGTCTTAAATTTTAAGTGGGGGGGATCACTTGTGCTGAACTTTTAGTGACAAATTTCTTTCTATCGGAAAAGCAAGTGGTAGAATGCTCTTTGTATAATGGAAAATATATTTAGTAAGCTACTTTATGAGCATTGGTTGAGCATTTTCTACCCTATGCTTAAGGCTCATATTTTAACTGAACAAGATATAACAGATCATACTGAACTCATTTGCTCTTTAGCTCAACTTATTAATCCAAACAAGTGAGTTCAGCTGTAGAGGCATATTTCATTGCAATCATGTTCTTCCTGCCAGGGACCTGTTAATGTATAGGTCTGAAAGTTACTGAGCTTGAATGTCAATGCTTCAATCATTCTATTTGCTCCTTTAAGCTAATATGGGAAAAGTGGGTTTGATTATTTCATGTCCTTGAATTTATTTTGGTATGACTGGACAATTTACTTCTAGCTTCTTTCTCCAATTGTGTGGACGATGTCCTTTCGGAATTCAATATCCTAACATTCACTTCTAGCTTTGTGTGCTTGAATTCAAGCTTTCAAACTTCTCATCAATGGATGCAAATGAATTGCGGCTTGAAAATATGGAAGGGGATGAAAATAGTTGTTTAACTTCTAATGGCCCACCTTCACAATCCTAATTTCTACGGTTTCTATGATTTAGTTAAATCCTAGATCTTCAAGCTGAGGCAAAAAAGGGTCCCTGGTTGTGGTTATATCGAGTCCTAAATAAGTCATATAACATTTTCAATAACAAAATATGATATACAATTAATTATGAATTCCCTTTGATTGGTGGACATTATTATTTTTGTTATGTAGATTAGAACTTCAATATTTTTTCAGTCGTGAATTTTTAGTAATTTTTGCTTTAGTTATTACTTGGAGTTATAGTGGTACTGCAATAACAGCATGATTTACCTGTCAAACAAGCTAAATCTTTATATTCTTCATGTGCTTTCAGGGACTGCAAACTTGTTTGGTGGCCCTGCTATCATGGTAAGTCTTTTTTACACAAATGAAGGTGGTTGGACGAGAGTAGGACAGGATAACTAATCTGCCGAGTTTTCTTTTGTTATGAATTTTAGACTTCAGTAATCAATATTTTTAACGTAACTGAAAGAGGATATAACTACAGATGTTTATGGCCGAAAGATCATATTGTGGAGCATACTGTATTTGTGTTGTTAAATTGTGATTAATTGGTTTGATTATTGTTTATATAAATGGTGGCAAATAAGAGTAATAGATTGACTTAGTCAGTAATTCTTTTTCCATATACCTATTTCCTCTAAAGTATGAGCCATGAAGTGGTAAGGAATTGAATTTCATAACCAAATGTAGCAAGACAGACATATATACCTCTGACTGAACATTGCTCAAAGATGTATTTTATGTAATTTTTGCATCGGCAAGGATTTTCTGCTTTCTTTTAGTATTAAAATTTCATAAATCAATATTGCCTGAAAAAGAAATTAGTTCAGCTTGAAGCTTGTGGCTATAGAGTACATGGTTCATTTTCATTGTATTACATTCTTTAGTTATGGTATGGAATTGACGGTAAAATGCTTATAGTTTTAGATGGTTTCGTCAACCTGCCCAGACATTTGTGAAGATACCCTTCTTTGGAGCTGTCTCATATCTGACACTTGCCATTACTCCATTCTGCATAGTGTTTGCCGTGGTTTGGGCAGTTTATCGCCGTGCATCATGGGCTTGGATTGGTCAGGATATTCTCGTAAGAATAGTTTTATCACTTTTGCTAATAAAAAAAACTACTTACTTTCACTTCGCCTCCTGGTTAATTTTTTTCTTTACATTTTCTAGTGTTTTGGACTGAACTGGTTGGCATTTCTGATTCATGGTTAAAATAAAGAAAATTATCATACAATCATAAAAAATTCACTTGCCGCTGACTTAGACATTGCTTTCTAACATTGGAACATTACTAGTATAAAACTGAAAATGTTAGCATTGAATCCGATAGTCTTCCTTTGGCTGCAGCTGTGACTAAAACAATGACTGTAGGATACCACATTTGTGTCTTGAAATGTATTGTTTTTGTTTATATATGATATAGATCCAAAAATAATTATTTATTTCATTAACACTATGTGCTGGTATGGAGTCATGAACTAAGTATCAAGAAGTGCATTCTTTTGCTATTGGTCAATGAAAAAGATATGAAGAACAGTATCAGTTTCCTAATCTCTGCTTTTTATATATGAAATTTGGCTGTCACTAGTCATTAAAATGCAACATGGTCAGAGATTATTCTTTGTCCATCCATTAATAGAGGAAAAACGAATAAAAAATAGGATGTTGAACTGATATTTGCTTAATTTCTTTCTGGATCCTATAGCACAAAATATTAATAGTAAATATGTTTTTCAAACTTGTTCCCACTCAAATGTAGTTTTGGATAGAAATTTAAGTTCTGCCATTCAGAATTATAAGCATTTATAAATCAAGAGGCTGATTGATATTTATTTAGCGTGTTTACTTATCTCTGTCTACCACCTATCATTCAGGGTATCACGTTGATAATTACAGTTCTTCAGATTGTTCGCATACCAAATCTAAAGGTATTCATTGTTGCTGTTTTCTTCCCACTACTTTTGGTTTTTAAAAGGCTTGGAAGGTATTATCTCCTTATTTACTTGTTTGTGATGCTTAGTTTAAGAATAGGAGTCATAAATGGGGCATTTCGAAGAGATAGCTTTGCAAGATCTTACTGAAGTTTTACTATGAACAAAAACACCTTCATACCTTTTTTCTGTATCAGGTTGGAACTGTTCTTCTCAGCTGTGCATTCCTATATGACATCTTTTGGGTGTTTGTCTCTAAATGGTGGTTCCATGAGAGTGTTATGATAGTGGTAAGTGTTTTAACGAAAGCTTTCTCTCTCTACCATTCTTTGCAAAGCTTGATTTTGGCTTCATTCGTGATTCTGTTTTCCCCTTCAAATTAATACAACTTTTCTCTACACAGGTAGCTCGTGGTGATAAGAGTGGAGAAGATGGCATTCCCATGCTTCTCAAGATACCTCGTCTATTTGACCCTTGGGGTGGTTACAGTATCATTGGATTTGGGGACATAATCTTACCAGGACTTTTAGTGGCATTTTCACTAAGGTTGAATTGGAATTCTTACGTTGATCATACTATACATACCTCTCCTACTCATCTTGTTTTACAGAATTCTTTTTTTTATAGCATCCACATTGTTCCCTTGCAAAAATGATTTAGATAGATGGAAAGGAGAGTGGTCTTTTATTATGTAACAATTTCAGAAACTTAATTATTCTATTGATAACTAATGTTACAGGTATGATTGGTTGGCAAAGAAGAACCTTCGTGCTGGATACTTCTTGTGGGCAATGACTGCTTATGGTTTAGGTATAGAATGTTTTATCTGGGAATAATAATAAAATGTGAAAATATTTAGACCTGTTAACTGTTATGCAAGATTCCGCAAATATTATTGTACACTTGGCTAATCTTTGATAGTATTATATTAATTTAACTCCGGAAAATTCTAGGCAACTGGTTAAAATTGCTTAACATTCTAAGTGCATCAACTTAACAAAAGAGTTCATATGAAAATTTAATGGTGACACTTACAAAACTTTTGACTTTCTCTCCGTTGAAATAGATGACATGTTGCTAACATGTGAGTTAGACATGGCTATGGAATTTGGTTTATAGAATAATCGAAAAAAGGGTTTAAAGAAGAGGTTTATCTCTACTTAATTCATTATAATGCATTTACTAGGCCTGTGCATGCACTGCTTCAATCTAAAATGTTTTTAATTTACTAATTAGAAGTAATAAAGAGCAATGATACGACCCTTTAGCAACATTAAGAGTTCTTCTACAAATCTGTTTGCTTGCTTCTTCTGTATATTCTTATCTTCAAAAATGAAAAATCACTGTTCGCTTTGTTCATCATACCTTCAATTTTGATCTGCAGGTCTTCTCATCACATATGTGGCTTTGAACTTGATGGATGGGCATGGTCAGCCAGCTTTGCTTTATATAGTTCCATTTACACTTGGTAAGTACAATCATCAGATTCATTTAAATCTAAAGTACAAGATCCAATGATTGCATGTTGGTATGTAATCTTTTACATTTTATACTTCCCTCAACATCCCCAAAAATGCTCCTTGGTGTTACATTTCAACCTATTCTATTAGCTTTTGAAGTTTTTTTGCTTAAATCATGATAATTAGTATCATTTTATTTTTTGAGTCCCAAACCAAGTGAAAATGGAATTATGTTTTAATTTGAGTTTTATGTTGACTGCTAAAGGCCTATCACAAGGTCTTTAACCAAGCTGAATGACATCCTGTCTTCCATGTAGTCAACCTCACCTAGCTTGGTTGTTGATCTATTTTAGAGCAAAATTTCATATATGGATTGGACAAAGAAGTAAAATGATTTTACTGAGAATTGAATTGTGACAGACTGCAATAACATCAATTGTTACTTAATGATAAAATCTGGTCCTTTTTCTGTAACCTTATTCTGGAATCACAAATGCAGGCACCTTTTTGTCATTGGGAAAAAAGAGAGGTGAGCTCAAGATATTATGGACAAGAGGGAAACCAGAAAGGCCTTGCTGTCATATCCAAGAGGATAATCAATCAATTAACAGCCACCATTGAACAGCAGCAGGCTTGTATCCTACTTGGTATATTAATCTATAGGAGAGTGATTTGGAACTCCAAGGACATTGTGTAACATCTGTAACTTTGTTGTAACAATTTCAGCCAAATGGTATGATAGCATGCACTTAAATCCTGAGAGAGATATCACCCAATTGTTCTGATATTGAAGAGGACCATGAATCTGTGTACTGTAACCTTATTTTTTGTGAGATAGCATAGAGGAATCCATGAGGGCCTGATCAAAACCATGCCTTTTCCAAGAAAATGTCAAGAAGCAAAGATACATGCATAGAAAATTCCGATCCAAGAGGGAAGGACTGTTGGAAAGGCTGCTAACACTGAGAAGCTGCTGTTTACTATAAGCATAAATTATGTTGTATTATTATCATCATTGCTATTGTTAATGTTGTATTGTATGGGATTTGAACTTGAAGTTAGCTAAATTTTAATTTCTGTAAGATTCTTCACGTTACCTATTTCCTTAAATCTTTCGAGATGAAGAGGAAAAACATTGATCTGTCTAGTCTTTGGTGTTTTGTATATTCTAGTTCTTGCATGAAAAGCTGGTTAGACTCCCAATAAAGACGTGCCAGTTATGAAAGTTGAATTAGTTCAATTTGAAGCAAAGTTTAAGACATGTTACATAATACTTTAAAAATTACATTTTCAGAATAATAGTTAAAATTCAGCTTCTGAGTTGAATTGAGTTAAGTTAAATTCAGACCATAAAAAATCTCATCACCAAATATTTGTAATGTCTAATCCTTTTATTTATCAACTTCACCAGTCATGGATTAAGACAGGTTTAGTTTATTCAAGATTTATTTGAATTTAAATCCTATTTCCAGTTAGATCCCATAATATATAAGCGAATGGATTTATTGACATAATATATTAAATTTTAACATTGTATGTAATTAAGTTATATAAATAAAGAAGCTATGAGTGTATAATAAACTAAAGATATGAATAAAATGTAGTTATAAAAAGTTTTATTTATTAAATTAAATTAAATAATGAAATTGTTACAAAATGTTGGAAGTAAAAATATATTTTTAGAAAAACATATTAATATGCTTTCAGAAGAGAAGAGTATATTATTAGTTGTGTAATAAGTATTTCCATAGTAGAAAAATAAAATAAGATTATCACAAGTTAATTTTATAGACAACTTATCGTTTGTCTAAAATTTGATTTTAAACTTTGCATAAGTTGATTTTAGTAGAGAAAAAAAAACTAATTTTATTTTGTATATTTGTTCTTCTAAAATTACTTATAAAAAAAGTGTATAAACACCAAAGTGAGCTCTCACAAATCAACAAATAACTTGATTCCACTCACAAAATATATTGAATCTAATTTCCAAAAGTCAAATATATTAAAATTAACTTCAAAACTGTGGTGTTAGAGAAAAATAGTGGATGATACACACATCATACGCAAAATTCTTCTTCCTTCATCTTAGTTTCTTCTAGCACCGCATATTTTAGAAAATACCGAAAGAATATTTTCTATTTTATTCAATATGTCTTTCATCTATAGCAATGATACATATATATAACCATAGCATTAGAACCGTACAGAACGGTACAGATTCTTTTTCTAACATAACATCTGTAATTAAGACTAATTATAGACCCATTAATAGTGATTATATTCCTATAATTAAGTCTAATTATAGACTCATTAATAGTGATTATATTCCTGTAA
>Ga0123341_1007161_pt1 | contig 10150 bp, 9 predicted proteins | sample Turbeapinknodule_FD_89959 | JGI IMG/M metagenome (GOLD analysis project Ga0123341, IMG submission 89959) | Root nodule microbial communities of legume samples collected from Mexico - Turtle bean Mexico pink nodule | ecosystem: Host-associated > Plants > Roots > Nodule | place: Mexico: Nepantla...
CCCTGGGCGTGACCCTCCCCTTGAGTCGTATCTGTCCCAAAGGCGTCTCTGGGGCGGCAGGGGTACTTCACGAGTCAGGCTGCCCTACACTGGTGCTATCACTGTGGCCTTGAAGCCACCTTTCCCTTCTCTTTATCACTGCCCCGGATTATCGGGACCTGAGGCCTTCCCACGGCGTCGCTCCCTCCATGGTCTTTCCTACCCATGGGTATCAGGGAACCGCGTTGTGACTGCCTTGACTTAATGATATTTGATCTTGGTGACGCCCTGGTTGGGCGACGCCTCCACCTAGGCGACGCCTCGCCTTGGCGACGCTTCCTCTTGGCAACGTTGGTACTTGGCGTCTCTTCACCTAGGCGACGCCTTGTGTTGACTTTGACCCCTGGCGTTGACTTTGACCTTGACTTTGTCAACGCCCGGATACGGGACGGTACAGATAATGTGACTTTATTTTACATTTTCACACTTCTTTATTTAATATCCACACCTCCTAAGAGTAATTCAAATGATGCTCTTTTATTTAATGCTTGGCCTTGCTCCTCATGGGATGGACTTGGGCTTGTTGGGCTTTGGCCTTCTTGGGCTTGGGCCTCCTCTTTATTTTATGTCTTCTTTTAATTTTGAGAAGACTAGAAGGAAGAACTTCAAATGTGAGGGTGGATGTCCTCTTCCTTCATTAATAAAAGCCTCCTTTATTTGATTCTCATCAGGTGGCCTCAGCCTGTCTGCTATGTTAGGCACGGCGATGAGATCTTTCAGCTCTACTACGAAATTGTGCCTCAGCGGCCTATTCCCCTCCCTCGCCGGCCTATTTCCTTCTGCTCGCCCCCTAGCCTGGGGCCTCCTCGCCTCGTATGGGCGCTTCCTGTCCTAATTCTTCCTCCCCGTCGCGGCCTCGTTCACCCTAGCGGGTTGTGCACGCGACGGTGCTCTTGGGCGTGCAGGTGCAAGACTTGTGCGCTTATCGCATACCTCGCCCTCAGTGGCAATGTGTTCCACGACACAACGCCTAATCTCAGTATAGGTGCGGGGGCGGCTTCGGATGATTGACTCACAGAATGGTCCAGGGCACATCCCCTTCCTGAGCGCATATACAATCATCGACTTCTCCATGGTGCCAACCTTCACCACTTGCGCCCCGAAGCGATTGATGTATTCCTTCAAGGTTTCGCCTTGATACTGCTTCACGTCGAACAAATCATACGATACTGGTGGTGGAGCCCTGTTTGCTATGTACTGTTCGCGAAACAGCTGTGAGAGCTGGGTGAAAGAGGTGATGTGGCCATCTGGAAGGCTGATGAACCAGTCCATGGCCATCCCAGTCAACGTGCTCATGAAGAGCTTGCATCTTACGGCGTCGGAGCCGCCTACCAGCATCATCTGCGTGTGGAACGCAGTGAGATGTGCTTCGGATCCTCCATTCCTGTGAAAGTCACCTTAGGACCCACGAACGTGTGAGGGATCACCGCCTCCATGATCGACTGCGAGAACGGTGTGGAGAACTCCCTCGGTGGAGTGAAGCAATCACGATCATCTGCATCACGTAGCCCTGAGTTGTTGTGCAACCCGCGGTGCAGCTCCTCATTTGTACGGCATAACTCCTCATTTCTCGCTTGAGACGTCGCGAGATCCACCTGCATGCTCTCTTGCTCAACCTTTGATGCCGCCATTGCCTCTTGCAAACCCTACATCATATCCATGACCTGCTGCATGGTCATATATCCACTCTCAGCGCGCGTCGAACTTTGCCTGGTTATCCTCATTTTATTGCAGTTCTTGGAAATCTTCAAACTGTTACAATGATTCTTGACAACTCTTCCGGTGAAAACGAACGGTAGAGACTTCAAGAAAACGAAGAACCAAATGGTTGGAACTGATCAAGATCGAAGAAAATGGTGAAACAGAGCAAACTGCGAGCAAAACACGAACAACGGTGGATCTTGAGCGAACTTCAAGCAAATTACGAACAAACGGTGGAAACTGAGCAAACTTCCACGATGAACGATGAACTGAACTGAACTTCGACAACAAACAACGAGAACTCGAACTGAACCGAAAACGATCGGTGAAACTGCGTAAATTTCACGATGGATGGTGGTTCTTGGAAGATTCTTGAAAAACTACCATTGAACACTGCAACTGAACCTCTGACACTTGCGGTGGGACTTAATGTTTTAAAACGGCCCCACGGTGGGCACAAAATGTTCCTGCCGGTTGACCAAAAAGATCTTCGTGCATTGCTTTGACTCGCGAACAAGGACTCCTTCGTCTCCAACTCACATCTTCACCCTACTCCACCGTGAGTACCTGAAAAAGAGTAAGCAAAGGGCGCCCTCGCGGCCATTTGCACTCCGACGATCAAGTCAGCAAGCAAGAAACACCAAACACCTCCATATCGGAGCACCGTAACTGAATGCTCTGAACGTGTAACTGAATTGTAACTAACTTCTCTCTCTCTCCAATCACTCGTGCGTACAGTGAGTAAGCGAGCAAATGATTAGAGTGTGTGTAAAGTATGTGAAAACGTACCCTACTAAGCTTTCAGAAAAGCTTATATACCTTGGGTTCCAGTGCTTACTGCCACGTGGCCTTTCTTACTTAATCGCAACTCCACGTGGAAGGCCTTACAACGTTGTAACCCAACTTAGGGAAATTCCAGCGTGTAAGTCTTTCTTCCTCAAAATGCATCTGGCACAAGGGGTGACTACCTGTGTCCCAACTCATGCGCCCCAACCTCTAGTCACTCGCCCTGGGAGTGTATCAGCCCTCCTCTCGTACCATGCACATGGATTACCCCTGGGCGTGGCCCTCTCCCGGGTCGTATCTATCCCAGGGATTCTCCAGATGTGGCGTGGGTACTTCACGAGTCAGGTTACTCCCTACTGGTACTGGGGATATGGCTTTGAAGCCACCTTTCTCTTTCCCTCATTACTGTTCTGGGGTACCGGGGCCCGAGTCCTCCTCGTCCGTACCGTGGCCTCTTATCGTGTCGTCCCCTCCACGATCTTCCCTACCCGTGGGTATCGGGGGATGGCAGTATCGATGCCCACACATGGCGACACCCACATCTGGCGACACCCACACCTGGCGACGCCCACACCTGGCGATGCCCACACCTGGCAACGCCTACACCTGGCGACGCCCAAAGCGGTCAACTCTGACTTTTCTCTTTGGTGCCCCCTTGGTGGGTCTCGCCATATGTTTGACTTTGACTTTGGTCAACTCCCGGGGACGGGTCAGTACATTTATGTTTCATTGGAGAATTTTTATTTGCGTTTTTTGGACTTTCATTGGGATGAAATTCAAAGATGTATAATATTAATGCACCAAGGGATCAAAAGAAATGCTAAAATAATGACTATGTTCTTCGGAAAAGATCAAAGTTGAGAACATTGATTAGAAACCCAATCAACAGCGAAAAAAAAAGAAACTCTAAACGTCTATCGTAAATGCGATTTATAAATTCGGCTATATAAATAGCCGCATTTATAAATCAAATTTACGAATGCAGTTATATATATAGCCGCCTTCTTATCTCTTCCATTTACAAATGCGTGCTCATCAAATGCAGTTATATAGTCGCCCTTATAAATGTAAAATAGCCACATTCGTTTTGTTTTTTTTCCACCAGTAAATGCTCATAAAAAGTGTTGTAAGGGTCATTGCTGCATTTTGTTACTGCTTCGAAGAATCTCACTAATAATACTAGTTGATTACACACTAAACATGTCTGCAAATAATATCTCTTAACGATTTCTTTTTGAATTTTATAATTCAGGATCATAGGCTTAAAGAAATTAAGGATGGTGCATCTCTGATATCACCTTGTAGGATTTCTTCATCATTTGAGCAAGTACATCTTTTGTTGTTAATATTATACTAGTTAAATTAAAATATAGCTTTCCATGTGGAGAGAACGTTTCCTTAGAATAAAATATCTATGCACATTTGGTGGGTCTTTTGGAAATTCTAGGATTCAATTTGATGGATTCATTGATCATTGGGTAGAATATAATTAGAAGTTCTAATACTAATTTATGGAACAAAAAATATCTCCTTATTCTAAATTATAATCCCTTTAACTTTATTAAAATAATATAGTGTATAATAGCATAACGATTTCCTATTGCACTAAGATGTGAAGGAATGAACTTAAAGATTAACAGAGCAATATAAAGCTAGGGTCACCTTTTGAATTGAATCTTTTGAAATTGAAGAAGTATAACAATATCTCTGAAAGGAAGAATTTACAGAATTAAAGGAAGGAAAGAAAGTATACTACTAAGAAGACTAATTCAATTTCGGAAATACTTGGCATCGCGTGGAGCGTAGTAGTAATGTTCTAAATAACATGTAACTTTTCATGTAATTGTAGGAATGTGATAAGTATTTGGTCTAATAGATGTTGATTTATGATGTGAAGTTTTTAATAATAGGATAAAATATTTTTGTCAATTTTGAAAACTTTCATTTTTAGTTCAATAACGAAAAATTGACTGATCTTTATATAATAGGTTTATTTCTGTTTGAGTTTTAACTAGCCCTACTATGAACTTAGAGTATTTTTAATGATTTTAAACACAAAACCTATTATTTACAATATTTTGTATTGAGGAGAGAAATAAAATCTCCATTATGAAGAATGACTTTTATAAAAACTATTCAAAATGATCACAAAATAATCTTTTAAATTCTCTCCTAATTTTCTTTTATTGTAGAACCTAGAAAATGTTACTTAAATTTTTAAATTGAAATCTAGTTCTAGAGAAAAATTAAATGAGAATAATGAAATTCATTTTACCAAGGAGCATACTATTAAGTTCAGAAACACAAGCCATAATAACTTTGATATTTTTTTAATATTTAAATTTTTTTATTGCTTTTTGTATAATGGACTTCTTTACATTGGTGTGAGGAAAAAAGTATCATAGCATAGGATATCAAGATTAGAAAAGTTGCGTAGCTTGGAAAGTGCACATATTTCTCGTTACCATTTTTGAATATTTATGTTAATATATGTGTTTCTTATTATTTTTCACTTGTGTATTTTAGTTTGTATTAGTATTTGTCATTTTAGAAAACCAGGAAAACATTGATTATTTTTCAAGTAATACTTCTACTTTTTGGTTTCTCACTTAAATTAAATGAACCACAATTATATTCATTTTATCGTAATACATAAAACATTTTATCATGTGATTTGAAACTGTTAATAGAAAATATTACATATGAAAAAATATTTGTATATAAATCTAATAGAAAATTGCATACAAATTTATCCATAAGTAATTACATACGGACCTATTTGCAAATTGGTTCTAGTATCACTATTCCTGAAAACAATTTTAACGACGGTTAAAAAGATCATTTGAAGACGGTTCTAAAACTGTCATTAATTTGGGTATTGTTATAAATCAACAGTTTATAACAACGGTTCTAAAACCATCGTTATAAATGAATATTTATGACACTTCTAAAAACCTTTGTTAATTCAACAAATAATAGATAAATAAAAAATAAAAAGTTGGCGTAGAGGAGGTGTTCGGTGGCCGACGGGGGGAGAAACTCTGGTGGGGGGAGGCTGGGCGTGAAGGTCATAACTGGGCTTGGAGATCGTGGCTAGAGCGCGGATGTGGCACATTTTTGGTGCTGTGTGGCTGGGGCTGAGGGCGAGATGTCACGCGAGTTAGCACTTTTCCAGTCTGGTGCGGCTGGGCAGGGTCGCGCAACTGGAATGATGGAAGTTGTGTGGAGTGATGGAGGTTACATTACGGCAGTTTCGCAATGTGGTGGAGGTCGCGCCTGGAGTGTGGTGGCAGAAAGAGCATTGTGTGACAGTGACAGTGAGAGAAATGAATGCACTGAGAAGAATGAGCGCAGGACAAAATATATAGGAGAGGGAGACACACGTGACACAACACTTTTCAAAGAAATTTTACACTTTTTAACGACAATTCTTTCCAGAACTGTCTTTATATCTCTCTCATAACAGTTTTTAATGATGGTTCATAACCTTCTTTATATCTCCCAGAACCAATTTTAACAAATGTTTTCCCTAAAACTGTCATTAAAAACACAATATAATTACGAAATTACCACCATTTTTTACGACAATTTTCTACTAACTGTCTTTATATGGAGTCGTGGTTTGATATTTTGTACCAGTGTATTTATTGCTTTAAATAGCCTACGTAGTATGTGTGGGGAGGAAGAGGAAACAACGTCACATATTTTTTGTACGTGCAAGGTAGCTTGGTTGGTGAGGACAAAATGCTTTGACTGGATGGGGGTGACATCAATCGCGCATTACGATCCTAAAAAGCACTTTGCCCAGTTCAGATTGACCAAGGAAAGTGAAGTAGTCAACAACATTTGGTTTTGTGTATGGGTAGTAGTAGTTGGAGAATTGTGGAAACAAAGGAACAAGAAAAGTTTTAGGAACGGAACTATAGGTCAGAGTGAAATCTTCACGATGGTCCAGCTGAAGGTTTGGTCGTGGGTAACTGCAAATGTTAGACTAACATTGTTTTTGTTATTCTGGTTGGTATCTCGAACCACTTGTTTCCATGAGATCCGTTTCTAAAAACTCAGGTTAACCAAGTTTATGTTCTTGAGGACCTGTGAGTGGTTTGAGGTTTTTTTATAAGGGTTGAGGTATTCCTAAAATATCTTTATTATTTGTTTATTTTTTGTCAATAAAAAAAATTAGTGTATATATTGCAACATCCACTAGCAACGTATTTGGTTTCAAAAATTGAGAAGAAATAACGGACACATTCACATGTTCACTTTATTAGTTCAGGACCAACCTGCTTTTTACATACATGCATAACATGTAATTATCTAATGTGAGCTCACTTTCTCTTTTTCTTATCCAATTTCATGCTTCAAATTGAAATTACATATATGTAAGGTCTCATAAAAGCTTTCAATTCAAATCAACTCCTTTCAAATGTTGCAAAATACACTCTCTCACCAAATCCGCCATATTCTTTTGGTAAGAACAAGACATAAGAAACAATTTGTTGTCTTTTATATGCTAAAAATAGATACTTCGTTGACTGAATAATCTGAATACTTTATGAGGTACACTGCGTTGACATACGCTCTCAGATTAATAACAGTACTTCACTATGGATCGTGTAATCTGTTTAGCATTAGCTTTAAAGAATCAAATGTAATAGTGATTTGCAAATAGATTCACCGTATATATGCTACCAACCCCACTTTTCTATGCCAGATACTTGAACCTAATGCCGGAATGCAGGATCTGACAAACTTGTTATTTCCTTGTTGTCATGGAAGAGTCAGTTTCTTTGATATAGTTTCACTCATCTAAGTCAAGGTAGCTATCACAATTTCTCATGCTTGCGTGTGCGCTTTAGTTTCCATGAGAAAAACCCTGTGCCAGTTCGGAATGTCCCCACCTTCTAAAGCTCCTTCTACAGTTCTTAATCCATCCATATTTTAATTGTATGGTCAAAAGCTTTTATATTAATTTCGAAATAAAATAATAAACAAATATATATTTAAATACACACTCAATTACGTTTCCCCTAGAGCAAGTTAAATTATAAAAAAAAATCTCAGCATTCTAATATTTTTAAAAAGTGATGTACCACTCATAGGTAAGTTGTACTTCAAGTACAAGATATTTTGTGTTCTTTTTCTTTGCTGAAAATATTTTCTTATCTTGTTTGGAAACAAGCAAATTTGAAACGTAGTTTATGCACAGCCTTTCTTCTTCTATGGCCTAATAATATTTTTGGTCACTCGAGTTAGTTATCTTTTAATAATTCTTTATGCATAGTAATTTGTCATGTATACATTGCATACTTACATTTAGTCTTTTACTATAACGATAGTGCCAGGAAATTTCTGAAATTTGACCATCTCCTCTTCTTGCTCAAAGGTAGACTGATCTATATCAAAGTAGTTAACTATCCAAACTTGTTCTCCAAAGTTAAAATATTGTCATATTTTGAATCTAAAACAGGACATTCAATTAGGCTAAACATCGATTACGTGGAAGAATTAATGGATAATCATGACAATTTTCAAGTTCAAAACTCTACCATTAATCCGTCATATGACTAATTCGTATCTGATGGGCTTTTGTGAAATACTAAATACTAGTATAATTAATATTCAAAAGTAAGTCATACAATAAAAGCATGAGTCACACCATTAATTAGACTCAACACGAAATGCAACCAATATAAATAGCTGCACCCTATTGAGATGCTTCATCCATTGTCTTGCTTCCTCCAGTTTTCGAACACAGCACCATGAAGGTTCTAAACTTCATTTTGGCGCTTATTCTGCTTCTTGCTGTGGTTCATGTTAAGCCAAACCTAGCTGGCAGGGTATTGAGCATGAAAGAACAGCTGAACCTTATGTCCCTAGACAAGGGTCCAGTGCCTCCATCAGGACCTTCCACTTGCACGTATATCCCAGGAACAGGTGGCAAAAATTGCCCCCCTTTGGAAGAAATGAATGTCGCAGGAAACCTTCAGCCCTACAGAGCTCAAACTTATCCTCGTCTCGTTCTTCCATTTGCTTTTGCAGCCAATAAACATTGAAGCTCTCTTAATCTTAAGCATGAAAATCTTTCTGGTTGTAAGTTTAATTTAATCTCTGACCACAATTTTTGGTCAAGAGAACGCTCCAATAGTCAGAAGAAATCAAGATATATTATATATTATATACATACTGTGTGAGTTGCTGGATATATACATTTTTTTTCTTTATTTAATAGACTTTGTTCTATGTTTGAGATGTATTGGTATATATTTAAAGAATAATTTGATTATGGAAGTGCGCCTGTATACTACATAAAAGTTAATTCAAGTAATTTTTTTCTTCTCAATTATTTGTTTAGTATCAATTTTGTTGAACTTAATGATATAATTATTATATCTTTTTTTTCTTATAGGTAAGAAATGAATTTAATTAACACAAAATACTTGAAGAATGTTTCAATTCTTATAAAAATATACAAAAATAGATAGGCTAGCTATCTTAAACTCCAAACCAAAGCAACAGTTTATCTTAACATGTTAAAACTTTTTGTACAAAATATTGGTGTTCCTACTATTTGCAAGAGATATATCTCCTCCCAAAAATCTTGTCATACTCATTGTTTACAACAATTAAAAGATAACAAACTTAACCCATGAAAAATATTCAGTTCCATGAAACATATTCAGTTATTGCGGTACATCCTAGGTAGTAATTAGTTAACTTCAAACTTGGTCCAACAATCAAATTAGTAATTCAGTATCTGATAATGTTATTGATAACTGCAATCGTCTTTTCTTGTTGAAACATGGTAGTTTCGAAACAATTAGACTATGGAAATTGGGTAAATAGATAGGCGTCACGTTAGATGGGAACGAAGGAAACCTTTTGGATAGATTAGAAGAGTTAGAAGAGTGTGACAAAAAACAAAAATTAGAAAAGGAAAAGGGGGTTAATGATTGTGATTTATGAATTTAGCATCTATAAACATTAGAGGTTTAGGGAGCCTATAAAATGTAAATATATAAAGGAGTTAGTAAAACGGGTAGGAATCAAAATGCCCTGCCTTCAGGAAACTAAAATATTGAATGTATCAAAACAAAAATGTTATCAACTGAGGGGGACAATAAGGTTGAATTTCTACATAGTGAACCATCAAATAGTGCAGTTTTAACTGCATGGCATAGTAATGAATGTTTGTGTGTCAGACATATTATCAGTAAGAGTTATGTCGTTTTTGTTGGCAAGCATGTGGAGAAAGATATCCCAATGATTATCATAAATGTTTACTCTCCCCGTGACATACATGAGAAAATTAGTTTGTGCGACGACTTAAGCCACTATAAGGGTAAATGAGATTTGTAAATCATGATTCATCATAGGGACTTCAATGCTACAAGAAAAAAGGATGAAGGATGAATGTAGGGGCATTGATGGTGGGAATAGAGACAATAGGGAATTGGTGTGTTTCAATAAATGTGATCCTGCCGGCAACTCGAACGTGGAGGAATCGCTTCGTAGCACTCTCTGCCCTGTCTACACGACTGCGTCTCCTGCAGAATCACCCTCCGAACTTTCTCTCAGATGTCTTCAAATGTGACCTGCAAAACACACAGACGGCGCCTCTAGC
>Ga0123341_1007162_pt1 | contig 10148 bp, 14 predicted proteins | sample Turbeapinknodule_FD_89959 | JGI IMG/M metagenome (GOLD analysis project Ga0123341, IMG submission 89959) | Root nodule microbial communities of legume samples collected from Mexico - Turtle bean Mexico pink nodule | ecosystem: Host-associated > Plants > Roots > Nodule | place: Mexico: Nepantla...
GGTGTGTGATTTGTGTTCAATATTATGTTTTGTTAGTTTATCAATTGGTGTTCTGTAACTATGCTGCTATATTCTAAATGAGATTGAACATATATTTGACTCTTTAAGACCATTATGACTACTTTGCTTCACAAATTGTTAGATGGATAAATTATATTCGCTTAAGTCTTATCCAAAACATGGGCTGATTGGATTCAGCGGTTCCAATTAATTAAATTATTTTTGAAGTTTGTTGGTGTTATGAAACATCACTATTTTAGAGAAGAACAATGAATAGAAAATTTGAGCCTCTTTATTTGACCAAATGTACAACAAAATATACAAAGGAGCACTCTCCTTTCCATTATTATTCCAATTACAAAACTCTTAAAACTCCCACACTAACGATTTTCCCTCTGAGCTTCCTCTAAAAGGGATCCTAGCTACTAACAAACTCATAGTTGTAAAAGCTACCCTACAATTGTATTCTTAGTTATTGTTTTTAAATCTCCTCTTATCTTGTAACCCTGTTTTAGTGTCAACATGTTGCATTTGCTTTTTCTTAACAATGCCACCCTCCTCAGAATTAACCTTGTCCTCAAGGTTAAAATTAGGAAATTGATTTTGAATAGTAGATAAATCTTCCCACATCCATTCCTTAGTTGTTTTCCTTTGTATTGCACTAACACTTGTTGTATTGAAGTAATATTTTTGGTGATCTTGTGTCTTCCTTGAATGTAAGATTGAAGGAACAATTTTGTAGTTCCTTGCAATTTTAGAGGTAGAGCAACTTCCCCAGAGTGTTACCTGATGGCCTTCTTAAGATACTTGAAACACCAGATGAATTTGAGTTTGTTGTGGTAACTCTAATTTGAAAGCCACTTCATCGATTTGCTAAAGAAACAATATGGTCTGTAGTAACTTGCTAACAATTTGGGAAGTTTATTAGACACAAAGATTTGTCTATGTGGCCAAATTTTTAGATACACCCAATCACTTAGTTTGATCTTGGAAAATTTGTGATAAACATTAGCTTGAATTGTCATTTGAGCTTTTGCTCTTTGCAAATGAAGCTTCAAATGTCTCAAAGTGTCATCTCTTTTCATAAGGTCATGCGTCGCACCTTCCACCAAAGTTTTTTCAGGTATGTTGAAGGAGGAGGATGACCATGCACCACCTCAAAAGGAGTGCAATTAAGGACACTTTGGAAACTGATATCGTACCAGTATTTTTCCAAACTTTTGGTTGCTTAAAATGAAAACAATATAGATATGTTTTTAAGGTCTTATTGAGGACCTTGGTTTGTCCATTTGATAGTTGGTGGTGGAAGGTTGTACACATCCTCAACTTGGCGTCTTGTAGCCTAAATGACTTCAGCCAAAATAAACTTGTAAATGTTGGGTTGTGATTAGTAACAATTGAACTAGGTACCCCATGAAAACGAATTATTTCCTAGACTGATATTTCAGCAATAGAGAGAGCTGAATATGGGTGTTTACTAAGATGAAATGACCATACTTGCTCAATCTATCTACCACCACCAAGATAGTACCAAACACTTAAATTTAGGTAGGCTCACAATGAAATCCATATTAACATCTTCCCATATGACATTAGGTATTAATAAGGGTTGCAAAAGCCTTGTTGGAGATGAAGTCAAATATTAACTACATTGGCATACATGATAGGCTGCCACATACTTCGTCATGGTGAAAAGTGCGACATATTTCTGAATGTCTCTCGATATGAAATTGTTGTAGTAACTTAGGAATCCATTGAGACGATCTTGCCAACACTAATCTTCCTTTGTAATACAATCAATCATGTTACAAAGTTTAATGGGGGTGGAGGTTTGGATATGTTAGAATAGGTATTAAATATAGGTAGTAAGTAGTTGTATTGGAAAACTACTACATGCAATGCCTATGAGTTGTACCTATCTCTTTACCTAGGACTCTTGTTTTGGCTTTTGATATTTGCTCTTCCTTCTACTCATTGTATCAAAATTCTAACACTAAAAATATGAGAGCGTAACAGAGGTGTGATTAAACTCTCTCAAATATGGTCTCTTTTATTTTTATTTTTAGTGGATCCTTGGTTAAACATCTTCCTTTATTTTTGACAAAACCATATTAAGATTAATGTCCTCATCAATAGATGCAATATATTGCCAAAAAGGTTTAGATATGGGCTTCAACTTCTTGTCTTCTTCCCTTTGTAAGGTGATCACTACTCAATTTGCTTTTCCCACTTTATAAATGATGTCAAATTCATTCCTTAATAACTTGTCTAGCTAGTTTTGTTGATTCTGAGTTGTGATACATTGTACTAACACGTGCCTTTTCTGATATGTGTATACACTATGAATGTTTGTCCCAAGAAGTAAGGACACCATGTTGAATAGCTAAGACTAGAGACATAAGCTATTTTTCATATATAGATTTGGTGAGATGTTTATGCTAAACCCTTATTGAAATAAGCTAGTCTTTTTGTCTTGGAATAAGTTGAAAGAAATAGATGGAATGTATTTCTGATGTGATTTACAAATGTGATTACAGTCTTAATTTATAGATTGTTTACAACCTAATTAAGGAAGGAAATAATAGGTTTATCTCTTTAATAAAACCTATCTCTATGTAATGTCGGTCTATCTCTATGTACTTTATTCGATCATGTTGAACAGGATTGTGTGTAATACTGATAGCGGGCTTATTATCACATGCCAAACCCATAAGAGCTTCATATTTTATTTTGAGGTCATCAAGTATGATCTTCATCCATCGTAGTTCACAAACCCCTTGATCCATGACTCTAAATTCTGCCTCTGCACTTGATCTTGCAACGACATTTTGTTTCTTGCTACTCCATGTCACCAGGTTTCCACCCAAGAACATGCAATAGCCTGTGGTGGATCTCCTATCAATATTTGATCCTGCATAGTCAACATTAGTATATACTTTCATGGATAAGTTTTCTCCCTATTTGAATAGCAAACCTTTCCTTGGAGAGGCTTTTAAGTATTGAATAATTCTATTTATTGCCTACAAGTGTCTTTCTCTTGGATCATGCATAGATCGGCTAATCACACTAACTACATAGGCTATGTTTGGCCTAGTGAGTGATAAATAAATGAGTTTTTCCACAAGTATTTGATATTGTGTCTTCTTTACTTTTGGGTTTTCTTTATCATTCCCAATCCTATGATTTTGCTTTATTGACACTCCAGTGGTCTTACAACCCAACTTACCGGTCTCTTTGAGAAGATCAAGGATGTATTTCCTTTGAGAAATAAAGATGCCCTGTCTCGAGTAAGCAACTTCTATTCCAAGGAAGTACTTCAACTTCCCAAGATTCTTTATCTCAAATTGAGCAGACAATCTCTCTTTCAAATTTTGTTTTTCAATCTCATCATCACCTGTAATAATCATATTATCTACATAAACCAAAAGTAGAGTGAGTTTACCATTCTCAGAATGTTTTATAAACAGAGTATGGTCACCTTGGCTTTGTCGGTACCCCACAGATACCATAACTTGAGTAAACCTTCCAAACCAAGCACGAGGTGATTGTTTAAGACCATATAGGGCCTTCTTAAGTCTGCACACCTCATCCCCTTCATTAATAGCACCATAACCAAGTGGAATCTCCATGTATACTTCTTCCTCGAAGCTTCCATGCAAGAAGGCATTCTTAACATCAAATTGATGCATCTCCCAACCAAAGTGTGTTGCCAAGGAGAGAATAATTTTAACTGTATTCATTTTTGCCACTGAGCAAAAGTCTCCTCATAATCTATCCCATAGGTTTGAGTGTACCCTTTTGCAACCAACCTTGCCTTATATCGATCCAATGTGCCATCAAACTGATACTTAACTGTGTATATCCACCGACAACCCACTGCCTTCTTATCCTTTGGTTTCTCTACAATCTCCCAAGTCTCATTCTTTTCTAATGCCCTCATTTCTTCATTCATGTTTCGAACCCAATTCTCATCTTTTAAGGTTTCTTGTACTGATATAGGGATTATGATAGAATCAATAGTTGAAAGAAAACTCTTGTGCTGTATAGAAAGTTTTTCTGTAGACACAAATTGGGATATAGGATATTTGGTACAAGATCTTTTTTTTTCTCAAGGCAATAGGTAAATCATCTAGGTTATTTTCATTTAAGGTGTCCTCAAGAGTCTCACATGTATGAGTACTTACCTCCAGTTCAGACAATTGAAGTTGTTGTTTGACCAAGACGGGTTCTTGTTGCCTTCGTTGATATTGTTTCCCAAAGTATTTGTCTTCATTATTCTTCTCTGGTGTAAGGCCTTTTTCATTGTCCCTAAGAATGGAATCTTGCAACAATGGAAAAGGTGACAACTCAAGGTTCTCAGCTTCTTCTTCTTGAATACTCTCCCCCTAAAGCTGAGAATTAGGAAAGAAAGACTCTGTTTCATCGAAGGTGACATCCTTGAAAATATAAACTTTACGACTCTTGAGGGTGATAACATTTGTTCCCCTTTTTGTGGGGGGCATAACCGACGAATACACATTTGATGGCACGAGGATCTAACTTAACTCGATAAAGACTATGAACATGGACTAAAGCATCACAACCAAAGACACGAGTCTGAAGACTAGTCATAATAGGAATAAAATGATAAAATGTGGTAATAAGCTAATCGGGCTAACACCCTCTAGAACCCGAGAGGGTAATCTATTGATCAAATAAGTGGTGGTCAGGATTGCTTCCCCCCAATAAGAACTAGGAACAAAAGTTTGGAAAAGTAAAGCTCTAGTAACTTCAAGGAGATGACGATTTTTCCTTTCAGCAACCCCATTTTGTTGAGGAGTGTCCACACAAGTTAATTCATGAACAACTCCATTTTCCTTAAGGAACTTAGAAAAGTTTTGGTTCACATATTCTTTTCCATTATCGGAACACAATCTCTTAATTGGACTTTCAAATTGTGTTTGAATCATTTGGTAAAAATTTACAAACAAGTGAAATACTTTAGACCTATCTTTCATGAGGAATATCCAGGTAACTCGAGTACAATCATTAATAAATGACAAACCATTTTGCATCCGAGATATTACGAATTGGTGAAGGTCCCCATACATTTGAATGAATAAGATCAAAAGGTTTAGAACTTCTATTATTATTTGGAGAAAAAGTTGTTCTATGGTGTTTAGCAAACTGACAAACATCACAATGAAAAGACTCAAATGATAATGTTGTAAATAAAACAGGAAATAAGGACTTTAAGGTACTAAAAGGAGGATGACCAAGACGTTTGTGTTGAAGTCATATCTGAGAAGATGACCAAGATTTTGTGCCTTGCTAAAGACTAGAAGTGTGTGCCTGTAGTCCAACACTTTTTATTTTCTTGTTGTTGTAAGTAATATAACTCGCCCTGCTCTTTAGCCAATCCAATCGTCCTCCCTGTGGCAAGATCCTCGAAAACACAATGAGAAATAAAAATATCACTGCACAATTTAAATATTGGGTAATCTTATGAATAGACAAGAGGTTATTAGATAGATTGGTAACATGAAGCACATTTTTTAAGGGAAAGGAAGGTTGGAGGTGGATGTTACCACGACCAGTAATGGGGGTATTGGAACCATTAACAACAGGAATATGTTGGTTACAAGATAAGGCATTGTAGGATGAAAAACAAGAGGAATGAGGTGTCATATGATCAGTAGCACCAGAGTCTATAATCCAAATATTCTCAGTACTATAAGCATTAAAGGATAAGAAGCTTGAACTCTTACCACTCATGGTTAAAGAACAAGAGCAAGTCTTACTAAGAGAGTTCATGAGAGCTTGTAAATGTTCCAATTCTTCTTTGTTTAGTGATGGGATCTCCTCTGCTATTTGAGTTTCAAAGTTAGATGATGCCTGATTAGCATGCCTTTGTATGGTACCTTTGAATCCTCCAGTACGTTTCAAGATCTTCTCCTTTCCATGAAGTTTGAAACACCTTTCCTTAGTATGACCCGTCTTCTTACAATAGCTGCACCAACGATCATCACGATTAACCTTTGTGGGAGGCTTTCCAAATGAACAAAATGGACCTTTTATAAGGCTCTTGCCAGTAGCCAGAGCTGAATTATCAACAGAGTTGCCAACAGCCAGAGCTGAACTATCAACGGAGTTGCCCCCATCCAACATTACTGACCTCTGAGTCCCTTTCCCTCGTACAATGTGAAAAACTTTCGAGAGAGGAGGAAGTTTTTCCTTACCCAAAATCTGAATCTTAATTGGATCAAATTTAGAGTTCAATCCAGAAAGAAATTTAATTATTTGCATCCTTTCAAGGAATTGTGCTAGTGCGATAAAGTCATATGTGCACTTCATTTTCAAATTTTGATATTGATTTAATTTGATCCATAAACCATTCAACATACCCTAGTAGCTTGTTACTGACAGTCTCCCTTGGCTAGTATAGAAGATCTTGTTTTCTATCGTGTAACATGCTACAATATCTTTCTTCAAAGAGTATGTTTGACAAAGGTTTTCCCAAATCTCCTTAGCAGTGGAGAAGAACATATAATTTCGGCTAATCTCTGGTGTCATAGAATTCCATAACCAGGTCATGATGAGAGAGTCTTCATCGTCCCAATCTTCATATGTAGAACCAGTTTTGGCTGGAGGGTTCCCTTCTAGGTGATTCAATTTTTTCCTTCCCTTGAGAGTAGCACGAACCAACTGGGCCCATTGCAGGTAGTTGTTTTCATCGAGACGATAGTTGCTTTGCAACACCTCCAAATCATTGGAGCTAAGAGGGGTTGTATTTTTAGTCGACATTGGTAAGAGTTGACAACAATAAGACAAAATCGATTAGGCTTTATAGGAAAAAACAGGTGATGGTTTTGTTTGAAAAAAATACGTTGGAAAATTTTTCCGGCAGTGGCGATCAACGTCGGTCAATGGCTGACGGTGGTAGTGACGGTCAACAACAAAAAGTGGTAGTGCATCAACGAAGGGGAAAAAAATTACAACAATAAAGACTGTCCAAAAAAGTAATTGCAGAAATGAAGGTTGCTCAAAAAAGTAATTGCAACAATGAAGGCTGCCCAGAAAAGTAACTGCAGCAATGAAGGCTGCTGAAAAAAAGATTGTAGAAGTAGAGTCTCCCGGATCAAGAGCTCTGATTCCAAGTTGAAAGAAATAGAAAAAAATAGATGGAATGTATTTCTGATGTGATTTACAAATGTGATTACAGTCTCAATTTATATGTTGTTTACAACCTAATTAAAGAAGAAAATAATAGGTAATGAAAGCAAGAAATAATGGATGATTAAAATTGTATAAATCAAATCAAATCACTAACAAATATGTCCTAATAAATAGAGAATAAAATCTGCACTTAATTACATAATAATTCTCCTATATTATGCAACAAAATAAAACCACCCTCAATCCTTTTCCTGAAGCCTCACATTCTATGGAGAAAGGCTTACATTAATCAGGCATCACTAGGGGAGGAGTAGTAATAGCTTCTTGCTTGCATATGTTTTAATGCACTCAGGTTGTCTTGAGTTCACTCAAAATTTCGTTTTTTAATAGAGCTATCAAATGTTTGGCTATTTCGTATAAATGTTGATCATACCTTGTTAGTTCCAGAAGAACCTCTCATGACTTTGCTAGTCTTTGGAATAAGCCATTGCATTATGGCTTCAATCTTTTAAGGGTTCGTGGAAAGTTCTTGCTATGAAATAACATGAACAAATACCTATTTCTTGTCTCCCAAAACAACTTTTTTTTTCTTGCTAGTCACAACATTCTTGTTGTAGGGTTCCATCACTTGCCTCACATGGTGAAGGTGGTCTTGCCATGTTTTGTTGTATATCAAAATATTGTCAAAAGAGACCCAAACAAATCTTTTGAGAAATGGTTTTAAAGCGAATAATTGCACATTGAAAAGTAGTTGGGGGCATTAATTAAACCCAAAGGCATAACCGAAAATCCATAATGCCCTTTATGTGGTCTAAAAATTGTTTTGTGTATAGCTGGCTCACACATCCTAATTTGGTGATAGCCTATCCCTAAGTCTATTTTAGTAAAATATCGTCAAACAACAAAGTATTTAAGAAATGGTTTTAAAACTGAATTCATTACACATTGAAAAGTAGTTGGGTGGGGCATTAGTTAAACCAAAAGGCATAACCGAAAAATCATAACCCTTGATGTTGTTTAAAAGTTGTTTTGTGCATATATCTTCTGGCTCATACATCCTAATTTGGTGATAGCCTGCCCTTTAAGTCTATTTTAGAAAAATATTTAACTCCATATAATTCATCTAAAAATTCTTCCATCTTAGGAATGAGGAATTTATCTGAAATTTATTTAAGGTTTTGTAGTCAATACAGAATCTCCAACTCCTATCTTTTTTTTACTAAAAGCACATGGTTTGAGTATGGATTGTTGCAAGGACGGATGATGCCAATTGTCAACATTGCTGCTACTTGCTTCTCTATCTCATATTTTTGAAAATGAAGATACTTGCAAGGGCATACCTTTACTTGATTTGTTCTTGGTTTGATAGGAATGTCATGGTCTATTGCCCTAGTAGGAGGTAAACCTTTAGGTTCTTCAAATACTATATGCTTTTAGGATTTGTTGAAGTTGCCCATCCTTGGTTGCAAGAAGCAAAACTATAGACACTTCCCTTTAATGCTTCTCTAAATTTTTTGTGCCTTGTGCTTCTACTATCCAAAGGTTAATACCTTCTATTTCTGTTAACTTCAACAATGCTTTGGAATGAATAAGAGCCTTAGATAAACTAGGATCACCTTTGATTTTAACCCTTTGATCTCAATGAGAAAAGAGTTATAGTAAGGGTCCTCTAATTGACTTTGACGTCTCCTAAAGTGGCTAACCAAGTCATGCCCAAAATGATATCTACTCCCCCTAATTTGTATAAAAAAATCTCCCATAAAAAATTATAATCCCCCATCTTCATATTCAAGTTGTTTCATTGGCCTTGAGTTTGCTTTCTATACTCATCTCCCAATGTAACCTTATATGAATTTGTTAGATCAATCTTTAATTCCAACTTGTGTACCAATATCAATTATAATCAAAACCTTTTGACCATGTCTTTCCCCATGTAATTTCTTTGTTTGTGGTTGAGTCATACCCTAGCCTAGAAAGTTGATAACTTCAACCACTTATAATATAACTCTTGATGTTCATCCTCCTTTCTTTCAACAAAAATCCTCTTCCTCTACCTCTAATTGCACTCTATCCCGCTTCATTAATAAGTTCATCTTCAACTAAAAGGACCATCCCTTCTCTTGACGTATTCAAGGTATGAAAGATTTCTAGTTTCTCTAATTCCTGGCTCTTACCAAACTTGGCCACTGTCAACCAGAGAAAGATTTCCAACTCCCATGCCATGTTTGTCCTAACCCATTGGACAAGTGTGTACTGGGTGTGCTTCATTGATGGTATGTTCGAGATACAATTCGTCTCCCACCTTGATAATGAAAACTTTAATTAGGTTCTTGATTATGCTAATGTGTTGGGTATCCTTCATAGTCTCCTCCACATCATATGAAATTTCTATAGCTTGATTTTGGTCTTTTGAGTCATGCGAGCGAAACCTGATTTTGTATATTCTGATGTTTCCATGTGAAGAAATACCCCATCAATTGATCTTCTGATGTTTGATTGTCTTGAGACAACCAAGATTTCAAATCCTTGATGAAATCTTCCACTCTCTTGGTTTGTCTTATTGCAACCAATCTCTAAAAAATTATTGCAACAAATCTTCTTAACAGTGTTGTTGCAAGATATTTCCAAGAAGGGTTTTTGGTTTTTTGTCCCCTGAATTTGAACCAACGGCCTGAATTCTTTCCATTCCACTGAAGGCTAGATGTAATTTTTCTGATTCTTTGATGTTTTGAACTTCGAAACTTTGTGGATCATTCCCTTCAAACATGGGCAGCTCCACCTTTTTCCCCTTAGGGTGAAATGATTCTTCCTTGGCCTTATTAAATCCATTGTTGTTGATGTCCTCTCTTGCCCCTATTGACTTATTTTTCTTATCAAGTTTAGAAGGAATAATATTTTCTTCTATATAAATTATGAGGTCATTAGACCTATATATACATGAGAGCTTGCTAGTTATTTTAGGAAATATGGACAACTAATTCTAGAGAAACAAA
>Ga0123341_1007163_pt1 | contig 10148 bp, 4 predicted proteins | sample Turbeapinknodule_FD_89959 | JGI IMG/M metagenome (GOLD analysis project Ga0123341, IMG submission 89959) | Root nodule microbial communities of legume samples collected from Mexico - Turtle bean Mexico pink nodule | ecosystem: Host-associated > Plants > Roots > Nodule | place: Mexico: Nepantla...
ATACATTTTAACATTATTTTAGAAATTTAGCCACTTTATGTTTATTTCTCACACATAATAATTATATTTTCAATTTTACGTATTTGAACTCTTTTATTATTAAGTTCCTCTTCAGAATTTCATAATAGTGAAATCACAAAATTAATAATAGCCGATTAATATAATACGGAATTAAACTTAAACAAATATGAAGTTCAATATTTTTTTCTTACAAAATTAATATATAATTAAGTGCTATGAATCAATCTTTCTATGAAAAGTTTTTTAGGAAGTTTTTTTAAACTAATAAAATCTAACTTATTTTTTAATTTTACTCATTCTATATTTTTTTAGTGAAACTACAAGAGAGCAAAGTAATCCATTAACACTAATCACCATTAACAATTAATCTTCTGATCTGACCTTTGGAATAAGTGAAATTGCTTAAAAGCAATGCATGCCATTTTTGCATAAAATACAGATCCTGGGAGCTTCTGGTTCATATGTAATCACACTGCAAATTATTGGTTAAACTTAAATTAAATCATTAATATGCCCTTCTCTTCCATTAAAATGTTATTTCTACCTTTAACAAGTAATTAAAAAAATAATGATGCTTTGCTTTTTTTTTTCTTCTTCTTCACATTCTTTGTAAATAAAACAACATTTCACAGATATATCTATATACCTTTACACGGTTTTAACATATATTTTTATCACTTTAAGTTCATGTAAGTTTCCTATAGTAAAATTCATTTATGATAACAATACATATTAATTTTTTTTTTAATATTTTAATCTCTAGTAATGTAAGATTTTTAAGGATATTCATTTACAAGAGTCGTAATTTTGTGTCCAAATCTTTTGCTAAATGTACACCAATTATTGCAACAATTTCTATGATAACTATTGGTCATAAGTAAGAGACAAAATCAGCAATTGACATCATGATGAAGCCAACAAAATTGTGATTGAGAGAAATGTGTTTTTTGATCATGGCTTTTCTTCTGCTTCAAACAGTGAAGTTTCAAACTGATGGTTTCTACGAAATGTTAGTTTATTATTGATTCTAAACAACCTTTTCTAGCACAACTATAAGCCACAAGCAAGGGACCAAATTTTTTGTTTATGCCATGAACTCTATAAGATTGAACCACTATACGTCAACTATCTAATACTATCTAATACAACTGTGTTTTGGCAAAGTAAAACACACACTATAAAAAAAAAAAAAAAAACCAATTTTAGAGACAAAAAATAATTAGTTATTATAGTGATTAAATCAAAGATATTTTAAAGATTAAAAAAAATATTGATTTTTAAATTAGTTTCTATTATTGTTGAATAGTTTCTAAATTGTTATCTAATTAGCTATCAAGATTTTAACTACCAATTATATAAATTTTAAATTTGGTAACAAAAACATTGATAGCTAATTAGATACCAATTTAGAAACCATTTAACAATAATTAGGAATGGCAAAGTGGGGCGCGCCGACCCACAGCCCGCGCTAAAAAACACGGGACGGGCTGACGTTTTTAACCCACTGACCCGCATTAGCCCACCCCGCATAACCCGCGGCCCGCATGAGCCAGCATGGGACGGGCTGGCCCGCTAGCCCAAAAAAATACAAAAATTAATTGACTTGACAACAATGGTCCAGTGTAGGAGTGACAGCTTGAGTGAAAGAAAATTAGGTTTTCATTCAAAACACAACACAGTTACGTTGTTCCAAAAAACGCACACAACACACAACGCACTCTCCTTTGCAGCGTTGCTCGCTCCGCTTGCGACTCCGCCTGCAACTGTCGCGCGCTGCTGCCGCTCCAATGTTGCACATCGCTATTGCCTCCACTACAGACCAACCCACATGTAAGGCGGGTCATGAAAACCAGCCTCCATTTTGTATGCAGGGCAGGCCTATGCGGTGTGGGGCGGCCTGCTTTGCCACCCCTAACAATAATAGAAACTAATTTAACAACCAAATTTTTTTTTAGTCTCTAAAATGGTCTCTAATTTAGTCAATATAGTAACTAATTATTTTATGTCTTTATAATTAGTTTATATTTAATGATTTTCTTGTAGTGACATGTTTTCTAGATGTATCAACAAGTCAAGCTACCAAACCTTAATATCAATAGGGTGGACTATATTTTTTTTTTTTGGGAGAACTGTGTAGTTAAGCTATGATGGCAAGTTAGTTGTCCTAAGGACATTATTTTGTAGGGTAATTTTTTTAAGGGTCTACCTTTCCCATATTGGGAAAGCTTTCCACAATATATACACGATTTTGTAATTGGATTGGGATATCATGTACTCCTTTTATTTTTATATTTTTTTCTGATTACAAAAAATATTAATAAAATTCAATCTACATACATGACTAAAGTTTGCTATACAACTGATATTATAATTCAAAGTTCACAACTTTAAGTTAAATAATATGTCGATAGAAAGTCTTATATATAAAGAAACTCCTATGAGAGAGTTTATATCTCTTCATTAAACACATATAAATACCTCATTGTAATAGGTATTTTCAAGATAAGAAAATTTAAATTCTCTCTTTTTCTTCTCACCTCTTCCTTTAATAGAGGAACAACAATCTTGATTTATCATACAATCTTCAATTATCATACAATATCATACATTAGTATTATTGAATCAATCTTCACATATTATATATTGAAAAAGATTTGGTGATGATTTTTTTTCTTCTTGTAAAGTCCCACAAGTTGCATGTTTTTGAGTGGGCTAACGGTGATGTGAATGTGGAATATGCAAGTGAGGACACATACGATGAAAGCCAACATCTAGTGCACAGAAATAAGCAAAACATGAATATCTTTATTTCAATATAAGTCCTAAACTCTAAACCTATAAATAAAATCAATTTATAATATATATAACAGAAATAAAATCAATTTAAAACATATTAGTAAGAGCAAACTTAAAGTAAAGTTTACCCCACTTATCATAAATTGACTTTATTGACTTTATTTGTATCAATATAAGTTCTCTAACCCGAACTAAAGAAGAAACTATGTACTCACAAGGAAATGCATTTTTATAGATGAGTCTTATGGCTACGTGTGGGTCAATGTTAGGGATAATGGTTGTCATATTGGACTGTTTCTTCCTGCACCTCCATAGATTCTTCTGGCATCCCATACACAACGTGAAAATACCTTTTTAACCTTCTTGTGTCACCCCCATAAAGTAGTTTTCAGATTATGTAATCTGGACACACATTTGAAAAAAAGACTTTCGAATTATGTAATTGAGTGTGAGAGTCAAATGAATCTAAAGATTCATGTTTGGTTCGAGAAGAGATCAGACATTTTTAAATGGATGAAAAAAGAGTCTACTTTCATTAAGTAATTTATTAGATAATCGAAAATAGAAAATATGGAGAACTATTCAAAACTCAGAAGAATTACAAGAAAAGACCATTGAACGGATTACATAATCTGAAAACTAATCATGTATCTGCAAAAAGCTTCGAGATAGCTTCCAAATTATGTAATCGGAAAGCTAATTACAAATTTAAAAAAAGACTTCTGGATTACATAATCCAGAATATTACAGAGGTTATTTTTGGAAATATGAAATCTATGGAGGTGGGAGAAGAATATATGGAGGTGCAGGAAGAAGTGATTTGTCTGAGTCTTGTTCATTACTTTTAGAGTTTGTAATTTATTTTATATGCTAAGTCGTGTTATGAATTTATCGTAATGATTGCCATTTTCAGTGAAAAAAAGGGAGCATTTGGGTGTTCACATGTTATAAGGATAAATCACCATTGAGAACACTAAATTTAGTATTAGTGGATATTTAATAGCAAAATTAGGGACACAATGAAAACAAATATGGAAACAACCCTTTTGTTCTATCATAATTTGACATAGAAGAAACCACATTATACCGAAGTGATAATCTCAATCTGTTTGGCAAATAGTATGCATCAAAAGAAATAAAGGGGTCACACCACAAAATTGTTTGCATCAATCAGCCAATTTAATTCACTCTCACATAAAATTTAGGACAGGTTTGCGTATATTCTTAATTATTAAAAAAAAGTGCTTATTGAATTTCTTACTCAGTCTCAACCAACTTTTAAATAAGAAATAATTGGAACTATCAATAAATGAGAAAAAAAAATCAATAAAACTCAGTCACGTAACAATAGATTGATGAGTTCACAATACTCTTAGACCATATGATGATTTCTTCTTTTGAACGTAACAGAGTAGACATCTTTCTGTTCTATGAAAGATATCCAATCCATACCAAATCATCAAAACCCAGACACAAAATCCGAGCAATCCAGTGCTCTTTTACACTTAAATATGCAATGTTCCAGTGAATTTATTTTACATTGATATCAAGTGCTGATGATCCAAAATGGGGGGAAGTCAATATTCCACAATCACGGATCCCAGAAATTCCTACGCAACAGCACTGGTAAGGTAGCTATTTAACAACACTGATTTTACATTATACAGATAAATAAGCTGTTGGTAGCTAAAGACCAGATCAGTGGTCATGACTCTCAGTAAAGAAGAATTCATAAGCTTCACGATATCGTTCCAAGACAACATTAAAGAGAGGATGAATAGGTTCTAGTAGATTAGAGTAGGGGCCCAACACTACCTTAGGAAGAGGTGGAGAATCTGGGTGCTTTGACAAGCTATATTGACACAATGAGAGCCCACTTAAACAGTAACATGTGTGATAGTGATCTCTACGTTTACCTGGTTTGTCTCTCAGTCCACCTTCTTGCTCCTACATCAAGTAAAATAGTAATGCAAATTTCAAAAAGAATGAAGCTAATGATGGAAGTGCAAAGGTAGAATTTGTTTAACAAAGGATATCAATCAAATGTCAAAAAATGGAGGATGCTCTAATCAGGAAAAAATATCAGTTACCAAAAGCTTAAACTTCATTTTTCGACCATACAAAATGAAGTCAACCCCTTTTTGTTTTGACAAAAAGTCAAATGATTCAATTAAGATTTTGATTATGTTAAAGTTCACACAGATATTTAAAATCTTTAATTGTCATACGTCTTTGTACGTTTACAGAACAATTGTAAGACGGATCAAAATTTCAAATGTTCAAATTAATGGAGATGAAAACATACAAAACTGAATTTTCATTTAAAGCTTTCAGGGAATCGACAAGGTATATCTAAACGAGAAATTAGAAATATGAGGATTAAGATATGAAACAAGAAGATAAACTGCAGACCTGGGCACACAAGAGAATATACTGCTGTAAAGCAATACTGTGAAAAAGTGGTTCTTGTGCTCTCCACTCATTAATAAATTTATAAGCAATGCTTTTAATATCATTTGAACCAGATTCAGTAGTGCCTGCGAGAATTAGAATTTAAAGAAGTATTAATATCATGAGAAATGAAATTAGCTAGAAAGAATATAGATATTAAAGTCAACATATGTACCATGGCGAGTTGCATGACTAGACGTTCCATCCAAACTTTCTTTATCTTCAGATACATTAGATATCGTAAAAATCTGTGAGGTCTCTTCCATTTGTTTGTCGACAATAGAATATAATCTTTGCAATAGTGCAACAGCACCTCCCTGATTACATTCAAGTTTCAATCCAACTATATTACAAAGATTGATTTAGAAAATGTAAAATTTCAATCACCTGCCAAAAGGAATAGCATCCATCCACTAACTTATTTGTTCTTCCCTGGAATCCACATTCCTTACCTTGCCGAAATACCACCCAGTCCTAATATAAAGCCACAGATAATTAAATCATTCATATAGCATCAACTGTGGGAGCCTTCAAAAGTTCATAGGAATAATTGGAAGCTAATAAATGGGAAAGAAACAATTCTCTTACAATTAAACGGGGCAGATCCAAGCGATTAGCCTCACCAATCAGAATCATTGCAGCTAATCCACAGAAGGTGTACCTGATATACAAATTGTCAAAAATAAGAATGCTTTGCATACCTCCTTTTTGTTTTAATTCCACCTATCTTGGTGAAGAGGTATAATAAGAGGAAGGGAGGGTGGGAGGGAAAGAGTATGATGATACATACCCACCATGAGCCTCAGAACCAGGCTCACCTCCAATGCCACCCTCATATGTTTGACAGCTGCAGAAAAGCACCAGATTATAAAAATGTATTTGCATAACTTTTCATAACAATTACATAAGAAGTAATTAATTATGGAGAACGTTAACAATTGTCAATCTAAAGTAAAAATTTGTATGGATAGTGTTACCAGTGCACTACTACAATGATTTCCAATGAAACCCACCATGATTTTCAATAAAATTCCATTTATAGATTATGGATAATGTTAATAACAATTGCATTTAAGACTTCCGTTAAAAAATCAAAATTATAAAATTATCGATAGGTGTGTTACCAATGAGCTACTACTGTGATTTCCAATGTACCCCCACCATGAATTTGAACAAAAATTTCTGTCTTGATTCCTTAACCAGTACTCGAAAGGCATTCAACAGTAGAACCCATTAATTATTCAACAGTAGGTTATTGTTTCGTGAAGCTAACCTTAAAATGTAGTCTCCAACATTCTGGATCAGCTCATCATCCAAAATGTTCAAAATACTTGCAACCTGTATCCAACAAGATTATTTCTGTTACGCATATATACTTTATACCAGTTCTAACAATAAAACGCCCCTCCCACAATAAAGATAATGTATGCCATGATGACAGTAAAAAAGGTCTTATTAGCCAGCAGCTTGTTTTTTAACACCCAGTCATTATTACTTAGTAATATACTATATAAGCCATATCTAATAAAATGAAATGTCCGTTGACAGAAGAACTATTAGTTATACTTATATACAGAGTAAAGTGTGGCATTCACCCACACACAAGCACATGTGAAATAAAGAGAGAGATACCAACTTACAGATATTGCAGTGTAGCAAGCTCGAATATCAATTTCTCCATCATCATGCATCCTGAATAAAGTATTTGATGATTGAAAAGAAAAGATTGATTAGAAAAATAAAGTTTCCCAAACAACTCTAACAACAAAGAGAATAGACCGCATCAAAGAAATGTTTTCAACACAGCAGATGAATTCACACCCTTCAGACAAGTGTGCAGTGGCAGATTGATTTCTGCACACAGGGGCTCCACAAGCACAAGAAAACAAAATCTGTCACCATTCATAGTGTGAATGGTGGTGCATTGCATTTGGGAACAGAGTGCAAATAGATGGATTTGTAAGCATAACCACAAAAAGTTATCCATTACTTTATAAAAACTTTAGAGAATAGCTATCAGAGACAGTTAAAAATGGGTACACGATATCAGTATAATTTCTTATTGTTAATTGAAGTAACAGAGATTAATAAGATATCAAACCTGAATCCCCCATTTGACTGTTTCATCCGTCGCAGAAACCCATGCAATTTATCTCTGAGAATAATATGTGTTCAATGTACCAAACCAATCAGTCCCACACAAATGAAAACTAGCTCTGTCAAATAATTAATGGAACATATTATGATAAAAACTTAAGTTGAGCACATAAACTGACCACCTATTAATTGATGCCAGGGATTTCTGACCACCCAAAGTAATAAGTGTATTAACTGCAGCATATGTTGTGGCAATATGAGGCATCTGTGGAGAACATTCCAAGGATATAAATAATTCATTATGCTTCTCCAACACTAAAGAATAGAAGTACCACGTAAACCTAAAATTATTCAACTTATTTGTTCCAACTCAAACAGTTCAAGTGTACTACACAACCCCCTTTGACATTTTCTCTTTACCTTTGTAAAAGCAGAAGGAATATACTATACATAATTATAGAAGCATATTTTACATCATAACAAACCAAAGAATTAGTTTTCTATTTGTACGCATTAGGGTTGCAGCAAGAGACAATAAGATGAAGTTTTAGAAAGAGGAGAAGGAGAAGGTAAGAATAAAACTCAATGAAACCATATTCAGTAATCAAGTAGAAATCAATAAAAGAACTAAGAATAGTCACTTACTTGGCCTGGTCCTCCAGCATATCCACCATCTGGATCCTGTTAGTGTACAAAGAAGAAATCTATAAACGGCATGGGATGGAAAAAAATGGTCAGGCAAGAAATCCGGTCATAAATCACATAAAACATGATATTTTTGTTAGTTTGTCTTTCTTTTTTAAATTAAAAAAAAAACCCTATTTCTCAGGGTAGAACTAGTTTAGGAGTTAGCTATTTTTTAGGTGTGCATATGTGTGCATAGGTGTACGTGTCCTACTTTGTAGCCATGTACTAGAATTAATTTTCAACAGTTTTTCATGTAACGGACTTATAAAAGTCTGCTTGCTTCAATTGAATAAACATGCAGTATTTTCACTTTCAATCAGATATACTACACAAGTACTATTTTAAGTTTTATAACAATTTTTGGGTTGCCAAACAACAACAAATGGTTTAAACTCAGTAATACAGTGTTTTATAGTGCATAATTGTAATTTTTAAGCTATAAATAATACATATATGATATATCCAGCATCCAACGTATTAATAGCGTACATCAAACTCATCTATCTAAGATCAAGGTTTTATTGTTCTAGGGAATTAATACTATGATTCTGTTGTAAATTTGTAATTATTAGCAAAAACATAATCATAACTGGAATATGAAAGCAAATAAAAAGCCAAACACCAGCTCAATTTTTACATCAACTATCTACTCCTATATTATAAATTAGAATTAGAATACACCAGTTGGAAAGTAAAGTTCTCACACTCCGGATTCTCTCAAATAGACATTATCAATACTTTCTCACTTCTCTCCGTTGGAAATGAATTTCACACACTACTCTCCTTCTAAACCATGTCAAACTACTCCCAACTCTCCCTCAATTTAACCATATCTCCCCTTTAATATGGTCTTTTTCTGTCTGCATAGAATTCAATACTTTCATAAAAGAAATGGTAACTCGTTCAAAACAACTTCATATTTATTTATTATGAATTTGGATTGTAATATGATTTATATAGAAAGAAAACAGTTTGAAATCGTTATCCAATCACAAATCACTGAAAGCCTACTGAATTTTACAATTGTTATCTTCGGAGTCGTACCAACCCTGATTTCAGATTGGTACCCAACTCATTTATATATTCAAAATTATTTACTTGTGATGAAATTAGTTAGTTATATGTACTAAAATTGTACTTAAGGTCAGCTAAAATACTAGTTTACAACAAATAATGGAAGAAAGAGAAAAAAAAAAAGCAATGCAAAGAAAATAAGAATTAGAATCACAATCGAAAACCTGACAACGGCTAAGAAATTCGATAGTGTTATCTTCGAGTTCATCTTCGACGGATTCTCCCAATAAAGCAATGGAGTGGAAGATCCAGTAGCACAGCCACGGTCGACTGCGTAACCACAAAGTTTAACTCAATCGGAACACAACAACAGAAATTGCGATTTAAACAACAACAACAAAACACACACACACAGAGTTACTTTGAGTCCAATACAGAAAACGCGGAACTGAGGTGACGAAGTCCTTTGGAGATAAACTGCATGTGATTCTCGCGTTGCAGCTCCAACCTGCAAAGAGAAGAAGAAAAAACTTTTGAGAAGAAGAAATTCAAAAAGGAGAATGAAGAAAATAGAACAGGCGTTGAAGTGAATGACATACATGAGCGTTTGGGCGTTGGGAGGAATGGTGGCGAAGAGGTGATAAATCTGAAACACCTGTGATTCTACCATCCATTGGTCCCGCTGCGTCACCGTCGGACACGGTGGCGCCGCCTCGGTCGCCGGCGGATTCGTCTCTTTTTCTTTTTCGCTCACGTCACTCATGGTGTCGCCAGAAACTGCTAGAAGTGACGGAAAGCAGAGCTCCTTCATTTTGCATTTTTTGTATTGGGCTTCCTGGCCCGTAACTGGTTAGTATTTTAGCCCAAACTTACACGGATCAAAGCCCAAATAACCTCGCCTCAAGTAGCTTCTTTTTGTCACCTAAACATTTTTCTCTCAAACTAAATATAATATTTTGTTATCAGAAAATAATATTAATAGAACAAGCACTCTAAATTGTCATTTGTTTTGTAAATTTTTGTTTTCACATATGAATTTAAAAACTGATGATTTGATTTTTTTTTTAAATAAATATTTAAAA
>Ga0123341_1007169_pt1 | contig 10143 bp, 9 predicted proteins | sample Turbeapinknodule_FD_89959 | JGI IMG/M metagenome (GOLD analysis project Ga0123341, IMG submission 89959) | Root nodule microbial communities of legume samples collected from Mexico - Turtle bean Mexico pink nodule | ecosystem: Host-associated > Plants > Roots > Nodule | place: Mexico: Nepantla...
ATAGTCTTTGTTAATGTATAATAAAATTTTATATAAATTAATAATTTCTTTATTAGTTTTATATTGGACCCAATAGTGGAGAATTTGTTTTAGACCACAGCTATTTTTTTATTAGAGCTAATTTTTTAAGGAGGTAACTTTTTTAAGTACATATAATTTATTTAAAATAAATAACTTAAACTACAAAAGTCTCAAATTTTACACATTTTATCTTTTATTTTGATCCAGTTCAAACAAAGTCACACCATTAATAAATAATTTAATTAATTAAAATCTTAGAAAAGGGAAAAATACGAATGGAACAAAATATTTATTAAAAAAAATCATACCACAAATTATTTAAATACACAATCAGGTCCTATTGACTAACACAAAACTGAATATAACATTAAAAAGATATATTAACTAACATAAAAGTGAATATAATATTAAAGACATATATTAACTAACAAAAACTGAATATAACATAAACAGATCCTTAATATTACAATTAAATTAAACATTTGATCATTTTACATCCATACATGTTAAACAACACAAATTTAACTTTTATTTGTACAGATTAAACAAATCCAACAAACTTGAAAGCTAAAAAAAATTAAGGAATAACCTAAAAGAAGAACATTAGGAAGCCTCTAATATTATGAAAGGTTATAATTTGATTCTCTGCACCCAACAACTAGAATCCCTAAAACCCACCTGCTATTAATAACACGTAAAACACATCGCAACCTACAAAGAAAGCACCAATGCATATTAAAACCACCAATGCACAAGCATAACATGCATTTTTTTTTAATTGAATAGAACAAAAAAAATAAAAAAGAACAAAACAAAACAACTTCAGTGCGAAAACAACATAAAACACAAAGGAGTGTGCCTAAACTTAGACTGGAAACAAGTATATATGAACTAGGATGGAGGGGGATTTTACTGGTAGCCGTTGCAGTTGAAGGTATCAGAGAGAGAAGCATCAATTCATCAAAATGGGTAAGGTTCACAAAAATCTTGCGCGTGTAGGCAAAGTGTGAGGAAAAACTCCTAGGGTGGCCAAGCAAGACAAGAAGAAGAAGCCACGAGGACGCGCTCACAAGCGAATGCAATACAACCGCCGATTCATCACCGCCGTGGTGGGATTCGGTAAGAAGCATGGACCAAACTCGTCAGAGAAGTGAGGGGCGTGTGGATGACGGGTTTTGGTAGTTTGCAAAATGTATCACTTGTTTTACTTTTATTTGATTGATGACTGAAAGTTTGATGGTTAAAAAAAAACTAGGATGGAGGCACAAGAACCTAGACTTGAGAATGAGTAATTTTGTTGAGAAGAATGCTTATAAATAGACTTCACATGTTACACTTCACAAAAAAATATTCAACCTTCTTCTTTTTATATAAATATGGCACATATGATCGTTGTGATATTCACCCAATGTTGTGTAAATCACCATGGACCAAGCTCTTGGTCAAGAAAAACTTCATGGACCTTGCATGGGTTATATAAAAGGAAAATGATTTTTCAACACCCCCAATGTCGTTGCGCCAGATTACACCTGGCTGACATGGAAAGGGTGATTAGGTGGCATGGGCAGTTTGGTAAAATGAGAAAGGCAACGTGGCAGGGTCGTTTGGGTAAAATGAGAAAGGCATAGGAAATTTAAAAATTCCAGAACCGCAAGCAATTGAATACAACGTTGGTGGAGAGAGTACCACCGGGAAAGACGAACATTACGAAGGCGACGACAGAGACGTAGTGCGAAGGTGACAGTGGCGACGTATTGCGAAGGGTGACAACGTTGTAGTGCGAAAGGGGGGTGGTTAAAGGTTTAGGTTGCGGTGGTGTGCGATAGGTTACGGTGATGTGTGAAAAGTGTGCGAAGAACGGGGAGAGGGTAAGTGTGTTTATTTTGGGTTTTCTGGCATTTTAAGGTTTTTGAATATAATGTTTGTGGTTTAGGGTTTATTTAGGGTTTTAGTACGTGAGTTTTTTTGTTGTGTGTTGTTCTCTTCTTTGATGATTGATATTATTCTTGGACTGAAACTTGGTCATTGTATATTTGTTTTCATTTGAAAGTTTGTAATATTGAAAAAGTATTAAACTTTTGTGATGAGTGATTTGTGTTGTAGTTTTTAGGTATTTAAAGTTTGAATTGATTTTGATTTCATTGTTTAGTGTTTTGTGCTCTGCCATTTTGGATATATTTGTGATTGTTGTGTATTGTTGAGATGTCTTTGTTAAAGTTTGTAGTGAATGTGATCAATTGAGTCGAATCCAGGTTATGCAATTCAACATTCCAGACTTGTGAAGTGGGAACCCATTTGATTTTAAGTGGGGACCTAAGTACAACTTTATGCACTTTCATGTCATCCTCCAACTTAATGTTTGGAAGTTTTTTTTTTTGTGAGGGTTCAAATGGGACTCCAGTGCTCAATTGAGGTTAGGGAATTGGATAGTGCAAGAATAGCTTTAGTTCTAGTGTGTCAATGTATTTGGGGACCCCTTTGATTTTAAATGGGGACCTGTGTACAACTTTATGCATTTTCATGTCATCCTCCAACTTAATGTTTGCAAGTAATATTTTTTGGTGTTGTGAGTGTTCAGATGGGATTCCAGTGAGGTCATTGGAGGTTAGTGGAAGACTAGCTTCAGTTATGGTGTGTCAATGTATTAAGGGGATCCCTTTGATTTTAAGTGGGGACCTGTGTAGAACTTTATGCAGTGTCATGTCATCCTCCAACTTAATGTTTGCAAGTTATTCCTTTTGGTGTTGTGAGGGTTTAGATGGGACTCCAGTGAGCTCATTGGAGGTTAGGGAAATGGATAGTGCAAGACTAGCTTCACTTCTGGTGTGTAAATGTATGTAGGGACCTCTTTGATTTATGTGGGGACCTGTGTAGAACTTTATGCAATGTCATGTGATCCTCCAACTTAATGTTTGCAAATTTATTTATTTTTGGTGTTGTGAGGATTCAGATGGGACCCGAGTGAGCTCATTATAGGTTAGGGAATTGGATAGTGCAAGACTAGCTTCACTTCTAGTGTGTGAATGTATGTGGGGACCCCTTTGATTTTATGTGGTGACCTATGTAGAACTTTATGCAATGTCATGTCATCCTCCAACTTAATGTTTGCAAGGTTTTTTTTTTTTGGTGTTGTGAGGGTTCATATGGGACTCTAGTGAGCTCAATTGAGGTTAGGGAATTGGATAGTGCAAGACTAGCTTCACTTTTGGTGTGTCAATGTATTTGGAGACTCCTTTGCTTTTAAATGGGGACCCCTTTGATTTTAAGTGGGGACCTGTGTACAACTTTATGCACTGTCATGTCATCCTCCAACTTAATGTTTGCAAGTTATATTTTTTTGGTGTTGTGAGGGTTCAGATGGTACTCTAGTGAGCTCAATTGAGGTTAGGGAATTGGATAATGCAATTAGCTTCACTTTTCGTGTGTCAATGTATTTGGGGTATGAATAAATTTATGGGGTGTCTTGTGGTGTTTGAAACAAATGTTTGCATGTCCTTTTTGTGTGATGTGAGATCATTGTAGGTTAGACAAATTGTAGTTGTAAGGACAACTTAAAATGTGTTGTGTGAATGCAAGAGGTTACCCATTGGTTTTTATTTGGTGACTTCTGAAACACTTTTTGCACTCTGATGTTATTTTACAAGTCAATATTTGCATGTTTTTTTTTATTTTTTTAGGCTTCAAAAGGGAGTTGAGTGAGGTAATTGAATATGTTGAATAATTGATTATTTTAAAGGTAGTTTGAAATGTGATATTTGTACCTAAGTGGTCAACCCTTGTTTTTTATGTGGTTTAGGTACCTCTTTTTTTTATGTGATCTATGAAGCACCTTTTGCACTGTCTTGTTGTGTTAAAAGTTAATGTTTGGATGTATTTCTTTGGTTTTGTTTTTTATTAAATGAATTGTTTGTGAAGGTTTAGAGAATGAAAAGTTCATTGTCCAAGAATTTTGTGTCTCATGCAAAAGCTTAATTGAAGGTATTGTTTTTTAAATTGAGTTCATAGTAGTTAAATATGTTGTGAATTGACATTGTTTAATAAATTTTCATATCAAGGAATATCTTATTGTCATTTTGTAAGTTAATATTACTCATGTTTTGTGTGAAATTTGTTGTTGTTGGTTAGAATGGTCATGTTGACTGTCAGTTTGAATTTTGCATTGTTTTGTAGGTGTTTGTGCCAACCGTATTCAATGACCACTGGTGGGTGTACGCACTCAATTATCGGACTCAACAATTGCATGTATTGGACTCCATTGGTGATGGAATTGAAGATCGATAAAACATTGATATAGTAATGGTAAATAGTTGGATATTCTTCAATACTTAATGAATTGATTTGGTTTGGATTTGTTTATGATTCTTCTTAAATTGCATGTTGTAGGTTGATTGACTGCAACACCTATTCGAAATTCTTGACGACTTCTTTGAAATGAGTGATCCTCAAATTTCATTGATAAAAGAAAAGGTTCTCCTACAACCGAATAGGTTAGTATTGATAGTAATATTGTTATTTTTTTTATTTTATATGTATTTTAATTTGTTTGGACTTATTATTTTGATTTTTTGTTTAGGGTTAAAAATGTATTCCTTCTATGCAGTTATGATTGTGGCATTTTAGTTGTCAAATATATCGAGTTGTGGGATGATTCAGAGCACTTGGATGGGAATACCTTTCCCCATTACACCATGGTAAGGGTTATTTTCATCAGTTAACATGTTTAATTTACAATTTCGTGATTGGAAACTGATTCCATGATTTATTATTCAGAAGGAGCTGCTACGGTTTTATCAAGAAATGCTTTTGTCTTCGGTGCTGGATGAGAGTAAGGTTGAACAACAAGCCGTCTTGAAAGATTTGGAAGTAGATTGTCCTTGATTTTTATTGAACGTATTTTTTATGTAATTGTACAGTTTCATTGTTATTGACAAAATGTTAGTTATTATGACCTGATGTGAACAATATAGATACATTTGTTTGATCAATGGAAGCAATTTAAATTTCATCTAAGTTATTTAGGTCATTTATTGTTATATACCATATTTTGGGCACAAATGCGTCATTAGAGGACAAAAATGTGAAGTTGTATGTGTTGAAGATGGATGAAGCTCATCTCTACCTAGCCTTAGTGTGTTTGATGTAGATGTGAGCTAGTTTGCTTTGTAGGTTGCTATATGTCTTAGATGATTTTGTTGTTTAAGCTTGTGTGTTGTCAAGGTTTCCTTTTGCTGCATGACCCATCCTAGATGCCAAATCAAGGTAGTAAGATCAAGCTCATGATGTGGTTAAATGGTTTTGGAAAAGCTTTTTAAAGTTTTCTTAAATGGTTTAATTTAGTACAAAAATAAATATGTTTTATTGAGAGGCAATCGGTTTATTTTGTCTCTGTTAAAGGCTTTTCGAAATTCTGTTAGAGCACCAAAGGTACAGCTCAGTCTGTTATTTCAGTTAAGCTGAGCTGACAGCTTTATCATCTTTTAACCTGTTGTTTTTAGAATCAATATGTTGTTTTGTAAACTGCTCTGTAACTGTTTTTTTAAAAGTGGTTAGAAATTGTTCTCCATAAAATAAAATGTCCTTCTCACGTGAAGGGATGCTGAACAATCACAGTTTTGACAGAGATACAACATTTCGTGTGTGAAAAAGAGAAATGAAAAGGTTTTTCAAAAGAGAAATACATGTGAGCTTGTTCTTGAAGAACCTTGTGCTGGTTGAAGGTGATGGTACTGTTTTGGAGCAAATAGAACAACTGGTTTATGTTCTTACAACACAATTTCAGGTGTAATCTTTTCCTTATTCATTCTTGTTATAGGTTTAAGGGTTAGTCACTCCAAATAGGGTTTCTTGGAGTGCAAGGTATGCTAGAATAGTGTTTTTCAGCCTTGGTTGTTGAAGTTCTTGAAGAGTTCAAGAACTGTTGTGTGTGTGTAATTGATTGTATCTGTTTTTAGTGGATTCCACCTTGGAGTAAGGTGAACTGGACGTAGCTCTTGATGAGTGAACCAGTATAAAAATTCTCCGGTGTTTCTCTTCTCATCCCTGCACTTAATTCTGTGATTTTACATAATCTGTCAAGAAAGGAATCTGTTCTATTAAAACTAAATCTGTTAATTCTGGACCTGGTTAAATCTATTGTTCTTGCTTGTTAATCAATCTTCTAAATATAAATCTAGTTGTTGTATAAATCTGTAATATGGCAAAAGGGTGAACTGTTTTTTCTTGACTGAACTGTGACATGTGTTCATTAATCTAGATAATTTGTATTAGGTAAAATTGATTAATCTTGTGCTACAAATTGGAACATTATAAGCTGTGAAAGTTAATAGATTTGTTTCTGTTATTTCTACTGGTTGATCTAAATTGTGTTGATCAAGTTTTGTTTGTGCTGTTCATTTGTAAAAACAATCTGTTTCAAATAAAATCAATCTGTTCTTTTCACCTCTGTTACACTGTAAATTAGCCTCTTCTGCGAAAATTTGATAAGCTCAATTCACCCCTCCCCTCTTGAACTTAGACATTGTTTAACTCTAACAGTATGTTCATAAATTGAGTGATATTGACTGTTGTTTTCAGTGTATATTCATTATATGTTCATAGCAGACCTTTTAGTTTAAATGGGAATCCATGTGTTAATAAGTGGGGACCCATGACAAGGTTTATGCATGTTATTTTTATTCATACTGGTTATTGGGATTCTGCATTTGTCAATTCATCATGTGTATGAAAGCACCTCAGGTGTGTGAAAGGCATGTTGTGTGTGGTCATAGGAACCTCTGTACTGTAAGTGGAGATCCATTTGTAAATAAATGGGGACCCATGAAAAGGTTTGCATGTTCATTTCTTTGCATGCTGGTTTTTAGGAATCTGAACTTGGTAGAGCAGGATGTGTTTCAATGGACGTAGTTGTAAGATATGAACTTGAACTGGGTGGGTAAAGTCATGTTGTGGTCATAGGAACCTCTGTACTGTAAGTGGGAACCCATGTGTTAATAAGTGAGGAGCCTTGACTAGGCTTTTGCATGATCATTTTTTTATCTTGGTTTTTGATCATGTGTGTGAATGGACATACTTCAAAGCTATGTGGTGCTCATAGGAACCTGAATTGGTTGAGTGAAGGCATGTGGTGCTCATAGGAACCCTTGAAGTGTAACTGGGGACCCGTGTGTTAATATGTGGGGATCCATGACAAGGTTTGTGCATGGTCATGGGGAAGTTCAAATAAAGCATATTTGTGAAGCCTGTGCTGTATTTGGGTTAATGAATGGTTGGATAGTATGTTACAAGGGCACAGGGGAGGGGACTAATATTATTTCTTGACCAACCTAATTGTCATTCATTTCAATGCAATTGATTGGAAGAAATTATAAATGGTTGTATTTTGAACATATCCTGCACATCATTCAATTCAATTCCCAACATACAGCTAACTGCTGCAATAATGGTTTTTAGATAACAGTGTATTCAAACAAAGAAGACATGAAATTCATTTGTAAGTTAAACTTACACCACAATAATTATATTCAATACATATATAAATGTATCCCATGTAAGGATTTTACAGCAGTTAAGAGTTGTGATGCAGCAAAAATCATAAAGTTCTACACTGAAATCCCATATGAACCCTCACAACAACAAAAAAAAACAAATGGAAACATTAAGTTGAAGGATGACATGACAATGCATAAAGATTTACACAGGTCCCAACTTAAAATCAAAGGGGTCCCACATACATTCATACACCACAACTGAAGTTACTCTTGCACTATCCAATTCACTAACCTCTATTAATGTCACTGCAATCCCATCTGAACCCTTACAACAACAAAAAAAAAAAACAAATGGAAACATTAAGTCGGTGGATGACATGACAGTGCATAAAGTTTTACAAATGTCCCCACTTAAAATCAAAGGGGTCTCCACATATATTCACACACCAAAACTGAAGCTAGTCTTGCACTATCCAATTGATTAACCTCTATTGAGCTCAATAGAGTCTCATCTGAACCCTCACAACACCAAAAAAAAGAACTTGCAAACATTAAGTTGGAGGATGACATGATAGTTCATAAAGTTCTACACAAGTCCTCACTTAAAATCAAAGGGGTTCCCACATACATTCACACACCAGAAGTGGAGCTAGTCTTGCACTATCCAATTCCGTAACCTCCAATGAGCTAACTGGAGTCCCATCTGAACCCTCACAACACCAAAAAAATAACTTGCAAACATTAAGTTGGAGGATGACATGACAGTGCATAAAGTTCTACACAAGTCCCCACTTAAAATCAAAGGGGTCCCCACATCACAAGTCTGGACTGTTGAATAGCATAACATGGATTCAACTCAATTGACCACATTCACTACAAACTTTAACAAAGACATCTCAACAATACACAACAATCACAAATATAGCTGCAAAGCTGACCAAGTCAATAATCAATTCTAAATGAATAACAAAATAAATCCACTCACACATTGATAGTTTCCACAATAAATTAATCTGAACAAAAATATTTGTTACAAGAATTTCATAACAACATAAATTGTACAATACCACAAATTACAATTGTTTGAACAATGTTAATAAACCATACATCAACTAACTTAAAACTACAAAAACCTAAAAACATATCCATTAATTAACTACTTAAGCATAAGTTTTTGGGTTTTTTCGCTTCTGTTTCCAAAGCAACAGTCTTGAAATGTTTCCTGGGTTCACGTTCCATTTTAGGAAAGATGTTGACTTCTTCATTTGGCCAATCTTCATTTCCATGTAAATCTTTCTCTTCATCTATATCTTGATGTCTACCTTCTAGCTTTTTGAAGTATGTGTGATCCACATTGCAAAAACTCCTTCATAGGTCCCCACATAAATACAAAGGGGTCCCCACTTAGCTAGACAAAAAACATTGCAAACATTCACATTAAATTCAAAACCAGCAACTCATAACACACAAAAAAAGTTGAAAACCAATCCCAAAATCACAGATCAAAAACGGTAAACAATGAAATCCAAATCAATTAAAACATCAAAACTCAAAATCCAAATCAACAAACAAAGAAATGCAGTTACACTACACTGAACGCTACACAACGGAAATCAAACCAAAAGCAAAACAATCAAACAAATAGCCATGTACAAAACGAACTAAAATACATATCTGATTCAAAATTCCACTCTTCAACCGAAACCCTAATGGCAACGCACCTTAATGAAGCTTCCTTCTCCCTTCACTAGTCGTCGCACACTTGATTACCGCCCAATCCAAAAACCCTAAACCGCCGCGCCCAATCCATAACCCCACCAATAGAAAACACACACAAATTTGAACCTGTTTTTTCGCAATGAAGAGCCTCAAACGCAACGTTGTCACTTCGCAATCCACAACCCTACCTTTTAAACGCACAAATCAATGGAAGAAGAAACCCTTTTTTCACACACACTCCCTCTCCCTTTCAGAAACCCTTTTCTTGAACGCACATTCCAAATGTTATAATTTGGTTTTTTTTTCAACTCAGCAAGTGGAACCCACACACTCTTTCTTTAATATTAAAAATACCATGTCAGGTGGATGTATTCTGTAGCAACCTCAATAGTGGTGTCAAAATATCGGTACCCTATATAAAAAGCTCTGCGTGCATGGGTTATATAAAAAGCACTCTGCCCCTGAAACCAAATGAAGCATAACTTGATACATAAAAATCAATATTTTATCACCATGAACTAGGGGTGGCACAGCGGGCCAGCCCGCCCCGCACTGGCCCGCCCCGCGCTTGACCCGCAAAAATGCGGGGTGGGTTGGCCCGCCCCGCAAAGTTATTGTGGGCTAGAATTCCCGACCCGCCCGCATAAGAGCTGGCCCACGGGTTTGCGGGCTAGCCCGCACAGCTCGCCCCGCTTTGCCATCCCTACCATGGACCTTGGTTAAGAAAAACTTCACGAACCTTGTATGCCTTTTCAGAGAATATGCTTTTGCATGCATGGGTCATCTAAAAAGTATTGTGCCCATTAAACCATATAAAACATAACATAATACATAAATACATATTTTAATATATCAATTATCTTTTCAGTTTCTAATGAATAATTTAAGTTATAATAAAATTATTTTAAGTGTTTAA
>Ga0123341_1007171_pt1 | contig 10142 bp, 5 predicted proteins | sample Turbeapinknodule_FD_89959 | JGI IMG/M metagenome (GOLD analysis project Ga0123341, IMG submission 89959) | Root nodule microbial communities of legume samples collected from Mexico - Turtle bean Mexico pink nodule | ecosystem: Host-associated > Plants > Roots > Nodule | place: Mexico: Nepantla...
ATATAAATTTAAATAAAGATAAATATTAAAAGTAGATAAAATTAACATTTACATTAACTTTATTTATTAAAGTAACATTAGTTTAACCGGTTATACTACTACAAATATTTTTATTTATTAAAAAATTAAAAAATAAAAGTTAGTTAAAGCTATTTGAAAACTAATTTATTGTTTTCTGAAAAATATTTATTTCAGTATAAAGCTGACCTAATTTAAAGGGCTACAAATTAATATATTCAATATTTTAAGACTAAATTATATACGCGCTAAATTTCATAATCAAATCAATATCAATTATTTGACTTTCTCTTTTTTTTTTTTTCATTCTTAGGTCTGTCTCCTTCAGCGGTTCCTCTATTTTCGGGTTCAAACTTTAATCATCCTCCCATCGTGTAAGGCCTTAGCTATGCAACTTAATTCTCCCCTGCCCAGTGGTTCCCGAAAATCACACAATCCAAAGTAGAAAAGAAGTTATACATGTGTTTATTTCCTATGCTTAACCATTTAGACAGTGAATTTTCCTTATTTAATTATGCTTAGTGAATTTACATTGTTCTGTTGTGATTTCCATAAGAGCAATGTTCTTCAGAAACAAAGGTCGATCCCATTTGCAAAACAAAGGTCATTAGTTTTACAAAATGAGGGTACATTTACGACTACTTTTTCCTCCTCTTGCTAGTTACTACCACCAAATAAAAGTTTAGATGAACGAGATAAATCTTACTAAAGTGACAACATAGGAACTTCATAAATATGCACCAAAAGAGATGGGAATGGGTACAAACGTGGGATATAAAATGTCAATATCTAAATTTATGTTGAGGGAAGGAACTCAAATCTTAGTCACAAACTATATCTATCCCCTTGGTTTTGCCACTTGTATGAATTGTAACCACACTATTATAGTAAGTCTATACGAGGCTAATTTGAGACTTCCCAGTACACTTTTATGACACAAACTGATACTTTAAGGAGCTACCGCTACGCTTCCCCATAGATTTTACGACACAAACATGATAAACGAAGAACATATTTTTTGCTCACATTAATACTAATTACAACAGGTTCATTAAATAGATGCACAACGGCCTTCAGTGTCTGTTTTATGTATCACTCGGCTTTCGGAATGACATCCAATCAACCCCTCCCCGAGTCAGCCAATCTCAGTATCCAAGTCAAAAGTCTGCTTCTAGGCAGAGAATGAAAATCATTTTCTATCCTCAGATTCCATGTAAAGATTTCACCTGCTGAACTACTTAAGACAGCGAAAATAAGGTGTATCAAATACAAGCATTTGAATAAAGTCATAGCATTATAATGAAACTCAGGAGATTCTGAAAAGCTACCAGATTATGGAATAAGGAAGGGTTTCAATGTTTTGAATGTTCTTTCATTTTAGTTCCCTTCAAATTCTTCTGCTGCTTGTATCCATATGGAATGGGAAAGCGAAGCCTGTTTCTGGGAATACTCTTTTCAAATTTCAGATCTTCTCCTCTGATCATATAGATATTCCCTGTTTCTGGTATAGTTAGATCAGCTGGATTCCTGTTGACCATGCATGTGTTTCCAGGGATGATTTTACATGGCACTGGGGTTTCATGATTACCATTAACTTCCGGTTTGCGCTGCAGTGATGTTTCTGTTTCATTATGAGGCCAGCTAATTTGCTTGCCAATTTTATTCTGCAGGGTAGACATGGAGTTCTTCATCTTTTCTTTCTTTCCAGACTTAGTTGGATTTTGACCATTGAAACCAGTAGCTCTTACTAATTTCTTCTCATGCGGGGTCGATGAAGATGCACCAAAGGTTGGAGGGCCAACAAAACAACCGTGCTTATCTGATAAGAAACTTCTGCTGCAATAATCAGAAGATGACCTTTTCATGGTACCAGGGGGCTTAGATGTACCAATCTCCAACTTAGTATTGCAGTCGCCAGGATAAGAGGGCCTTTTAAGCATTTGAGTACTGACACCAACATCAAAGGCTGTATGGGACTGCATGCCAGCATCCATAAGGCTGAGTAAATGCATGGCTGGTATTGTATCATTAGAATACAAATCAAGAGATCCCCTCAAATTTTGATGAGGCTCCATTCCACTATGTTTGCAAGGAAATGGATATTCTCCATTCATCCTGCTGAAGGTTTCAGAACCTATATTCCTACTAAGCTTTTCTAGTCCAGCAGCATTCAGATTCATGTAGTTAAGATCAGTATCCCTCTTCGTGTTTTGCTTATGAAATGCACCAGATTGGAGAGAAGTTAAGTTCATGTTACAACTAGGATGCTGAGAAGAAACAACCCTTTTGGGTAAATCATATCCTGGGGAAACATGATTTGGAGTCAAGGATGCCCAGATGCGAGAAGCTTCATCATCCTGATGTAAGATATTCTTGTGTAAGCTACATCCTCCAGGGGCTTGAAAAGTCGCATTAGGGGATCCACGCTCTTCAAAATTCCCATTCAACCTGCAATTTTGAGCACTACCAAGCTGAGTAGAACCAATAGCTGAAAACTGTAGTCCACCCGATGGCTTCTTTTGGGACTGGGAAACTTCAAGTCCAAAGGAGGATTGAGGTGGGCAGAGATTATTCATTCCCAAATTGTTTCCATCAAATGGAGTAAAGTAAGGACCAGGCTTTCTTTTGCTAGGCTTCACATTCTCTCCTCTTGCGATCATGCTGTTTTTCTTATGTTTTCCCTGAGGTTTCTCCTTTTGGCCCTCTTTCAACAAGCTCATCTCCCCTTTTCTTTGTACAGTAGACCCACCTGCAAGCTGTCCTTTCCTTCCAAGAGAGGGTTTTTCTAATATGGAGCTTCTATTTTCTACATCAGGAAGACACCTCTCATACTGATTCTTCGCCATGAGTTCCACAATATCCATGGGTATACCATCTGGCGTTTCCTGCTCAGACACCTCCCGGGTTTGTTCACTGTATCTTTTCATAAAACCTAGTTGGTACACAGCTTCAATAGTTTTTTGTGCGCTTCTTGCACTGTTAGTTTCCTGCAAAAATAAATTATATTCTCAGAAAGTTTAAACTTAATGATGCCAAAATGGTTTGCAGTTGAAAAAAAAAATATTGCAAGGGGATTTCTGGCCACTTACTTCGCAATGAACTGCTTTTCCAGAAAGAGCATTGGTCGGGTTCTTGGAAGGAATGCTTTGCCCTCCAAAGACATCAGTATCACTGTCTTTCCACTTAAGCTGTGGTACTTTGGAAGTTCCATCTTGAAAAGGCATTGAGAAAGGTAGACGACTTTCAATCTGATGAATACATTTTTTGTTGTAAACATTTGCATCCACCAAATAATTGTTTAGAGAAAGATGAAGTCCCTCTTTCAGTCCTTTTCTATTTAGCACCTCTTGGGCAGAAGGAATTGGAACTGTTAAAGGCATAGTAGACCTGACTTTTTCCCCTGAATATGCACAGGAATCTTGTACAAGCATGTTATTTTTCTGCCAGGAAAAAGAATCCAGCTCCGGGTCAGTTTGCAGCATTTTCCCCTTTGCTTTGGACAAATTGAATTCATTTTCTATTCTTAGGGAGTGAGTAGGAAACTTATCCGTCGTTTTGCCTGTGAATGCAAGAGGAACTAATCTAGAAGAATTAGTTTTAGATGCGTATGCATTTTCGGTGGTATCCATGGTTTCTACATTTTCTCTGTGCTGTCCTACTGGTTGCTCAGAAATCAAGCGATTATCTACACCTTGAATCCTTTTGTTTTTCTTCTTGCTGATTATACGGCTTCTTTCACTTTCAGTCTTATTCCAGTGGCCCTTTGTGACATCTTGTAAACCTAATCCCTTGGGTACATATTTGAAATTGGATCTAGCATCCAAAAGAGTAGCAGTTGTTTTTATAACTCCCTGTGAGTTCTGAACTTCATTTTCAATCCTCTGAAAACCCATGCTTGTAGGTCTCCGTACCTCATCCAGAGGAAACTTCCTTTTTCTACTCGGACCTGTGCTTGTCAAAGTCAAACCTTCTTGAATATCCACCTTTCCAAGCAAAATTGATTGTGCCTGTGAAGCTGCAGAGGCATGGGAAGTACCGAGGGATACAGATTCTTTTATCAAGTTTTGCTCAGTCTTCAAGTCACCATTGTCACTTAATAAGTCAGACATCAAGCGTACCTTCCGAGGCCTCCTACGAGACAAACCAGTGGACTTTTCCGAATGATGATCCTGAAAATCATTTTCAATTGTATTGTCTATACTTCCTGCAGGTGCAGTATCATTACAAGCAACTAATTCAATAGGAGGTCCAGTTGGGTGATCGTTTGTATTGTTCACCTCCTCCATTATTGTTGCTCCTTTCCTAAAAACTGTGCAAGCTTTTATTAAATCATTCTGGGATTGATTGGCTGCAGGTATTCCTCCATTACACATCTCAGAAGAGCTCTTCTCCGTGCATTTCAGATTGCTAGAAAGCCCAGGAAAAGAAACTTCATTACCTTCACAGGCTGTATCAGGGAAAAACAACTTTTATGTAAATTACAGTCATCAAGAACATACTAAAATAATATACAGAAATCTGTCACCTATGTAATACAAAAGAATAAAAGCAGTGCAGCTTGACTTGATTGCATTATCTCCCTTTCTGTTGAACCTACCTTTCTTAGTAGTGTGCACTTCTGGTGGTGTGAGGTCTGGATATTTTTTTGGTGATGGAACACTTGTCACTTGGTGGTTGAGATTATCCTCCAAGCCACTGTCAAGGTCTGGGGGACACACAGAAAATCAAAAGGCATACTGAAAAATGATAAAGAAGATATATAGAACTGATATTTAAATTACCAATTATTCTGCTAGGTACAACTCCGGCTTTCTTGCCTTTCTCATTACTATTTGGCAAGTAATCATTGATGCAGTTCAGGGCAGTATTAAGATCAATTTCTCTTCTCTCAACAGCATCAAGCATTGGATCTTGCTGAATACCAGACTTGAGAGCTTCATTATTGCAATTGCTACCAGATCTGCATTCAGTACTGCAACAATCCAAGTCTGTCTGGTCGTCTTTCTGGATGTCTTTGGCAGCAATTTCTAGTGCAGAGTTTTGGCAACACCTACATCTATATTTTGGTGCATCTAATGGCAAAAAAGACGGTTGTTTGTCACACTCATGTACTGGAAATGGCCAACATATTTTCCAGTCTTTTTTGCGAATTTCAGACACATATCCACTGCACTAACAATAAAGTAAGTGTTAAGGATCCTGAAAGGGAACCAAGAGAAAGATTACTTATTCTAGATTTAAGAGATAATTTAATTTCAGTTTTCTTCTTTGGTTGATGAAAGAGTTCAATATAATACAAAACTTAGATGCACTTCCTTTGTGTTTGTTCATGTTGCTGTCAAATCAGAATTGGAGTTTATATTAATAATTTGCACAAAAAAGATTTGCATTTAAGATTAACATAGATTACTGAGATAAAATTCCAATTTTGATTAAGGAACAATACCAAAAGCACCTACGGAATTGCATATATGTTTTGAACTTCGATACATCCTTAAATCCACTAGAAAACTAACACTTACCGACATAATTCTGTAAAATCTAAAAGTCTATAGTTGGGCATTCACCACCTATTTGATTCTTAATGAGACATGATTGCAATGCATTAATCGATGGGCTTTGAACTTTAAACTGCTAATAGTTACAATCAACTTTAAACTGCTATTAGCTGCAATAAAATTTACAGTGCTACTAGTTGCAATCATCTATATATGACACTGTAGTTGTACTATGGTGAACAACAAATACATTAGGAATTTAGGATCTCGTCTAATAAGAAGAAGATGTAGTAAACTGTAGATATCAATTACAAGATACTATGGACTAAGTGGATGACAGAAATAAGCTGTATAACACAAATTTGCTTCCCTCTCCTTCATCTCCTGACAAAATTAGTAGGACAATAAGAATATGTAGCATCAAGGCCTACATACCGTATGGAGAAATGTTCACATTTGCCTGCATCCCTCTTGCGAGTAGACTCGGCAAGATCTATGGAGATTGAGTCAATATGAATATACGACCCCATAAACTCAGTGACAGTATTTAAAACCACCTTGCAAATGAGTTTCCACAGCTATGCATGCACATCCTCACAGTACAAGCAAAGCAGCTAGAATCACAGATTAATTAGAGTTTCCTGCCAACACAGTTACACAATTTAAATTTATTAAACTTGAAATGGAAACAAAGGAGAAAAACAATTAAGTCAAGAGACGTCGTCAATCAAACGAGAGTAACACTAGAAATGTAAGGAAAAACTAAAAACACTTCTTAACCAAGCTTTGTATAAAATTAGGGTTTATGCAAATCAGCTAACAAATGAAAAGGAAAACGAAGTCAAGCAAGGGCAAAGTCCACGAAAAAGTTGTATACAACCAACCACAACCTCATACACAACGATTAATCACATAAAATAACAACCTCCAAAATTATGAAAGTTCCTAAACCCTAGTTTTCCACTCGATAAAACAACCACAAAGATGCTCAAAGTCAACAATTGAACATTTGAAACGCAACAGCACAGAAAATAAGCCATACCGCCCATACAATCACTTCACAGACTTAAGCATTCATACACCAAACAATACCAAGCATCTCGCTAGGGCTTTTCAAAATCGAAGGCAAAACTGGTAATCTCGCAGCGAAAATACTCAGTGTACGAATTAACGCGGTGTTAGAAAAAAAACGCACATCATTAACACATGCAAGGAGCTGAAACCAAACGACGAACCGAAGCGCAACAATCCACAAAAGCCTAAATCCTAGGGTTCACCGACCAACACAAATCACCTCTTGTCGAGATATAAACGAAAATTAACGCGGCAAGAATTAACGAGCAACAAAAATGAGAGTGAAATTTTTTTTTTTTAAAAAGCGTGAAATGGCAGCAATAAAGCGAGACGCAGAAAAAAAAAAAGAAACGCAAAGCAAAGCAAAAGCTGAAGTGGACACACCATAAACAGTACAGTGACCTTAATATCTAAAACAAATCAAAACACGCTCATGAGCATCCAAGAACCGGTCCCCGATCAACACGGAATCAATCACCGAGTTGAAAACCGGGGACGAAAAGGAATAATCTAGAGACGAAGGCCCACCCGAACTCACCTGCGGACCACCACACACGATCCCCCCACTTCCTCGCCGATTCGAAACGGCTCCGCGACGAAACCGCACCGCAGGACAGCGCATTCAACGGCTGAGCTACCTGGCGCAGCTCTGAGCTCCGATTCCCTACCGTGCGAGCATAATTTGACTGAGAAGGACTCAGAAACCCTAAAGAGAGAGGGCTTTCGATTCTTTCGGATGAGAGAGAGTATGCGCGAGTAAGAGAGAGAGTGAGTGAGAGAGAGAATTTTTATCTTCTTGTCCTTGGAAGAAGGTGTGTTTGTTTTGTATATTAAAAAAAAAACCCGTAGCGAGTCATGTTTATGTAGGATCCATATGCATAGAAATTGTAGATGTAGAGAGAGTGTGTTAGGAGAGAGAAAGCTCCCGCCAATAAAAAACGAACACGTGGCGCGATGTACGGCTCTTATCGCTAACCATTTATAATGGGCTTTGTGGACGGCGAGGAAACCCTAGGCTGAAGGTGAAAAAAAAGGCGGGTACAGTACTCGCGCGTGTGCTTCACGCTCTCCCTTTTTCAGCGTTTTCATTTATTAATTTGTGCCTGTCGTGTCATCCAAGGTTAAAAGTGCTGCTCATGCCCTTTGCACATTAAACGCTTCTCATTGGTGCGTGCTCTGCACCGTGCCTGTGAGAGGGTGGAATTGGACACGGACTGGGACAATATTTGAAACCCTAAGTTTTTGTTTTTTATTTGCTTTTTTTATTTATTAAATACGGAGCGTTTAAGTTTTAACCCTAAACATTTTGCAGCAGACACATCTCCACCTTGTCCCAAACCAGTAATGGTGTTGGTAGATGTAACGTTAGAGTTTGGCTTTTTGATTAAAAGATGACACTCTCAACTTACGTATTCGAATATGAAGAAGAAATTCGAAATTTCGGCATTTACTATATACAATTTATAATGGGTACACGGTGTTGTCCATAAATCATAAATACATAGTGACACGTTTCAAACTCATTTATAAAATTAACTATGACGTGAGTTTTTTTTAATAAAACAATATGATCTTTACATAGATAATAAATAATTACAAAAACAGAAGCTAATTTTTGCATCCATTTAGTCAGATTTAGTGGAAAAATTACTCTTCCACAATTAATTACGGTTTAAGTTCGCTTTAAAAATAATGCCTAAAAGGGGTTCAAATCAAGGAAACTTATTTAATGATGCGCAATAATTAACATGAATTTTGATCTAGACTATACATTTTATTTTGACAACAGTGTATGAATTATTTATGGAAAAGTTGTGAGAAACATGGTGATAAAAAATGGTAGGTTGAAGGTGAATATTTTGGGTTTATGGAAGTAGAATGATTTAATGAGTTAAGATGGTGGTGAGTAAATGAGAGACTTAAAGAGATTGCAGTAGTTTTGGTTTTAGTTTAGTTTTGATTGTTGAAATGACATGTAGAAGAGATAAAAATGATAGAAGCTATGAATCTGGAAATAAAAGTAACGTTTCCGAATTTCGGGCAATTCCATCTATATACGTCTCACTTTTGTTCCGAGGTTTCATTAATGTAGGGTGAATAGAGAGAACAAGATTTCCTACAGAAAACACCTAGATCATAGTCTAGATTACCATTATTAAGTAAGGTCCCGTTTTATGCAATAGAGAAAAGCCATTTGCCACATGTATATATACGTGGACTTTACTTCACCCCAAACTTTTCTTCCAACACTCTTTTCCTACCAGATAAAGGAATAAACCCATGTTAATTTATAGCAAAAATAAAGCTTATTAATTATCATGCATAAATTATAATGAAGATTTATGTCAAAGAAATATTACATTTTCAATATTTCATATATATATATATGGTAGGGATAGGGTGAGGTTCTAATATTGGGGGAGAGGGCCCTATGTGGCACCATGCATGTATATATATACCAATAAATAAATAATGTTATAGGGAAGTGTCTGCATGACCCATGTGATCATATGAAATGAAACCAATAAAATTAAAGAAAGCTGTACAAAAACACACTTGTCCAAAACCCTCTACCCACCTCACGTTATTTTTACCCAAATAAAACTATCCATCCATATAACCCAAAAGTTCCATTTATTTTTTTCCTTCGTAATAAAAATCTATATTTATTCATCAAAAATGTGGAATCTAGTGCTTTTCCACGACCAACTTTAATGTGTACAACTTTGCATCTCATGATTCTCGTTTAAACATCTCAATCTCTCTCTCCCTCACACACATATCCAAATTAATTAGTACAAGCTAGTTTAATCATATCAATCTAGCAATTTTGACCTACAAAAAGAAAGTCATCGTTCTTCACGGAATATAAATATTGTTCTTAGAACTGTGACATTGATTATCAGTACTATGTAAGTACTGACACAAGCATCTATATATATATAACTCAGATTCACGTATTCTTGGCTATCTATAAACTTACTGTTACCTCATCCTGCTATTATACCTCATAAGAAATTTCACACACTTCTAACTCATTCACTTACTTGCATGCTAACTAATTTATTATACAATTTTAAAAACAACTTCTTTAATCAACAGTTATATATATACACACATCACTTATCGAACAATAATTTGCTGTTATAGTTAGCCTTGGACAGGTTTCTGATGGAACATTTGTTGAGTTTGAAGTATGAACTATGCAGGACTCTCCCATAAATTGTTATTAATATGTACATTTATATAACAGATGGCTCCATTGTATCATTTGGCTGTGCATGTATGAGGATTACATAAAACATAAATGCAAAACAAATGAAGCTTTTACTCAGGAAATACTCATTAGATGATATCATTTAATCTCCATAAAAAATTATGTGTCTTTCATTTGTTATTCTGCAGTACTTGTATGTGTTTGACAGTCTGTGTGCTAAACTTTACCACCTATATATACCTACATAATAAACTTTACACACACACACACACACACATATATATATATATATATATATATATATATATATATATATATATATATATATATATATA
>Ga0123341_1007173_pt1 | contig 10139 bp, 4 predicted proteins | sample Turbeapinknodule_FD_89959 | JGI IMG/M metagenome (GOLD analysis project Ga0123341, IMG submission 89959) | Root nodule microbial communities of legume samples collected from Mexico - Turtle bean Mexico pink nodule | ecosystem: Host-associated > Plants > Roots > Nodule | place: Mexico: Nepantla...
TAGAATACTTCTTTTACGCTTGCGAGAACTTGAGTACGCTGAGAGAGAATTTTGCACGGTTCCAGAAGTTCTTAGTTTTCTCTTAGTATTTTGGTGGTTCAGTCGCTGACTTGGGCGTCGGAGCGTGATCGGCCGCAGCGGCGCCGTTCTGTCTTTTGTAGGTTCTTGAGGTGAATCAAGGCGAAGGACGGAAGCTAGCACGGCGCAAAGTCGATCCAGATTTGATGAGGCAAGGCTCTTGCGTCTTGGTCAACAGGCAGGATCAACTACATAGAAAACAAAATAAGAAAGTTTGTTAGAAGTTTGTTATATATTATTGCAAGAATTGTAAAGAAAGAAAATTAAAGAGTTTGTTGGTTCAATTGAGAAAATTGGGATTAGGGTTCATCCTTCTTACTCTTTTGTATTTTGAAAAGCATAGTAATATTCTATCCTTTAATTCATGTTGATGCCCATATAAAATTCATTTATATCTATTCATCTCATATTATAAAGAGAGTCTCATAAATATTGATTCTTCGTATATTTATAAAAAATTATTTATCATTACGATTAAATGATGATAGCAATTAACATTTCAAATCTATTCCCAGTATTCAAATATTTTTAGAATTATCATTTGGGTTAGAAACTGATCCGGTCGGTCATCGGTTTAGGGTGACGTCAGCAACTGATGGCCACATGCGCCGTTCTTAGTGGGACATGTGGGCCAGGGAAGCTGATGTGTCTTAAAGAGGGTCACCTGGAGGATGATCGGTGATCAGAAGGGATGCGCGATCATCGTCTAGGTCGGTCGGTCGTGTCAAACGCAGTTAAGCTGGGAACGAGAAGGGATTCCCGGCGAGAGCGTTGCATGCGAGCCTTGTGTGGCAGAGTATCAGAAATCAGAGAGGTTATGTGCTTTGCAGCACCATGCATGAGAGTGGTCTAAGGGAGCTAGCAGTCGGTCGGTGATTGATACTCTCTTAGCCCATAACGTGCATAGAGCAAAACAGAGGTGATCGTTCGCGCGATAGGTGATGCCTGGTATGCGCGCTTGTCCAAGTCACACCTGGTACTCATGCTGAGGCTGCACGAGACACCCAATGAAAGAAACACGCTAAGTTACTTCGCACACGAATAACTTGGGCGCGCAGCAGAGTATATAAAGGCATTCCACGCTCATTGCAAAGGTACGATTGATTCTGGCAAGTGACTAGTTTTTACTCAGAGAGATAAAGGGAGAATCATAGAGTGCACGAGTCTCACTGAGATTCTTAGTACACAGTTCTTTGGTGGTCTTGTTTGACTTACTTGAGCCTCGAAGTGCAATCGGCCGCTAGAGGCACCGTTTGTGGTGTTTTCGCAGGTTCGCTCGGAGCTGGTTGGGAAGTGCTTGGAACGTGCTTGCGGAAGACGGAGTTTGACGTGGCGAGACCTTCAACGATCAAGTCACCTGCAAGATCAGAAACTTAGAGATACTTTTCAATCAAATCAAGGGATCTAAATCATGATAAAAAAGCATTACAAATAAAATGACAAAACCAATCATCAATCAAGAACAAAATATTATATTCAAATATCACCTCAAAGAGTTTGAACAGATTACTCTCAATCCCAAAGGGTAGAATTAGCCACTCATGTTGGCCATTACAAGCATGGAAAGCAAGAAAATAAAATTCAGGATGTGTTTTCCTTGACGGATGCCTCCTCTAGGGTTTTCTAACACTTTCTATTCTTCCAACTGATGTCTAGGGTTATGCCTCACGTCTCACATTTAATCTAGTCAAGCTTGGGCTAAGTGACTTCACGCTTAAGTGTGATTAGGTGATTTGGACGAAAATAGGCCCAACCATTAGTACAAAAGTTTAAAACAACGACCCATTATTTAATGCAGTTTTAGGGTTAAACGCTGTCTTTCAAAACGGGGTGGCATTTTTTCAATTAACTTGATTTAAGAAGGCGGCTATTTGTAATAGCGCATTCTTAAATCAAAGCGCTTGATGTGAGAGTGCGACTATTAAAAGTGGTTGCCTTCTTAAATCATTTTTTACCGTAACTCTGAAGCGCGCCACTTACGCTTTCATAGTTTCTTTCTTCTTGGGGCTTCCCGTTTTCTCTCTGCTTCTGCTCTAGTGTTCTTATCTTCTTCTGTGGGCTTCATTGTGTTCTTGTGCCATTGTAAGTTTGTTTCGATCAACTCTCTTTCTTCTTCACCAATGGTTTATAAATTTTGTTCGTTTCATTTATTTGTTTGTTTTCTTGCATTGGCGAAGGGTTCTCTGGCGCTTCGTTTTCTCTTATGTTTTTGCTCTCATGCTTCCTCTCGTCTTCTACGACCCTTCATTGTTTTCTTCGTGCCATTGTAAGTTCATTTTGAGCTCTCTTTCTTTTTCAGCATTGGTTATATAATTGTTTCATTTTGTTTGTTTTAATTGTATTAGAGAAGGTCACCACTACTCCGCCTTTGCTGCCTCCGCCTTTGCTGCCTCCGCCGTTGCTGCCTTAAGGGCTTAGGGTTTAAAGTTATAATTTTAAAAAAAGATTAAATAAGAATGCGGTTATTTACCATAGTCGCATTTATAAATGGCATTTAAGAATGTGGCTAAATAGTCGCCTTCTTATCTCTTGTATTTACGACTACGTGTACAACAAATGCGGATCTAAAGTCGTCATTTTAAATAAAAAATAGCCATCGTCTTTTAATATTTCAGCACCAGTGAACGTCTCTAGAGTGATCTTGCTTGGGCGTGACTGAGCTTGCTTGGGCGAGATCCTTTGGAAGCTTCTAGCTTAAGGAAGCTTGGACGAGTGTTGGAGTGTTCCAACTTTCTCTTTTTATCTTGTATATTATCCTTTTGCCATTTCATTTGCATTTTCCCCTAAAATCTTGAAATTAACACAAATTTGGGAATAAATTGTTCTTGTTCATATTATAACCACAAAATATGTAAAAATGTTTAAATTTATAAATTAGGGGTTATATTATAATTATTTTATCACTTAATATCTATAAGTGTCTATATTTTAATATGAAATATTACTGAAATATGTCACTTTTCAACTCCCCCAACTTAGAATTTTGTTTAACCTCAAGCAAAGTAAATGAATATAACTAAATCATATTTGAATTTAAATATCAAAATAACTTTATTCACTAAAAAACATATTAAATTAGAAACTTATGATGCTTCCAAATTCAAATATAGCAAAATATAGATACAATCAACTTCTAGGATCAGACTAAAGTAATAAAATGACAATTCATCAAGAAAATTTCTTCTCATATGCTCACAGGTAAGTGTTTCTCTCTATTTTCACTTAATCATAACAAATCACAGTTGTTTTTCATTTCATCTTCATATCATAAACATATTAGAAGCATAAATCTTAAGGTAAATGATTAGGTTGTGTTTCCAAAAAGTATTGATTTTTCAGATAACAAAATGTACATTTTAAAGAACATACCTACAATCCAATTATAGTACATAGGTGTTATCTAATCACCATTTTCTTTTGACTTCACGTTTTTCCTCATATTCTTTCTACTTATTCATGATTTTAACATGAATTTTTCCTTCATTTTTTTTCAATACCAATAGATTATTCCTATTTCCAACAACTGAATTATTTGAACTCTAAGCAACTAGAACCAACCATTCATTTTTCTTTATGTATTGCATCTATGTTCTCCTTCCTTAAACATGTCAATGGGTAGGAAAATATATCATTAAAGTCTTAGGGTGCAATAATAACAAAAATCCTTGGTTAAAAAAGGGTTATAAAAAAATGAATTCTATTTGCATAAAGGTTGGTTATTGGCCCTAGTTTCCTAATTAACACAATTTCCTCAATCATCTTCATGCTCTTTTATGATGTAACAAAATAAAAATTAAGCAACCACTGTTGAACATGAAGCTTGAAGTTGTGCTACTTTTTGGTTTGGGTTTAGATTAGATTCTTTAGAATCTTTGTAAAAGATTAGTTCCCAATCCTTGCACAAAGCTTGACCAATCAGTTTTAAAGAAACAAAGTGTTTTTCCAAAAAAAGGGAAAACAATCGATTGAATCATCGATATAATCAGTTGTTTGTCACTTAGTTGGCTTAAAGGTTTTGAATCTTCTTTGTGAATTGGTTATGCAACTGCCTGACCCATTCAACCGGTTAAATCGTGGTTTCAATCGGTTAAATGTGAGTTTTCATAACAGTTTTTTGAAAACCTGTTTTAACTGTTTTGATGTGAACAAAACTGTTTTAGTTGATTAAAACTGGCTTAAACGGTTAGATTTCAAGTGCTATAAATTTAACCTTCTTTCATACAACAAAATATATACAACAAGTTTTGATACAAATTTGAGATCAAAGAGAAAGATTAGCTTTTGAAAGAAGTTTTCAAAGTTGCAAGATTGTTGTTCAAGCTTTGCTCTGGTAACAAGATATGATCATACTTGTGAAAATTTAGTTGTTTTATATCCTTGTCTAAATACTTGTAATTGTACTTCCTTTATCTGTAATTGTGTTTGAAATCCTGTAAAGATAGAGAGTGTTCTGTCTTGAGATGTTTGGTGTTGCAAAGAAGGTGAGTGGATCTTGTGGTTTTCAAGGTCACCTCTTTGTGGTGTGTTGGTGTATCTGGATTTGATTTATAGTGAAACTCAGAGGTTGTTCTAAGAACTGGATGTAGCTGAAGAGTGAGTGAACCAGTATAACTCCTGTTGTGTAAATCTCTCTATCTCTATCACCTTACAACTGTTTGATTTTATTCTGTTTTTGCTGCTGATATAAACAACCAGTTTAATCGTGACTTTAATCGATTAAAATTCTGAAAAATAGTGTGTATCATTGTTTAATTGCTTTCCTTAATTGCTTATCTGTGATTGTTTGATAAAGATTCATTCTTAATCAAATCTTTGCGAAAAACATTCATAAACAATTCACCCCCTCTTGTTTAAGCAATCAATTCTTATAACTACAACGGTCAATTCATCAGTAAAACTTTCAAAATTATTAAGGTTAACACACACACTTTTGTTTAATTGGTCTCATTCCTTATTGTTTTTCATTATGTGTTCTAATCACTTATCTTGTTAAATTTTCATGTATTACAATTTCAACTACATTTGAATGGGGATTTAACCATATTTTTTTTTCCAACATGTGTCTAATTCATTTCACTATTTAATATTTAAACACAAAGTCATTTTTTCCACAATTCAAATTTAATATTGTAGTTCTTATTTATTTAAGAAAAATAAAACTAAAAAACCACTCAACAACTAAATTAAAACTTAAAATCATTCAAGAAAATAATTCAAGCATAAATATACAAGACATTTAAATAAAAATAAGAAAATAAGAAAATAAGCAAAGAAAATTATTCAAGGATAACAATACAAGCCATTTAAAACAAAATAACAAAATAAGCAAATAAGCAAATAAAGAGAAACAAACAACTTGAAAAACCACAATTTAAATAACTAAAAAGAAAAGAAAACTAAAAAAATGAAACCATATTTTTGCTCAATCCTCTCTTCTTAGAAAATCATCCAACTTTGTATTAAAGTCTTCTATAGTTGTAGGTGACCATACTTCGTTTGTTGATTCTGCCCCCTGAATAATAAAACATGTCCCCATAAGAAGCTACATAATCTCCAAATTTCTCTGAAGGCATATAGGGGTTGAGTTGCCTTGAATTTCATACTTTTGGAATGTCAAACTCGCTCAAGAAAACTACATTTCTTGCTCAAGCGAGATTGTATAAGTGGAGTCTCACCTAAGCAAGATTTCTCTTGCTTGGGCGAGATTACTCTAGAGCATCTTTTTTTGTTTTTCTACTTAACTTGCCTAGGTGAGATATACTGTGCCTAAGCGAGGTTCCCTAAAAAAATTATTGATTTACATTGTTAACCTCGCTTAGGCGATATATACTATGCCTGGATAAAGTTTCTTGCACAAAAAGTTAGATTTTACGTCGTCACACTTGCCTAGGCGAGACATATGACGCCTGAACGAGTGTTTTTGGATAAAAACAAGGTTTTTAGAAGTAAAAATCAAAACAAAAATAACAAATCATCATAAAACTAAAAATATGTACTGTGTTGTCTCCCAATAATCACTTGTTTAACGTCAGATAGCATGCGCTTGTTGCTCTAGGGTGGACAATTGCTTTGTTGCAACAATTTCCTAGTTACAACTTTAGTTCTTCTAGAATATGGGCTTTCAAGTTCAATAGTTTCATCCGTCCTAATTTCTTTAATAACCCATAATCTTGACCCTTTTGTCTTCAACCATCTAGGTTGAAATTTTAACTTAGTACTTCTAAGCATGATGGGTTGCCTTGGTCTATATTCATCTTTCTCTATAATTACCTCTTATTGGACTTTGTCTTCCTCTTTGTAGATGGCTCTTTATTATGGAGTTGCTTTCTACAATTCTGGTTTCAACTTTTGTCTTTCACTTTTGAAAAGTGATGATGTATAACTTCCTCAAATAAATTTGAGAGGTCCAATTACTCTTTAGTGTCAGGAAAGATTTCCTTTGTTGTATCTCTTTGTAATCATTCCTTCCCTATATCAGAATTTTTTAAACCATAAAAAAGAATAAAAGTTACCTCATCATCTTGAACTCTTACTTTAATCTTTCCCTTATCAACATAAATTATAATTTCTAGAATTCTCCATGAAATGTCTGCCAAGAATCAAGAGAACCTCCTCGTCTACTTCCATGTCCATCACAAAAAATCCACAGGATATATGAATGTATCCACCTTAATAAGAACATTTTTAACCACACCATATGAATATTTGGATACTCTATTTGTTAACTGTAATGTCATCTTAGTGGGTTTAATCTCTAAATCACTTATTTTCTTCAGCATAACTAAAGGCATTAAATTTAAACTTGCCCCTAAATCCAATAAAGCCTTGTCCACATATAAAGCATCTATGGTTACTAGGATAGTAAAACTACCTAAATATTTAGATTTTACGGGCAAGTCTTTTTGAATGATAGCACTGCAACCGACCTCAAGCTTTATATTATTTTCATCAATGAAGCTCTTCTTTTTTGTTGCCAACTCCTTTATAATTTTTTCACAATTTGGTCATTTCCCAGAGCCTCTCCAAAAGAAATATTAGAATGAAAATTATAAAAAAATTTGTCTCTCTTTATCTTTTATTTGAAGAAGCATGAGGATATGATAAATCATTTAAAGGAACACCATTTTCCTTATTTTTCATTCTTTTTCTCTCTTTTTTTCTTTTTCCTCCTCAATCTTATTCTTCTCTCTCTCCATCTCATCTTTCTCCTTCTCTTAGTCTAATATTTTCTTTCTTTTTCAGCAACTAATTTATCACCATCCCTTTCTCCTGTTATATTGCATTGTTCCTTGGGTTGGTTTGTGTGTTGGATGAAAAGTGACCACTCTATCTCTCTACTAATTGTTTGTCAATCTGTCCCAGCTGCGTTTCCAAGGTATCTCCAAATTTGTTCAATCTTTCAAGAACTGAAGGATATAGGGGTTGTTGTTGTTGTTGGAAAGGACCTTGCTTGTTGGATGGACCACTATCTTGTTTCCACCCAAAATTTTGATTTTGATTGTTTCTTCATCCTTGAGAATAATTATTATTTACATGCCTTCCTTGTATGCCCATGTAATTTACTTCTACTACAAATGAATTGTTTTAATTAGAACAGTAACCATTTAGGATGATCACCTCCACAAAAATCACACCTTATTGGTTGACTCTGACTCTAAGAAGATTGCACAACTTGTAATTGTTGTGTCAATTTAGCCATTTGTACACTTAATGCTTCAAGGTGTTTTGTCAGATTTTATTCTGATTCAGAAATGCATCTAAAGTACTCAACTCTAACAATCCTTTCTTTTGAATACCGTGTCTATCATGTTAAGCTTGATAATTTGTTGATGACAATGCATCAATAATCTTTGTCGCCTATTCCACATCAACAACCATCATTGTGCCACTAGCTTCAATATCTAGAAGCATCTTGGTATCAAATATGAGACCATTATGAAAAATTCTCAATTGAGTAATGCCTTATATTCTATCCTTACTCTTTTTTTAATTTTAAAAGTATAGTAATATTCTATCCGTTGATTGATGTTGATGCCCATATAAAATTCATTAATATTGATTCCTCGCATATAAAATTATTAAAAGAATCTACTAAATATCGATTCCTTGCATATTTATGAAAAATATTTACAATTACAATTAGATGTTGATAGAAATTAACATTTCAAATTTATTCATAGCATTCAAATATGTTAAGCATTATCATTTAGGTCAAAAACTTAGAGATACTTTTCAGTCAAATCAAATTATCTAAATCATGATAAACAAGCATTAAAAATAAAACGACAATACCAATCACCAATCAAGAACAAAATACTAAATTCAAATATCACCTCAATACATAAAATTTTGAACAGATTACTTCCAATCCCAAATGGTAGAATTAGCCACTCATTTTGGTCATTATAAGCATGCAAAGCAAGAAAATAAGTTATAGGATGTTTTTCCTTGACGGCTGCCTCCTCTAGAGTTTTCTAAAACTTTCTATTATCCAAGTGATTTCTAGGGTTGTGCCTTACGCCCGACATTTAACCTAGTCGGGCTTGGGCTAAGTGACTTCTCGCCTGTGCGTGATTGGGCTCGCCTAGGCGAGATGGACGAAAACAGGCCCAACGTCTCTGGAGTGATCTCGCTTACGCGTGATTGAGTTCGCTTGGGCGAGATCCTTTAGAAGCTTCTGGCTTAGGCAAGCTTGGGCAAGTGTTGGAGCGTTTCAACTTTCTCTTTTTATCTTGTATATTCTGCTTTTGCCATTTCACCTCCATTTTTTCCTAAAATCTTGAAATTAACACAAATTTGGGAATAAATTGTTCGTATTCATATTATGATCACAAGATATGGTGTAAATTCATAAATTAGGGGTTATATTATAGTTATTTTATCAATTAATATCCATAAATGCATGTATTTTTGTCCCGACCAGTCCTCGGTCATCGACTCCAGTGACTGATGGTAAAGATGGGCCACGTGAGGTGGCCCCATATACGTCTATCAGGGTGATGGTCAGTCTTCGGACATTAGTGCCCTAGACCTTGACGTCAAAAGGAGAGATCGGACCTCGCCAACATTGGGAGAGATCGGACGTCATCTGTTTAAACAGTTATATTGGGCCACATAAAGTGGATCCCAAAATTACACAGTTAAACAGTTAAACGAAAGTTATGGGGAAAGCCTAAGTCACGAGGGATCCATGCAAGTGGTGTGTATATCGAATTCATTATAGTGAACTCGCTTAAAGTCACGAGGGATCCATGCAAGCCCTAACCATTTGTAACATTGATTGCAAACATTCCATGTAGCTTAATAGGTGAAAATCAAACGACCCAGTTTCCACTTCCTGCTCACACATGACACATAACATAGTATTCATTGTGATTTCCTTTTTATCCAGAATATCCTTAGTTGCCACTTCGTTGATTATCAGTTTCGAAACAAAGTGCTAAGTAGAGGGTAGTGCCTTGACCTCCCAAATTTTTCTAAATACCCTGCATCTCCCCCCACCCCCCAATTATTTTTTTCAATTTATCATAGGCAAACTTCACTGAATAAGTTTCCAACCTATCCTTCGTCCACACCCACATGTCCTCCTTTTCAACTTTTAGATTCTAACCCTGTCCTTCAACAAGCTTGTTAGTTGCGGTAATTTCACTCAAATCAATCCTAGATACTAATAATTCTTTAGTTTTTAAAATGATATCTAATTTAGCCAATATAGTTGTTAGAAAATATGGCCTTAAACGAGAGAGGGGGTGAATTATTTAAGAGGGATTTTCGCAAACTTTGAAGGTATAATGAAAATCAATGATGAATTACAGAGAAAAGAATCAAGGAAACAAATACCCAAAACTGTTTTAAGATGATATCAGAAAAATAATCGGTTGTTTTGTCGAAACAATCGGTTGTTTTTATCAGCAGTTTATAAAAACAACATAAAACATAATTTAAAGAGTTAAGGGTAAGAGATAAGCACACAAGCAATTTATACTGGTTCACTCTTACACCAAGAGCTACATCCAGTCCCCAAAAACCACTGGGTATTCCACTATGCAATCAAAACCAGA
>Ga0123341_1007174_pt1 | contig 10137 bp, 4 predicted proteins | sample Turbeapinknodule_FD_89959 | JGI IMG/M metagenome (GOLD analysis project Ga0123341, IMG submission 89959) | Root nodule microbial communities of legume samples collected from Mexico - Turtle bean Mexico pink nodule | ecosystem: Host-associated > Plants > Roots > Nodule | place: Mexico: Nepantla...
ATTTATAAAATAATATTTAATTTAATTAAAAGTAATTAATTATTTTATCTTTAAAACAAATTTTTAATGATTTTTTTAATAATAGTATTGTCCTGATAAATTGGCGTGTAGGAAAATTGTTCAAGTATCATTATGAAATTATTTATCTGAAACATGTCATTAAGATAGGTTTAGGTCTTCACATAGTTACAACCATCTTGCAGTTTCCTTTTGAATTAACAATTAATATATTTCTGTCTGTTTTTAATTTTATACGTGTAAATAACCTGAGGAACTGAACATTGTTAATATAAATGTTTGAGCGAACACATTTTAAATTAGATTTGACCATGAACAAGATTAAACATAAAAATCATGTAGTATTCTTAAAACTAAAATGAATTTTAAAATTAATCACATAACGTTAATGTATAATCATGCAGTCTAAATTTATTCCTCTCATTAGTATAAAATTTACTCTTACTAATCCCTATATCTCTATATTTTTATCCGTCTACCTATCAAGTTTGGATGATTCTGTTTTTTGTGATTAACATAATTATACTTTGAATCCTGCTTAGAAATTTAGTAATACTAATATTTGCTCAAGAAATGTGTAGACAATTCAATAGTAAGTAAAAATTAAGGGACATAATTTTTTGTGATATATTCAACTCCTACAAATTATACTTTATCAAGGGAAGCAATCTTGTGAATATGAATAGTTATATCCTCACTTTTTTTTATCACTTATGATCTTTCAAGCCAAGTATGATACTATATGTTGTAGAATGTTATGCAATGTTGAAAGGTTTATGGATTGAGTTGGACCAACGTTAAAATTTGAAATTGAAATTGGAAAATAGCATAGATGTTGTAACTCTTGCTTAGTTTGTTGAACAATAGTATTGAATCTTGAACATGACCTTGTTAAGGAACAAATTCTTAGGAAGGAAAGACTTCCTACTCTTTCTAAAGTTTTCTACATTATCTGAGGTGAGGTGAATCGTCGACTGGCCATGAAGAATGAACCCTCCATTGAAGGAGTTGCTATGTCCTCTCGAAAGGCTTCCAAACCTCTAGGAATTCAAATCTTGCAAACATGAAACTCAGATTAAAAGGCCAGGGGATTTTTCGTGATTTTATAGTGGTCACACCAAGGAGACTTGCTTCAAGCTACATGGAAAGGAGAAAGCTCCCAATCATCTGGAAAAACTAAAAGGATAATCCTCACTGAAGGCTTATCAAACAACTTTATATTATGAAAATTTTAACAAGACTCCTTTATCCTCTTCGATTGAAGAAGGAATGCCTACACTACATGTTGAAATTGAACATCTAAAATCTCTCTTAAAGTTTATCAATAAGTCATCTTATGGTACTTGTTCTCTAACTATGATTGGTAAGAATTCTAATTCTTCTTTTTAATGTTTTTAAACTTTATGTAAGGACTTTAGTGCGACAGACCATATGACCCGCCATTCATCTCATTTAACATCATATGTTTCTTTTTCTAGTAAAACATTACTCCTGCAAATGTGACCTATACTCCAATATTCTTTTATCATCCTTCAACCTTAAACATGTTTCAAATCTTTCTAATAACCTTATTTCTGCTAAAAATCTTACTTTTGACTTAAACTATTATGTAGCTTTCTTTTTCACACATTGTGTTTTTCATGATCTTGCCACAAGGAGTACGATTGGAACTATTAAAGAAAATGGAGAGTTGTATTACTTTAATAACTTGGAAACTAAGGGTATTTTCAATACACAAACGACTACCTCTTGTCTTCAAACCTACATTACTTCGGAATCATCTCAAATTTGGCTTCTCCATAGTTGTTTAATACATTCATCCTTTTTCTGAAGTCTATGCTCCTTTCCTTTTTTCCCCAAAGAGTATTTTGAGTCCTTTGAATGTGATATATGTCAACTTGTAAAGGCAACATCATGCCACATATCCTCTTAGTAATACAAAGAGTGTTCATCCTTTTGATTTGATTCATTATAATGCTTAGGGCCTCCATCAAACTGTAGTATATCCAATACTAAATAATTTTGTCATTTTCATTGATGATATTTCCCATGTTATATGGATTTTACTTATGAGATATAAATATAAATCTTTTACCTCATTTGTCAGATTCTTCTGCATGAAAAAAAAGACACAATTTGAAAAGTTAATTAAATGTTTGTGTTCTGATAACGAGGAATATGCATATCATGACATGTCTAAATTCCTTTCTAAAAATGGTGTCATTTATGAATTCACATGTGGATACATCACAACAAAATAAAATTATTGAAAGAAAAAGTAGGCATCTTCTTGAGGTGACATAAAAAAATTTCTTCCAAATATATGTTCCTAAATCTTATTTGGGGTGAGATTGTTCTCACTATTGCCTATTTTATCAATTTATTACCCTCTCACATTCTAGATGGCTTGAGTCTCATTAAGTTCATGTCTTACTTCTTTCTATTAGTTCCTTATCTTTAGTCTTTATAGTTAGATGTTTGAATGTGACGTGTTTGTCCATATTTATAATCAGATTCATGGGAAGATAGATCCTTGAGTTGTTAAATACATATTCATTAGTTAAGCTTCTAATAAAAAATGATATTGTTGTTACCATCCTTCGAGTAAAAAGTTTTTTTTACCTTCATGGATGTCATTTCTTATGAAACTAAATTCTTTTACATGCATCCTCAACTTTAAAGGGAGAGTTCTTTCAAAGATGATTCTTCTTAATTTTTTTAATAATTTTTTGTTCCTTTTATATTGGAACCATCTCATATTGATACTACCCTTGGTACTCTTGTACTTCTCTTGAAACATCTCTTATGGATGTCTCTAAAGCGGCTTGTAATAAAGGCAACTTTGTCCTTGAGTCAGGGTCAACTTCAAAATTAGTTGTTCAAAGAGTTTCTTCCATATACAAGAACATATGAGACAAAACTAACCTAACATGATCCAATAACAACTCCAATCATTTGAGCCAAGGGTTAGTATTCCTTTTTTTTTACACCTTTGACACTTTGAAATATTCCTTGAATAATAATTGTGAACCTGACCTTGACGATTGACCATTGCTTTAGAAAAGGAACTCGGCCTTGTACCGAGTCTCTTGTGACAACTAAGCACCAAAGTTTTCTCTCAACCATTGATGCAATTAAGATGAGTTTATAATGTAAAGTATAATTTTGATGGTACATTAGATCGTTAGAAAACAAGGTTAATTGCTAAAGGATATAAGACTTATGGTGTTGATTATAAGGAGACATTTTCTATAGTGGCAAAGATGAATACGGTTAGAATGTCTACATGAAAATTCCTCGGTCTACTGAAGAAGGGAATAAAGTGTGCACATTGAAAAAAGTCTTATATGAACTCAAGCATTCACCCCGTGCTTGATTTGGTAGATTCACTTAGGTTATGATCTCCACAGGGTATCAATAAAGTCAAGATGACCATACCCTATTCATTAAACATTCACCTAAAGGTAAACTTACTCTAATTTTGATTTATGATGATGATATCATTGTTGCAAGAGATGATGAATATGAAAAAAAATACTAAAAGAAAAGCATATTGCTTAATTTGAGATGAAGGATCTAGGAAAATTAAAGTATTTCCTTGGGATAGAAGTAACTTACTCAAAGAAAAACATTTTTAAGAAAGTATGTTTCTGGTCTTCTTAGAGAAACATGTAAGATTGATTGTAAGACCATTAAAGTTCTTATAAAAAAATTCATAGAATTGAGAGTGATGACGACTATTCTATGTCAAAGGCTTGTGGAAATGCTTATTTACCTAGTTCATACTAGACCTGACATAGTCTATGTTATGAGTGTAGTTAATTTATGTATGATCCGAGAGAGATACACTCACAAGTTATAAATAAAATCCTTCAATATTTGGAGACATGTCTTGGAAGGAGATTATCGTTCAAGAGGAATGAAAAATAAAAAATTAAGGTGTACATTAATGTAATTATACAGGATATGTCACAAATAGAAAATCAACAAGATATTGCATGTTGTGAGATTTTAGTGACTTAGATTTGTAAGTTTGGTATGTCTAGGGTATAACTAGATCCCCTTTCTCAATAAAAGTGATAGAATTTTGGTTAAAATTAGGATTTTCTCCCTTCTCTTGTTTCATTTTTTTCTCCTTACTATTCTATCAAACCCATTGTCATCCTACTTGTTACATATATGAGCTGCAAGTTTGTTAATATAAATGTTTGCTGAACAATGTACTCAAGTTTTATTTTTTATTTTTTCATCTTTGGAATATAACCTTTTTAAAGTTTTTATACATGTGGGGTATGAAGTGAAAACTCTTTACACTGTATAAAATGAAAATTATATATTTGAGTCATACATTTCAAGATTCAAAGTTAGTGCTCACATGAACACTAAAAGTCATAAGTATTTTTTAATCTTCGTTAATCAAATACCTTCTATCTATCTCTCTACATACACACATAATATTGGTATGATAGTAGTTTCCATGTAACATAGCCAATACAGAACTTACGTAATTTGGAGTTTGTATTCTTAATAATATAAGGTGTTCTTAATTTATTGGTTATAGTTTTTATATAATCATGCCCTGAGGAGCCTTGCCCTGCTCCCTCCCAAAGTATGTGTTTGCAGATTTCTGCTATGCTCACATCTGAGCTCAAGTTTAAAGTCACTTTATTCAATATTCCTGATATTTTTGTGCCTTGTATCTGATGCCTTTTGATACCCCATTATCATATATTCCTTTTCTAGAGAAATCCAGGGATGAGGGTATAAAGTACTTTTCTCAATTTTTCTTTGTTGATTTGTGGTTGAATTTCTTGCCTAGAAAGAAAATGCAGTAGGGTGTGTATAGCAGACACAAGGTAAATTAGGATCAGCTTTGAAGATATGGTTTCTGTCACTTTGTTTTGCATGTCTATATTAAACTAATAATGATTGACTTTTTCTTTAATCCAATCTAAAAGTAAATATGATTTTTAAAAATCACTGCAGAAATTTTTTTATTAATTTAAAAATAGAATTTAATTATTTTTACAATAAACAGTTTAAAGGCCCACATAAAATGAAATTTACGTGCTTTATTAAAAAAATAGCATTCTAAAAATAAACACCATATTTCATAGAAGAAATAACAACATAACTTTTGATTAAAATTTGATCTGGTTTTATCATCTCAATTCATTTACGACATAAAATTAGTCGTTTTAAGTCATTTTCCAAAAATGAAGAATTATTTGTGCTTGTCTTTTGAATATGAATGAAGGTTAGAAATACTGGTAAAGTAATCAGATCTAGATAAGTCATGTCCTCTAGAAGGGTTGTACAGAATAACAAATTTAGGAGATAAAGTTGATGTTTCATTAACCAATTAGTCTGTCATTGTGTTTTGCTTAGACTATGAAGGATTTTCATGCAATTCAAAACCATGAATAGTTTTAGTATAATGTACCTCAAACTCATCATCATCTTCACCATAGCACAAGCATCTTCAATAATGAGATAAGATTTTGTTTTGCATGTAAATGACTATCACTCAACACCTCCGGGAATGAGAGCAGTACAGTAAAATTGTTCGAGTTTTTTGAGGGGATTCAATAAGGAGATTCATCAACATCACTCATATATAAAATCTACACTACTGAATCATGAACAAACTCATGTAAGAGACACATCACTCATATCTAAAACCTTATAACAATGAGTTTATAATTTATTTATTTTCATGTTTAACTTTCTTATTTCTAATTAATATGAAACTCAGACTCACACTTTAATTCCTAATAAAAATGTCGACACTAATGAATCACAAACAAACTCTAATGAATCACGAGTAAACCCGAATAAGAGAATACGACATCAATCATATCTAAAACCTTATGACAATAAGTTTATAATTTTTTTTTTATATAGTGTTGAAGTTTCTCATTTCTAATTAATATAACATTCGACTCACACTTCAATTTCTAACAAAAATGCAGCAGGATAAGTATCAAAAGGCTATTTCTTTTCCAGAAATAATCAGCTGAAATGTTAAACTTTCAGGTGTCCCAAACATGCTATAAAATTGTAACATGAAACTTTACTGTGAAGGTAAAAATTCTGAATCAGAATTCTTTGGACTATTCTTCAGTCTGCAAAAACATCACAAGTATTGTAAAATTCTGTCTGACTTGGGTTATATACAGAGCAAACTGAAATTATCTAGGATTAGCCAATAAACTTATGATGCCCAAAAACTAAGGTTAATTTTTTTTGAACTGAATCGTTAATATTGAACTGTACAGAAATTTGAATTATATAGAAAGAAAAAAACTGAACTAAATTGTTAATTTAGTTTAGTTTTTAAACTGAACTATAACTTCCGAAATTCAAAAATATGCTTTAAAATAACATGTCCAACAGTAATAGTTCAAACAATTTAAAAGCATTTTCAGAGTAGTTCATTGATTCAGTTCACTCAAACTATGCTGTTTAATTCAACTCATCTAAACAGTTATACAGTTCAGTTCTTTCAAACCATTGAGTTAAGTTCAATTTTACACTAGCTTAGTTGAGTTCAGTCTATGAATTTTGTACCTAGTTGCCTAAAATAAAAAACAAAAAGAAACACAATGTAAGAACCAAACATGGATTTATAGACTTCCCTTGTCACCATTGGTACTCATCATTTATTATATTCTTTAGCAACAAAGTTTTAAAGTATAGGGTGGATAAATTGCCGATAAAAGTGCAGCATATATTATTCAAACTATGTGATGCCAACCAAGATACTCCGCTATGGCAATCATTTGTCACTTGTCAGCAAGAAGAGCTTCAATTTTGCTTTCAACGTGAGACTCATGATCCTCCAAGCGACCTTTGACTGTGTCATTCTCCCAACGGATCAATGTTGGCACCCCAGTGAGCTTGAACCTAGGATCCACCCTCCATGGATGATGGGGGTTTCTCCATGTTGGTCTATCTCCAACATAGGCTCTCAAGAGTGCAATCTCATCAGATGAAGCCTCCAGCTTCTTGTAGATCGCAGGTTCTGCTCTCACACAATCTAAGAAGTAAAAGGAAAGTATTAAGAAAAAAATAGTCACGCTTTTTGTAGATCAGGGGGTTCAGCTCTCACTCTGTTCATGGATTCTGATAAACTATTCATACTTCTCTAGTTTATAGAAATCCCTCCATTCCCTCCTCTCCATTTTCCCCAACCAAACACTGTAAATGTCACCAAATTCTAACAATTTGATACTTTGATAGGTAATTAACCACCATAGAGTAAAAGAGGTAAATTAAAGCATGAACAGAAAATCAAAATCAATCTGTGAGAAACTCTTCCCACAAGCAAACCAACATGCTTCTTTTCAATTTTCCCCAATATTGACAGAAAAAAAAAACCTTTCTTCCACCCCAATTTCTGTGCTATGTCGGCAAAAAAATCCCCATTAATAATTTCAAATGCTATGCATTTAGTGCAGCCAGTCACCAAATTCACACATTGACATAGTTATTAAATCAGACGACTTGGGGAAAAAAAAACTCAGATTTGAATATGTTGCAAGAGAAAGAAGAAAAAGAACATGCACGGATAAAAAAGATGGATAGATACCAGGGCACCAGCTGAGAGAGGTAGCAGGGTCGTTGTCAGCCAGGAAGAGGATGAGATTGGCCTTGTTTTGTGCAGCCTCTGATCGGAACTTCTGAAACACCCCATCAAAACTCGACACTGTTGCCTCCAACACCTTCAACGGCATTTTTTCTTCTCTGCAAACAAAAACCACACCACCACCTTCTCACACTCTTCACTCTTTTCTAAGAAAAAGTTTGATACTTTTCCTCAAAGGGTATGTCACAGACCAATATACCCTTACGTTGTTTTATTTATTGTAACAAAATAAATTGACTGGTAAATGGCGAATTGGTGTGAGGTGCTGTAAAAAAATGTGATTTAATATGTTAATAATGTAATTACTCCAAAAATATTATAAATAGTTCCGGTTTTAATGTTAAATTAGTTTTTAAAATTATATTATAATAATAAAACAATCTTATGAAACTTAATAAAAGACTTATTAACTTTTGTTTATAAATATTATATAGATTATATAATTTTCTATAACTCATTTTGAATTCTGATTTAATACTTTGAGACTTTTCTTATGAAATTGTGATTATTGAAACTCTATTACATTATTTTGTTTATTATAATAAAATTAATTGGCAAATGGCGAATTGGTGTGGGGTACTGTAAAAAAAAGTGATTTAATACGTTAATAATGTAATTACTCCCAAAATATCATAAATAGTTCCGGTTTTAATGGTGAATTAGTTTTTAAAATTATATTATAATAATAAAACAATCTTATTAGGTGTAAACTCAAAGTTACATTCTTAATCAAATATTTCTAATTCTACATAGAAAATAACGTAAGTAGAAAAAATCTACAATAATTTTTATAAATTAAATCATACACCAGACATAATTTGTGGTTGATGGGAATTTACAGGATGTATGAAACTACCAATGAGTGTGAGCTAACAACACTTAGTTAGAATGAAAAAACTCTACATATTGAACTGAAAGATGGATTCCTTCAACTGTGAGCATAAGTAGGTTAGAGGTACCGTTGGTAATATGATTTTCTTTTTTTTAACGTGGTTTGGCAAAGGAGTGTAGATTACTTTTAATTGCATGTGAGCCTCTGCATCCCAGCCTCATTCATGCCAACAAATGTGTTTGACTTTTTTCCTTCATTCAACGGGTTAAAGTTGGTCAACAAAATGACTATCTTGCACTATTTTCAAACACGCTTGTAAGTGAATATTCTCCTACTTTAAAGTTGTCATGTGGTACACTTTGGAAATCGAAGGTCTTTCCTTAACTGTACATGAATAAAGACCAAAGAAAGAACCTGCCAACCCGTGACCCATTGCATAAGAAATGAATGAATTTAGTGCATTGATTAAAGTGGGTGACACTTCGTATATTTTCTTTCAATACATGTATTAATTTGATCAGTTGGTGCAGAGAAATTGTGAAATTTTACAAAATTATACTAATAAAATATTTTGTTTTTGTTCCATGAACAAATATTTAGGTACATAAATCATCTTATTTCTCAATTAGTTTTTTATTTTTCAAAGATATTAAAAGTTTAAAAAAAATTTAAAAAAAGTTTTTGGCATATGAATGTTAGCTTGTGCACATCAACTACTTATTTTGTTGCCAATGATTGGGTTTCGATTTCATCCATGTTTTCTCTCAATTAATTTTTTTCCCTAAAGATATTAAAAGTTTAAAAAATTAAAAAAATAATTTTTGGCAGATCATGTTGAGTTGTGCATGTCAACTCCTGATTTTGAAATGGCATCAATGTATATTCAATTCAACACTGCACACCTGTGATAGAAAGTGTTTGAAATATATATTTTGCACTACCCGGTAGCATTCCATACATTATTCCATACACTGCTACGAGTGGCTTTAAGAACTTCCTTTCATATTTTCTTCTTCTATATTTACTGTGTATATAAATTCCTGATATTTTGGTGGAATTTTCATGAATACAATGAAGATGATGAAAAAAAAAAGTACATTTTGAAGGAGGAGACCTTTTCAACTTTATCCAACCACAATATTCAATCATTTAATAATGCTAAATGATACTTTTCTTAGACAAAATTTGATATTTTTCCTCAAAGTCTATATCACATTATATAATACCAGTTAAGCCTTAAGTTATTTTATTTATTGTAACAAAATTAACTGGTAAATGGGGAATTGGTGAGAGGTGCTGTAAAAAAATGTGATTTAATACGTTAATAATGTAATTATTCCAAAAATATCATAAATAGTTCCGGGTTTAATGCTAAATTAGTTTTTAAAATTATATTGTAATAATAAAACAATCTTATGAAACTTAATAAAAGACTTATAACTCTTTTTCATAAATATTATATAGATAATATAATTTTCTATAACCCATTCTGCATTGTAGGTCGTACCATTTCCATTCGCTTAACTTCATAAAAAATTATTATTTTATTATAAAAAAATTGTAAAAATATATGTATTTTTAAATAGAGGTGTAAAAGGAAATTTTCTAGTTCTGTGAGGTCACTTTAAAAACATGAGTA
>Ga0123341_1007176_pt1 | contig 10135 bp, 6 predicted proteins | sample Turbeapinknodule_FD_89959 | JGI IMG/M metagenome (GOLD analysis project Ga0123341, IMG submission 89959) | Root nodule microbial communities of legume samples collected from Mexico - Turtle bean Mexico pink nodule | ecosystem: Host-associated > Plants > Roots > Nodule | place: Mexico: Nepantla...
GGGTTGGGTTGGGTTCATCAAGTAGTTATTCAACTTAATTAAAATAGTTTGGCTCGGATTAAGTTCCATTAGAATAATTTTTCTTCAAAATCCAAAATCAACTAAATCAGTAATGAATTCGGTTGGGTCAATGGATACCCAAAAAATTAAAATTATTTATGAAGTTAAAAAGTATTAGTTTTTTTTTTTTATCAATGCCTTTTGATATAACTTTGAAATATTTAAAGTATATATGTGTCATCGGTTAGGCCGACTTCTAGACTGTCAATTGAACTCTTCTAGTAATGTTAGATTTGTTTAGTAGTTTGTAGACTAGTCTGTCTATTATTGCATAGACAATAGACAGTCGAATATCTTAACGATTTTTTGTACACTTGAGGTTTATATAGAGAGTCTAGTTTGATTGTATGTATGATCTAATATTGTTATTCAATATAATAGTGTTTTCTTTCAATTCTCTTTCTTCTGTGATTTTCCTATTGTTGTGAACCCAACAAGTTTAATTGATATTGACTTGATTTGGTGGTATTCCACTCTTGATTTCTGTTGATTATTTTCCCTCGCTTCTTTTTTGATACAATGGTGGGTACTGGGAGTACTTGTAAACATAAATTCTTTAAGTTTACTAGTCAAAAATCACCATAAAATAGTCCATTAATATCCATGTGCCTGCAGTTTCATGCCAATGCAGGTATCTCATTTCTGATTTCACCTTTTTATTTTTTCATCACCTTGAGACTTGACCAGCCGATAAACACATCTGTATCAGCTATTCATCTTGTTTTCCGTATGACTTATGTTTTATATGCCGTTTTTGTTTTGTCTTTGAAATAAATTACAAGGTTTCTTGTTTCATGTTGCAGTGAACCTGGTGAATATTCTCTTGGTGGTGTAAAGCCTGCACTTACTAGACGCCTAGCTGCCAAAGAGAAAACACCACTGAATAAGGAAAATAGTAAGTAGTTCAACAACCAGCAAATGGATCTTGTGGCTGATATTTTATACATTACAGGCACTGCCTATTAAGAACAGTTCTAATATTTAAACATTCCTAAGCATGTAAAATTCCGTGTTCTAGATAAACACAGAAAAATAACCTGTGATTATGATGTGTTCCATGGTCCGTGGGTGGAAATACAATTACAAATCGAGGCATCATAAAAACTTTTTAAACAAATGTTGTACATGCAATAATCACTGTTAAAAACAATTTGCCATCTTTTCTACACTCACAGGTTGAAGAGGAACAAATGAATTCAATACTTCTATATGTCTTAACGAAAAAAACACGGGTGTTATATGTAAACCCTGCACCATAACTGTTCTGTTACTATATAACAGACTCTCTATGAACTATAACACACTGCCGCTAAGATAACTAAACGATGTTTAGTTTTCTGCTACTTGTTGATTACTGGTTCACAAGATTTAATTGAATGTATGTATATATGGGATTTTTCATGCCCTCAAGAATTTTGGTGCAGCAAATGTAAATACCAGGGGAGAATGCATGGAGACATCAGCTTCAGAAGTTGTCAGTACAAATGCAAATGCTGTAAAGTCTTGCCCAGCTATATTTTGATGCCCTATTTAACAAATGTTTATTTTGCTTTTTAAACTGTTGTTGCTTATTTTCAGGTTAGAAGAACAAGACGGAAAGTATAAATATTGTGCCGTGTTCTCATGGATACGGAGCTTTGAAGACCGCGTATCACATACTGCAACCTTCCCCGTATTGAGAAGAACTCGAGCTTGTGTTTATACGTTTTCTTCTAATCTTGTATGCATGCTAAAACTTCCAGACTCCCAAACATATTTTCTTTCTTGTATATATATACTAATATTTTCATTTAGATATAATGATAGAGAATAGCACCAACAACAGTGGAGGGGGGCATTTATTTTAAAAACTATTACCATGCGAAAATCAAATGTGAGATATAATGAAATGTCCAGTTGAAAAAAGCATGAAAGTATTAGTGTAAAGGAGAACCAAATGTATACGAATTCGATCAATAAAATGCAGAAGTTAACAAATGATGGATAATATTAAATACCAATGAACTTCATCCTTTGAGGATATGCTAATTGAGTTGGAAGATGAATAAAAAAGGTCTTTTGAATTGGGAAATCTTAAAAAAATTTCAGCACAATTTAGAACTTGGTTAGAAGATAATAAGTCCATATCCAAAATTACGACAAAGGTAAAAAAAAATAGATTTATAAGAAAATTTCTACTCTCTATGAACAAGGGACAACCTGGATAGACTTTATCATTAATTATAGATTTACCCATGTCATGAACAATAACTAAGGTTAAAATAATCTTTTTGGCCTTATATGAATAAATATTTGTTAGAAAGAATATAATATTATAGTGTTACCACTCCATTTGTTAAGACTTTTGATAATGAATTCTTGTCAAACAATAAGTTAAGACTCTTGATAGTCTGAATACTTAATTGAAATAACTTTGTTCGTATAATTATTCTCTATATTTCATGTAAGCTTCTATTCTTCAACGTAAAGTGTGTGTCATTGTCATGAATCTAACACACAAGAGTTATTTCCTCAAGCAGCTTGTCTTTTTCCAATATTTATCTAAAACATGTCAAGTAATACTTATTCGGTGTAGAATTTCTCGAATTAAGAGCATTAAAAGAAGTCTTAGAGTTTGCTGATTAATATTTCCTGAAATGAAAGGCGGGGTGAAGAGTTCAGATTCATGTGTTCTTCCTTGTGTATTAGACGAAGACTCCATGTTCGTTTGACCCTCAAATTCATCAAATGAAGATTTAATTTATCTAAACTCCTGTATTTGTCAAAAGAAAGGTGTTAGACATAAATTTTTTAATTGTTTATTGCTAAGTCGGATGAATCATTTCCACGTCTATCATAACACTGGTTTAGTTTATTTGTAAAACATATATAAGATCATCTAATTCATTAAAAATCATAGTATTGATAAAAATAGTATATTAAAAATTTGGAATGTTACAGTCCACCTTCACCTCCAGTTGTTTAAGGCTGTTTCTTCCTGCACCTCCATATATTCTTCTCCCACTTCCATATATTTTCATATTTCCAAAAATACTCCTCAGTAATATTCCGGATTATGTAATCCGGAAGTCTTTTTAAATTCATAATTAACTTCCAGATTACATAATTTGGAAGTATTTTTTCAGATGCAGGATTAGTTTTCGAATTATGTAATCCGGAAGCTAAAAAAGACTTCCAGATTACATAATACGGAAGTCTCTTTTAAATGCATGTATGGATTACATAATCCGGAAGCTATTTTATTGGGGTGGCACAAGAAGGCTAAAAAGGTATTTTCATGTTGTGTATGGGGGTGCCAGAAGAACCTATGGAGGTGCAGGAAGAAACAGTCGTTGTTTAATCATCCAGATTGGGCCAATCAATTAACTTCAAGTTTTTATAAGGCAGTTTCTTCCTGCACCCCTACATTTTTCTTCCTGCACCCCCACAATTTTGTAAATTCCAAAACTGACCCCCACAATTTCGGGATCTGGAAGTGTGCTACGGATTCATCAAGGCGGAAGTGAATCATGTTGCATTCCGGATGAGGGGGTGTTCCGGAAGCAAAGTTTGCATAAACTATTGATTTCTGGATTGCTGAATCCGGAAGTCTAATTTCTATTACGGATTGGTGGATCTGGAATGATTTTTTTCAATTATGGATTTCTGAATCCGGAATGCATATTTTGAATTACGGATTGGTGGATCCGAAATGGTTTTTTCAATTATGGATGTTTTGTATTTTTTTATTTTGGATTAACACTATCATTCATGTACTACCGAAAGCATCAATCCGGGAGATTACCGGATGCGCCAATCCGAAAATTTACCGGAAGTGCCAATCCAAAAATTTACCGGATTTCATAACCCGGAATACAAAAAAAAATGTACAATTTATATAGGGACACTTTTGTCTTTGCGCAACCTTGTGGGGGTGCAGGAAGAAACTGCCTTTTTATAAACACCTTACAACTCACAAGAAAGTTTTTAGGAAATTGCTTCCTGCACCACCATATTAGTGCACCCAATTACAGGGAAAAAGACAAAAATACCCTTAAAAAATGAGGTACATATAAAATTACATTTCGGATCTCCTTTAACGGAACACAATAATCTCTTCCAGATAAACTTTTCCTGAATGTATTATTTTCAATTCCATATATTTTTATCCGAAATGGGATTTTGATTTTTCTGGATTTTTATATCCGGAACACAATGATCTCTTCCGGGTCTAATTTTCCAAAATGCATTATTTTCAATTTCGGATTTTCATTTCCAAAATAAAGGGTGTTTTTAGAATTTTTGAAATTGTATTGGGTGCAGATTGAAAAGTGTTGGGTGTAGGAAGCAATTGCCAATTTTTTAAGGAACAAGTTTACCTTGATAAAATTTTGTTGGTCTTGGGAAAATCCTTAAGCCCAACTAAAGATATTATGATGATAATGATTGAACATGAAGATGTTGTAGATATTTTAAAGTATTTTGCTTTCATTGTAATTGTTGTTTAAGTCTTTCACACAAGGTATTTACAAGGTTAATTAGCACACAACTTAATTAAATGAATTAAATTGAGTTTTGAAAATAGAAAATTTGTTTTAAAAGGTTTTATGAACATAATAATCAATTATATTTTTGTATGATCAATTAAAATGCTTTTTGATGAGTTTTAGAACAAGATAATTGATTATCCCTATCTAATCAATTAAAGTAGAGAGTTGAGAAACCATATGTGCCTTAATCAATTAAACCATAAAATGTTGTAACTAATTTTCAAAATAATAATTGACTAACAACTTATATAATCAATTAAAAACATCAACATCAATTTTTAATCAGTGTTTCAAAAGTTTATAATTATATACTTGACTAAATGTTTTCATATAACACATTTGAAATAAAAGACATTTTATATTGAGATTTTCTAATTATTTTCTCACACTCGTTAATGTTCTTAAGATTTTTCTAATCAAGGTTGTGGGTTGTTTAATCTTATGTGTTACTATTGTGAAATTTTGGTAACATTTTTCTCTATTTTCTTTGTTGTTGTAACTTCTAGATATTCTAGTGTTTGATTGGTGATCAAAAGTTGATAAGTCATAATTGTCAAGGGTTTTGTGAAAAATGTCTGCAAGCTGGCTTTCTGTGGCAACAAACTAAATCTCACAATTTCCATTGCTGACATGGTCACGAATGAAGTGATGTCTAATATCAATATGTTTGGTTTTGGAGTGTTGAACCTAATTTTTTGTGAGATTTATTGCGCTTGTGTTGTCACACAATAAAGGGACCTTGCTTATCTTCAACCCAAAGTCTTCAATTTGTTGCTTTATCCACAAGATTTGTGCACAACAGCTCCCTGCAGCTATATATTCTTTATAATGCTACACACGCTTGTTTTTTGTTGTGCCATGATATAAGGCTTGATCCAAGTAGATGACATGTCCCACTTGTGCTTTTCCTATCTAATTTACATCCTGCAAAATCAGAGTCAGAGTATCCTACTAAATGAATAGGAGAGTGTGAAGGATACCATAAACCTACAAATGTTGTGCCTTTAAGATACTTTAGGATCCTTTTGGCAGCTTTAAGATGAGATTCCTTAAGACTGGATTGGAACCTTGCACAGAGGCAAACAACAAACATAATATCAAGTCTACTTGCAGTAACATATAGTAAAGAACCTATCAACCCCCTGTATTTTGTCTGGTCAACTATTGTTCCAACTTCATCAGCACTTAAGTAGCAATTTGTAGACATAGGTGTTGTTGCAGCTTTACAACTCTCCATCTCAAACTTTTCGAGTATGTTATTGCAATACTTGGATTGACACAAGAAGATGCCTTCTTTGGATTGCTTGATTTGCAGCCCAAGAAAGAAAGAGAGCTCCCCCATCAATGACATTTCAAATTCTCCCTGCATAGCTTTTACAAAATCTTCACACATTCTTTCATTAGAAGATCCAAAGATAATGTCATCTACATATATTTGGACCAACATTACAGCAGAATCAGATTTTTTTAATGAAAAGGGTTTTATCAATCTTCCCTCTTTCATATTAATGAGATAGAAGAAAACAACTTAACCTTTCATACCATTGCCTTGGTACTTGCTTAAGACCATCCAAAACTCTTGATGCCAATTGTTATAATTAATGGCTTAAATAAGAGGGGGGGATTGTTTATCAAAGATTTTCGCAAAGATTGAATACGAATGAAGCTTTATCACAATTCACAGATTAAGCAATCAAGGAAAGCAATTAAACAATGTAAAAGAAATTGTTTGCAGAATTTCAACCGGTTGTTTATGGCAGCAGCAAAAGCATAATTAAAACAAACAGTTTATAAGGAGTGAGAGAGAGAGAGAGATTTACTCAACAAATTTTATATTGGTTCACTCAACCTTGAGATACATCCTGTTCCCAAAACAACCACTGGGTTCCACTAGTAACCAATCACAAATTACATTTTACACAACTACAAAGAGGTGATCTTAATACCACAAGAACCACTCACCCTCTTTGCTACACACACTTTAGTCAGAACACCCTCTGACTTTACAGGATTTCCACACACTTTACAAGTTTATAAAAGAACAAATACAAGAATAATGAAAGGAACAGATTACACCTAAATTTACAGGAATCAGAAAGCTCCCATGATCAGACCTTGAACCAGTGCACAACTATTCAGCAATCTTGCAAACTATTGAAAAACTTCTTTCAAAAACAATCTTAATCTCATTGTATTTGATATCTAACTTTTTGTTGTTTGTTTTAAAAGAAAAGTCATATTTATAGCCCTCAAAACTAGCCGTTCTAGGCAGCATTTATGAGCCAAAACAATTTTGATTCACTTCCAAAACAGATTAACAGGTTTTCAAAAAGCTGTTATGAAATGTTACAATCAACCGGTTGAAAAGTTGTTTTAACCGGTTGAATTGGTTAGGCAGTTATTTAACTAAGTCAAAAACAGTCTTAAAACCTTTAAACAAGCCAAGTGACAGACAACCGATTATTTCGAGGTTTCAACCGGTTGTTTTTCTCTTTGATTAGAAAAACACTTTTCTCTTTTAAAACAGATTGAGCAAGCTTGTGCAAGGGACTAGGAGTGATCTTTACAAGGATTCTAAACAACCTAGACTAAGCCCAAACCAAAAGTAGCACAACTTCAACCTTCACCATAGATTTGAAACATCAAAGATTCCAAGCTCTACAAAATTTTCTCAAAAAAGGTTTGAAAATCAATTCACCCCATCTTGGTTTAAATAAGATGTTCATTCTTTTATAATAATAGGTATTAGAGCTAGTTTTTGAGAATTTATCAAAATAAAGATCTTTAGTTTTTCATTAAATGGCTTTGCAAAATCAAACATTTGTGTAAGGCATTGCTATAAACATACCTCCATTATGTTGCGAAGAAAATAATATTTTTTGGAATGTAAGAATGCAAATAGTTTTGGAATTATTTCATAAAGGTATTTGGGAGGATTTCTTGAATGGTCCATTTGTTCCAATAAATGTTATTAATAATATGCAAGAAAAGAAAGACCTTTTCCTTTGAACTATTGATGAAGAAAGAAAGCATAGTATGATGTCAAGACTAGAAGTATCATTGCCTATGCATTGACCTTGGACAAGTTTTACAAATCTTTATATGTGAAACTGATAAAGAAACGTGAGAAGTTTTGGACGTTATTCATGAGGATACAAAGGAGGTTATAAAAGTAAGGAAAAACACCTTGATTTAAGAATATAAAATGTTCAAAATGTAGTAGCGTGACAACATATTCAAAATACAAAAAAGATTCACACATGTGATTAATCATTTGGTTGCACAAGGTAAGAAATTTTATACTAAAGAACTAAATATAAAAATCTTGAAAAGTTTGAATAGATAAAATCTTTGAATGTGAATCTTGCTGGTTTTGGAAGAAACATTAAAATTTCTTGAAGGTGAAGTTGCAAGATTATCAATTGAAAAGTATAACTTTGATGTCCTCTTTAATTCTCCAAGAGATGTGAATAACGAATCTGAACTTGGATTTAAATCAACCAAAAGAACAAAAACAAAATCAGAAAAAGATCATTTACATATCAAGTCTCTTGTTTCAATTGCATGAAAAAGGATCATGCAATGAATAAATGTTATTTCAAAAAAGTTGGTGTAGCTAAAGGAGAATATACATGAACCCAAGGTGTACAATTTTCCACTAACATGAGATGATCCATATTTGTTTTTGAGCATAGTTGGAATTTGATTTACTTGTTTTTGCATGGGTGGGACAAAAGGAGATTGAAATCAAAAAGCTCCTACATAATATCAAGGTGAACATGTTTTTTAACATGTTGTTTGAATCATTGGGTGTATTATTAAAGGTTTAAAGATTGTAAATTGATTGATAATATACTTAGATATGTTAAACGTATTGCTTAAAAATGTTTTTTGTGCAGTTTAATATGTTATCTTGAAATATAACTGATTATCCGTGACAAACTTAAGCAAAATGTTGTAGTTTAATTGATTAACATTCACCGTAATTGATTAAATTGAGTGCATTTTGTTGTTGTATTGTCTATTTTAATCTATTACAACATAGTTTAATCGATTATTTGTGAGTGTTTTATTTTGGGACTTTCTGATTTAATTGATTGACATGAGTAATAATCCATTATTTATGTATGCATTCATATGATTGATTTTTAAGAGAAATATAATCAGTTACTTAAAATTTTAATCAATTAAAGTTATCGTTCTAGGTTATTATAATTGATTAAAACTTTAGTTTTCTCCTTATTGTCTCAAAAACACTACTTTAGAAATAACATTTCCTTCTCATCCTAAAGGAGTTCAGAGCCTTGTTACTAAAAGAGGGAAAAAACTCCAATGTTCTCAAGACTCCCAACGTCTATTAAGGGATGGTTTATCGATGAAGAATTTAGGGAAGAGTATGAGAGATTTTGGAGTGATAGGAAGTTTACCTATAAGTGTCTTCTTTTGGATTACTTTAGGGAAGATAGTTCACCTTTTAGGAATTATTAAGAAGTCAGTGGTTGAAAACATTTTTTGAGAAGTAGGGTAAGTACTATCCTAATCTTATTAGAGTTTTCTACTCAAAACTCTCTTGTGTAGGGGGACTTTTCCTCTATAAGGTAAAAGGAGTTGAAATTCCCCTTACCAAATAAATTAGGGCTAACATTATTGAGCTCAAATTGGAGGCTGAGGTTGCATTATCTAGTTTGGAAAATTTCAATAAAATAGTTGTTTATCTTGATTGTCTAAGAGACCCAACTGTAGTTCAAGGAAATAATGTTAAACAATTATAAATGGGTGTCATGAAGATGGGTGAAAGATCGTTAGCCTTTGTGATTGCATGGATGTTGGCTTCAAGAGGAAGCAATCATGCTAAACTTTTGGAGGATGACATGCTACTATTTTATGCCTCTAAAATAGCATCCAATTAAACTAGCTTATAATCATTTTTTAGATTATGCTTTAAGCAAAAAGTTTGTCAGTCTATCATCTTCCTTTTGTTGTTTTTCTCTCTAGATTATTTGAATAGTATGGATTTGGAGTTGAAGGAGAGTTTGCAACATCCCTGCACCCTTCTAATAAGATCGAAGAGACTACACTTCAAAAAATAGGACTTATCAAAAGGAATGACCAATGGGTCTTCAAACATGAACACAATATTCAAGCCCCAAAAGATTAGCTTGAACCAATGCAAGCTAAGGGAAATCATGCCCAAGAGGTAGAAGAAAAACTACTTACTCCCTTTGAACAAATTGTACAATATCAATATAGAAAGGATGAGGAACACAATGACACTTTAGAGAATGGTCACCTTGCCCTTGAAAGCATTAAGAGAAAGTTGAAAAAGATGAATGTTGAGAGTAGTAGTAGTGAATCTAGTGATGAATAATGTCTATCTTTGATTGCGTTGTATTTCTTGTAATGATGTTTTGATTTCTCTTGTTTTGTATCTTGTTTTTTTTTTTATTAAAATAATCAATAAATAGATATTGGCCCAATTTAGATTTTTATGTTCACTTTTTTTAGTTTTATTTCGATTTTAATATGTTAAATTCAGACATAATTTA
>Ga0123341_1007178_pt1 | contig 10133 bp, 4 predicted proteins | sample Turbeapinknodule_FD_89959 | JGI IMG/M metagenome (GOLD analysis project Ga0123341, IMG submission 89959) | Root nodule microbial communities of legume samples collected from Mexico - Turtle bean Mexico pink nodule | ecosystem: Host-associated > Plants > Roots > Nodule | place: Mexico: Nepantla...
ATATTACTCAAATTAAAATTTTAATGAGTGAAATTTGATGCAAAATCCCAAAACTCTACACACTTACAAGTAAAAATTAAGAAGTCAAATATACAAGAGAAAAAGAAAATCTTACTCAAATTAAAATTTTAATAGGTTAAATTTGGTTTACTATTCCGACCTTACTAACTAACTATTTCTGATTTTTTTTAATATAACCACCACAGCTAGCTTTAAATATATTAGAGACATAGGTAGAAAAATTTCAAAAGTTTTTGAATTTGAGAAAGATAATGAATTTTTAATATATACGAAGAATAAAATAGTTTTAAATATAACCTTTTTAACTAAAAATATAATTTTCATTCTTCATCTATTTTCAGAACCTTTGTCCTAAAATCAGTCATATACATAGAAAATACTCTTATCACATATTCATTATACACAATAATTTATCATAGAAGTATACTTATTAAGGTTGTTTGGCATACTCATTTTAAAAAGTAAAAGCTAATATCTTTAAGGAAATATTATTATGAATTAGTTTTAAATATTTTAAAAATTACTTAAATTAAAATTTCAATATAATTAAATTGATTTATTCGTCACACTCAACTAACTAATTATTTCAAAAAGAGAAAATGATGAAAAAAAGGATTTAGTTTTAGATATATTAGAGAAGGTTAATTAAGAGAATTAAAAAGTTATCAATTTGAGATTTTTTTTTAATAAATGAAGACGAAATAATTTTTATATGTAACCTTTGTAATTAAAAGTATAATTTTCATTCTTCATTTATTTTCAAAAATTTATTGTCTAATTCTCCTGAAATTAGTCCTTATATATAATACTCTTATTTAATATTCAATTATAAAATTAATGTTTACACAATAAATATAATTTATTACAGAAGAATTTATTTAGGTAGTGTGTTTAATCGAATATACCCTTTTCTATTAAAAATAAAAACTAATATCTTTAACGAAATATTATTATAAATTAATTAAGATAGTAATAATACCTTGAAACTAACCCCTGCAATGAATAATCATTATAAACTAAAGTCATGACTATTTTATAAGATAAAAAAAATCAAGATTTTTGGGTACGCTATGTACAGAACCATTAATTTAATTAATAAATAATATAATATTATCTTAAAGTAAGAAAAAAATATTTATGTAGTAGTAATTATTTAAAGTTAATTTACTATATATATATGCATTAAAATTTATTTATTTCAGAGTAGATAACATGTATACATTTAAAATATAATTTTTTTATATTGTCAATCAATGAATAATTATCACAAAGTTTATTAATTTTATAATAGTCATGTTAAAAAGTATTACTAATTAATTAATGGTATAAACAAATACTTATTATAGTTTTATATAATTTTTATCTTTTAAACTCTACAGCCAATATACAAGTAAATATATGTAACTAAAGAATAATTATATTTATGCATCTCCCATTTTATTTTTCATCTTAATTATTTCTATCTTATTTTCTTTACTTGTCTTTCTTTCCCACTACCACTCAAATCCGCCCAAATTACGATGAATGTTTATACTTTCCTTATGCAAATATTTCTCTCAGTAGATCTGCTATACCTTGAACTGTTGCATCAGCATAGTGCAGTGCATATGCTCAATTTCAACTGATTTGAATTACTAGGGTCACCAAAGATTAGATAAGCAAATCGCACCACTCTTACCTTTTCAAGTAACTCTATGATTCCATATGAGGGTAATGCTGTTGAATAGTAATAAACAGTACCTTTTACACACACATATATACTAGTGTAATAATAAAAATTTGAAAAAAAAGACTGTTATTTGAAACAGGGAACTGGGTATCTTTAAAGTTCAGCCATGAACCACGATCGATTCCTGAAGTAGGAGCATTCTGTTTGAAAGCTTGCATCGTAAATTCCAAGAAAAGCATGCAGGTATTTTGATTTTCTTTTATGTTCAACCAATGAATGATAAACAACAAATTTAAGTCCATCTTTTGAGATATAAAACTGTTGCATCAATGATTCGTCTATCTGGGTTGGAGAAAGAAAAGACGGAAAAAGTAAAGAAAAGAAGGGGACATGATGAATTGATGTTAATCATAAATGTAGTCCTTCAACTAAGAGATGAAGTCAATGGTATACATAATTCTCAAATATGCTGAGATCATGATGCTAGAAGCATTCTTATAGATACATCAACAAAAGTAGCCGAGAAAAAGTTATTCACCTAAAAATCTCTAGGGTCAACAAACACATTCCCGATTTGTCTCTTAATCAGCAGTTCATCATCCTTTTCGTCACCGTGGCTTGAAATTCTTTTGGTGTACCAAATATCATCGATACACGACATAGAAGCTGTTTGAGGGACATGGTTTACAAGTGGATCCCCAAACCCTAGCTCGGTTATAACCACTCTGCAGTCCTTCAAACTTTCTCCCATCCTTGATGTGAACCTCCATATGGATTCCATTAGCTCCCCAAGGTTCTCTCCCTCTCCGTGGAGCCCATAGAGGAAGAGAAACCCAAAGGGTCTGCAGAGTGAGTCACTCACCGACATTCTCAGACAAGGAAAAATTTTGTCTCTTGCATGATTTAAAGTTGTGTGAAGAAACCTAAGTGGCTGAGACTTTTTAAGTTGAAGCTTATAAGCCTCATAAGTATTCCATATGCTAAAGATGATCCATGAGCTTGTGATTTCGTTGGTAATAATGTCTTCACTCTCTTCCTTTCTCTGTAAGTTGAGTAAGCCTCCCTCTTTGTAATAACTCACCCAGGTGCCCAAGCTGAGATTCTCCTTCAAAATACTATCCATGTCTAATGGGTACAACTCTTTGGCCCTCAGGGTTCTCCTGTATAAGGAAATTGCCTGGTCTATGTTTACCTTCTCAATTTCTATATCTTTGGAAATGTTCTTTGCAGGGAAACTAATTGGATGCACAAATATGAAAAGTGATGAGCTGAGGCTCACATATTTGCATTTGTTGGTAAATAGGTTTCTAGAGGCATCGTTTTTCTTTTCAGTGGCCAAGAGTGCATATTCAGCCCCATTTCTCAGCATCCATTCTTCAACTGAGGTCACAAGTTTTAGTCCAATCCCCTTTCTCCTGCATAGATGAGTAAATGTCGGTGGTGTATTATTCAGTGCAACACTGACCATATTGCAATGTGTTTCCTCATACCAAGTTCAAGGTTTTACATCCTCATAAATCAAAGAAATTGGGTACATTACCTGTGTGAAGGAGAGACCCTAAGGCCTAGTATGCAACCTATCTTCAGCAATGATTCAGAAGGAGTTCTCATACTCTTAATGCACCCTCGAACCACACCCACAAGCTCCTTGCTTTCAAGCAGCTCAGCCACCTAGGCCATTACGAAACATATATATGATTAGTACAGTCATCTGCTGCATATATATTAGTAATGTGGTATGTGCATGTATTTGAAACAGATAAACCTTTCATATATAGTAGAATGTAAGTACAGAAATGGAGTATATACATATATATATGAAGATGAGTGTTGGATGGAATGGAATACATATTTATAATTAACTAATTGAACCCAAATTTGGATTTGGAGAGATAATCATGTAAAGGAGAACAAGATAAGGTATTAGATACCCACCAACATAACATGAAGGGGATAGAACCTAATCCTAGATAAAGGGTCACCCATCATGTTGGTGAAAATGGAGACCCCCTTTTTAGTCCCAATCTCACACTTCCTCTCAAGCTTCCCCACCACCTTAACATCTCTATCTTCATCAAACTCTCTTATATGAACCCTGCTCTCTACACTGAAAGTGTCAACCATTTCTACTCTTCCTTAGCTAAAAGAAGCAAGTGATGTATAGTGCGAAACTGAAATCAGGAATGATTTCTGAGATTGGGTCTTTGTTATTTTGGGTTGGGTTCTCTCCAACCATCCAACTCATGCCGCATCCTTATTTATATGTGGTGAAGAACCATTGGTTGTTTGTTCACAATGTCCTATGATCTGGTATCATCTCTATCAAGATATTCCGTTAATAACTATTTTATCACAACACGCAACTTGACGCATCCGTTGAAAATAGCATTCCTGTGTTAGTTTTTATTAGTAAAGGCTGACACTATTTATCACAGTCGTTGTCATCAGGACAAATACAAGTACACAATCTACACGGGTTGCACCACAAAACTGAAACAGTAGCCTATCAAAATGATCCACTGAATCTATTTATAAAGATTTTCACAACTTTCTTCAACCATTGTCACTTAAAACATGCGTACGTAGCTAATGATAATGACATACCAATGTCGCTTGCATTACGCATAAGAAATCATTTGTTATGTGTCAAAACTCTTGCAAGTCCTTCGACATAAAACTCCACCAATTTAATTGTTATTCAACACAGAGTGTTGATTATAATGGTAATGCTGATGATCGTTTACTCAGGTGTGGCCAGACTTGTGAGTTGTCACAGATACGTAGGGGGACCCGGGCTTAGGTACTACATGCTTTCTCATTTTTTTCAACGGATCTTAATCTTTCCAATACAAAATCAATGTGGTATGATAATTTTTTAGGAATAAATAAATGTTTATAGTTACTATAAAATAAGTGAGTTCTGATTTTGGCGTATAATTTTTTGTTTTATATTTCTTTAAAATTTAAAGTCTGTTATTTCTTATTCATAATGATACTAATTTACTATTTATATATTGAGTTAAATAAATAAATTATCGTTTAAAAGTGAGGAATTTGAATATTAATATTATGATATAATGTGTTCATATGTTATTAAAAAAAAATTCTAGATTTATCTATATTAAAATGAATATTATGTACTAAAAATAATACTTTTATACTTACATCACAACATTAAGTTCTATTTATAGTTTTCAAATCTTTTGCGGACTTGGTTAAAAAACATTATTTTAAACAACGGTTTGGACGATCGTCCTATATTGGTTAAAAAATTATTGTCATATGATTTGATAACAATGACGATTGGATAAAAAATTGTTGTCATATGATTTGATAACAATAACGATTGGATAAAAAAATGTTGTCATAGGTGTTTACAAGGTAAAAAAAGAGTTTCTTTGGATGATATATGATGATAATTTTGTAATAAACTGTCGTTGTTATTGGAGTCTTTGACAATGATTTTTGTAAGATTCATAATTTCTTTACATGTTTTTTTATTAATTTAATTTATGTTTTTTTTCCTACCTGATAATTAAACAACTTATATACAATATATATTCTACAACAGAATGAGTAATTGATGCAAATCAAGTCAACGAGGAGATATTCAAGGATGTTAATTTACACGATGAGAAGTCATCTCAAAGTAGAGACCTCACCAGAGGGAGAATTGGACAACGACCAGAGCACCTAAGGTTCTTCCTGCTAGTCTTTTTAATGATTAAAAAATGTTGTAAATAAGTTGGGCTCACTTTAGGGGTCCAAATAGCAAAGATAGGCTAGAATAAGGTATCATTAGCATAATAGAGGGTGTGGGTAGCATTTTAGCTTGTTCCAGCCCTTTTGGAAGACATTTTGACCTAGTTTCTAGAAGGACAAACCTATGATGCGAGATTGACTTAGTCAAACCCTAAGACTGCCCATTTTTTCCCTTTTCCCATCCTACCCCTTTAGCTTGTTCTCCAAGGCTCCTTCACCTATAAATAGGAGGCCTACCTAGTGCATTTTACAAGTTGAATGAAATAGAGAAAAGTTACTCTGCACATTTTGTGTGAAATGCTAGTGAGGCTTGTTCCTCTTAGTCTTTAGTCTTATCTTGTGAGAATTTGAGAGCTCTAAAGTGGCAGCTTCCAACACTTATCTTGGAGTCATTTCATCATCCAAGTGACGTGCTCATCATCTCAAACTCCATTTCTCATAAGCTTCATTTTTCTTCATATTTTTCTTCCATTGTCATTCCATTCAATTCATAAATATGTTCTTGTTTTGCTTCCTTGTTTCTATTCGGTCATTTCCTTTTGTTATTGCTTTCATTGTTTAATTTCGTACCATATCTTGTCATCATCTTCACCTTATACTTGTATTTTCCTTTTGCCTTTGTGAAATGAACCTTCACATCTACTTAATCACTCGGTTAAGTTAATGTTCAATGAGAATTTTCCTTAGGTTTTCACTCTTAATTGCCTAAAAATCTCAATCATAAATCTAAAGTATCACCTAAGTGAACAATCCTAAAATCAACTCACATCACTAATGTACCAAGAAATAATAAAAAGTAAGACAAATGAGAAATTTAAAACATAATATCCAAACTTCAAAGGTAAAATTACAAAGACAAGTTTACAAAGTTTTGTAATATATGTGTTGTAGAAATTGGTGAAATATGTTGTCCATGGATTTAGAATCAAATGGTTCCATGAAATACTACAACAAATAATAACTTAAATTAGTACATAAAATACACATAAGTTGTTTAATTATGAATTAATTAAATAATTATCTAGTCTAAACCTCCTCGAATTGTCATTAATCACATTACATAATATTGACACCCATATCATTTATTTTGTTTATTACTCTATAATTCAATACCAAAATAATTAATGTATTTAATTAACAAGCAACCAATTATATTTGGGAAAAAATTAATAACCTTGAGTTACAACCATGCCAACTTTTGCAATCTTGCACTTGATTTAAAATATTATATTTTGAGTACACACTAATAAGAAAAGAACACAAGTTAGGGAGACTAATATAATGGAACATAAACTGATGTTAATTACCAATTCACTATTTGTTTGAGATACATAGGAGATTTCTTGTGCAATGAGCAAAACCATGTAATAATGTGATCGATTAGGGATATGACAAGTAGTTGTCAATGACGCTGACATTCAAAATAACTATCATTACAACTATAAATGATGGATTGTAATTTGATGAAGGAAAAAATACACTTACTCATGAACATATTGTGTGAAATATGTTTACTTCCCCCTAAAACCAAGCAGTTGGTGATATACGTTTGAGTTTCAACTTTTTTATTTTCCAATGGATTAATAAATTTGGGGTCCATGAATCCATAAACATAATGTTTACCCTCATTAACACCTAATCCAAACATGTACCTAAAAGTAAATCATTTAAAGCATAATTAATTAGTTAATTAATTAATATTAAAGTAAAATTAAATAATGTTTTTGACACTTATATCATTCATAATTGAATAATTGATGTATTCAATTTTTGGTTCCCTATAGCAACCTCTAACACATGTATGAATAATGAGATGTCAAAGTTCTTGAAAAATACAATAGCGTCCCATGGAATATTCGTTGGATTTGTACCTATATGGTCATAACAACCTCTAATAATGCAGCCATATGATCATCAATAGATACAAATTGCTTCTTTCTTGAAGGATTATGTTTATGACGATGTTGTTGTAAGATAAATAACAACTTGAGTAATTTATAACATGCATACATAAATAAAAGGTAATAACACAAGTAAGTTCGTACAAGATATCTGAAATGAGTATAACAAGGTGCTAAGACCAGACTAAGAAAGTTTGAAATGCTTGTGCCACAGTAAATACTTTGTCTGTTAGCACAAGAACTACAATATGACCAATGCAAACTTTCTCAACCATGGCCTTAACTAGATAGGAGGCAACATTATGTAATACAATGACCCATTCAAATATTTTCCCTATTGCCACCAATTGAGGGGTAGAAGTGTCCTCAACAAATAATTCACATTAGCTTGTGGAGTCAATGTAATCCTCTAATGGATTATCAGCTGCACAACTCCCCTTTATGCTAACTCTAACAGTTGGAGGCAGAATAGGTGGCTCTCCAGGAAGGGTATGTTGTGAAAGACCTACTGTCTTGGCTTCTGAGTAACCCCCTTTGTTACATCCTGGTGATTTGTTGTCTCAATTATGAAAGATTCTTTTGATTGGGTGTCCCAAAAGATTATTGAGGTGAAAATGATCCAAAGAATTGATGAATGCATACTCCTGACCTAACAACACACACACACACACTTTTAGGGTGCTCAAGTCATTCTGGCAACAAGTACGTCTTAATGATCGTGAGGAGTAAAAGTACCCTAAAAGCTTTGCTCAACCAAAGAATCATGAAATATAAAATTATATTTTATCTATTCAAAAACATAATAATATGATCACAGCGTGTTAACTTACAATTTTTTCAACGACTCGACGTGACTTAAACAAAAGTATATGCGCTCGATGATCGTATACAAGTTTGCTTCCATTTTTGGTGAGGAGATAATAGTGATGGAGGGTGAATGACACATGTATCATCCTCAGAAGTAGGTGAAGGTCGTGTTTTCTCTCCTTCATCATGACTTCTTCAAGTTTTCATAGCCCTCACAAGACAATAAGTGTGAGGTAACATTTTGAACCTAAATAGACTTAGCCTTTTTTTCTAAAATCCTGTAACATATAGGAAAAATTTTATGAATTATTTAATATTGTATTTAATGATCACTTAACATATTTATAAATTAAAGTGTACTAATCTTCCATTTCTTGTCTTCACGACTTTGAACTAACAAACGTCGAGTTTCTTTGTTAATTGTTGTGTATTTCGTACAAGAATTTTCATCTCTTTTTGAATGAAATACATATGTTGTTGTCAATTTAATAAATTTGATGAAATTTAATGGTGACCAAAGAAAGAGTCTTTGATCTCAGCGTCTCCATATCACTAGGAATATAAAAAAGCATTTTCATGACAAAGGAATAAAACTTTCAACTAATAATTATATTCAATATAACTAATAGATAACAATAATAAAATTAGATAAATTACCAAAATATCTTGCCAAATCATATTTTGGTCAACCTCATACACATGATCCCATGATCCCATGAAGATACTAGAATAGAAATATTTTCACGTGCAATAACTCCAAGGTAGCTGCTAAAAATGTATGCATTTGGACCATAGGCCACACCAATATTGACATCAATAGTGATTAGTGTCCTCTCACTAGTAGCATGTTTGAGTGAGTAACCTCAGTTTGGTGGATCCTCTAGCAAATCTTTTCGAGGTAACATCTGAACTAAATGGGTCTTGATCATCAATCATATTTTTGTTCAAACAACAAAGTACCAAACATAAATAACATGCATCATGATTAACATTATAATTTAGTTAACAAACATATGCATACATAATTAATTTTTTTAACAAAATTAACAAATTCATACATAGCGTGTGCAATGGTCATATGTATATTCCCTCCTCATAATCTTTACGGGTTGCATGTACATCATCATCATTTTTATTGATCATCGTTGATGTAAATAAACGGGTGCCAATAATATGAAAATTACTAAGATCCTCTTCATTAACTTGACATTTTTATTTAGGTTACACAGAAAGCGTTAATCAACCACAATCAAATATGCACTCGAAGATCAATATAAAATATAGTAAACCAAATTTCATAAAATATGCGAAATGTAAATTAAAATCTATATGTATCAATAAAATATTAAAAAATTATTAATCTTCTTAAACTGTCAACCGTACAATTCAAAATTCAATATATTCATTATTAGTACGACCTTCTTTTATTTTTACAGGAAAGAAATTAAAGAAAATTTTCAAATCGAAGGTAATACATAACTTTTGTATTAAATCTCAAATGAAGAACTAAGCTTCACTCGATGCAACTTGATATGATTCCGATAACAAGATAGAGATATTTCATAGACATGTTATGGAGTCAACTTGAGTTGGAATATGAATAGGCACTTTTCTAGAAGTGGATCAATGTTCTTTCATTCAAGAACTCACCAAATCTTAAGCGACCAAACCAAAACTCATGTGTAAACCCATTTCTTGTCAAATGAACCGATTGAAATGAACTAGAATGTAAAAGCATCGATTAAAACTACCTAAGAATCAAAAGAACCGAACAAAAGCAAGAAAGAAAGCTAATGAACCGATTAAAATTGCTAACAAATGAAATGAATCGAACAAAACAAGAACTAGAACAAATGAACCGAACAAAAGTGCAAGAAAAGCCTAAGACATGTTTCTAGAGTTTATGTGAACATGGAAATGGATGAATAAGATGGAAGGAACAAGAGAACTTATGTGGTTGGAGTCCTTGGAGA
>Ga0123341_1007180_pt1 | contig 10130 bp, 8 predicted proteins | sample Turbeapinknodule_FD_89959 | JGI IMG/M metagenome (GOLD analysis project Ga0123341, IMG submission 89959) | Root nodule microbial communities of legume samples collected from Mexico - Turtle bean Mexico pink nodule | ecosystem: Host-associated > Plants > Roots > Nodule | place: Mexico: Nepantla...
AAAAAAAAAAAAAAAAAAAAAAAAAAAAAAAAAACAGAATAGGAAACCAGCGATTACATACCTTACCCGTAGATGCTCCATATCCTGAATAGTCATAACTGCAAACATTAAACAAAGTTGAAACAAAAAAAATTCAGAAAGAGCGTCTGTTCACACTCCAAAGTGTTTTCTGAAGTAAAACCTTACATAAGTTGTCAAATCAAGCAAAATAAATATTAAAATATACATTTACTTTTATGGAAGTGAAGCAAATATGTACTATTATGCATGAGCATTACATACAGAGTGAGAGAGCAACAGGTTTTGCTCAAAGATTAAGACACAACATAATTACCATATTTATCAGATGCGAAGCATCGTCCTCCTTAACAGAGGACATAGACCTCAGAACACAGACAAAAACATAAAAAAAGATGTCCAAAGCCACAGTTTCCCATTGAAAATGAAAACAGAAGAAATTAGAGGCGATGGAAGAAGGGGGTGGTTTTGGTTGACCTCATGATGTTGACACGGAGGTGAGCTCTGAGCTCGATGAAGAGGTCGTGCATCTGACCCAAGTCAGCAGCATTACCGTGAGAGTACAAGAAGGTGAAGCGGGCAAAAGGGTGTTTCCAGAAGGTGGCAACAATCTTGTTGCCACCCTTAGTGTCGAGAATGTGAACGTCGACATTTTTGTCGGCGGTGACACCCGACAGCACCACCCTCCCATCCCCCTCTCGGCAAACGTCGTACGTCGGTGGCTCTGGCGGGAAAAACGCGAATTTCGCAGCCACTGTCCCCGTCACATTGCCCATTTAACGTTGAAGCGCGCAGACGCAAACCCACTTCAGCATGAACCAACCCAACAGAAAAATGGTGATTTGGTTTTGTGGGAGCTTCTTGTTTGCTTTATTTTGTGTGTGGGAATGATAAAAAAAGGTGCTTTTGTTTGTTTTGTTTGAGTTTAGTTTTTAAAAAATGGTTGTGTTTGAGGAAGAGGAAGAGGAAGAAGAAGAAGAAGAAGAAGTGTTAGTTGGGGTTATGGAAAGGTGTTGTTGAAGTTGGAAGTGGGCTGTGATGTGAGGAAAGTGAAGAGTGGCAGAAAATAGATCCGACCTAAGCGGGTGAGCTGGAAGTGCTGCTGGGCAGGACCATTCATCTTTTCCTTCTTCTCTCTCTCACCCTTTCACCTATCTCAAATTCAATTATCACACAACAAATCAATTAATTCATTACTTAAATGGTTAAACATGTTTCACTCTTTTTTATTTTCTTCCTATACTTAGTATAATATCTTTTTTTTTCTTCAAAAATTCATGGTTGTGCCCTTTGTAAAAGGCATGTAATGATTATTCATTCTACATTATATAAGTGGTGCTTCTATAGTTTAATCCTTTTAATCCAATATTGAGCTTTGTCTCAGTTTATCTCTGAAATGAGGATTAATGGGGAGTTTTGATGCTAAGAAAGATGGAGAGAGAAAAGAAAGAATTATGATGGTTTGATTAAGTAAAAACTATGAAAACATGAAAAAAAAATCATTTTTAAAACTAAATCATTATATTTTCCAAGTGGTTGTTAAGTTAAAACACTTGTTATTCAATTTGGAATGTAAATATTTAAAAAATTGAATTAATATTCACATTGTTAAAAAAATATTCAATATAAATAAATATCTATTATTAATTTAAGTATTTAAGTTAATTAGATGATAACGAATTGTGTTATGATATATTGATTGCATTGTACAACGCATGCCGTCTATAACTGAAGTCGTTTACTTAGGGACTGTAATGAAAAGACAAACTTGCTCTTCTAAGATTATGATTCGAAGAGGGTTTGGGTCCATGTCATTTACGAGCAACGTTTGGGGTTTGGTGTGAAAATGTAACACGACAATGAAGATGAGGATAACAGTAAATAAAATATGATTTTGCCATCGAACAATCTATTACTCTATTTTATTTTTATCACTTTTGTCTTTTCTTGTACCTTAGTTACAACATTATTTTCCACCATTCTCCTCGTTATGTTCCAAAGTTATGATAAAGAATACGTTGTCAACAGCTTAATATGATTCTATCAGAATATATTATATTAAGAAATAGTCTTTAATTTAAGTAACTTTCTCATAAGATAATTTTAGTAGGATAAGATTATATATTATAGATAATACAATAATTGGGGAACAAACTGTTACCATAATAAATTTTAAATTATAATTCTATATTAAAATGTTAAATCTAATTCAATATTATAAAATTAACTTATAAATTTTCAAAAAAATCTTATAACAACTGCTAATAATACAAAGTCGTAAATTTGAACCTTTAAACCAGATTACTTTAGTATATCAGAAAAAAAAATGTAGTATAATAGAAAAGAAATGATCTACGTTTAGCATTAAACTGTTAAAATAATTAATTTATATGTTGTCTTTGTTGTTGGTTTGCTTAATCCTAAAAACAGTGTGCGAGTGGTGGTTAATAAGAGGATCGAGAAGGAAAGAAGAAGACGTAAGAGTACAAAGTCATAGAGGGTCTAGATTCGGTCAAAGGTAGCAGAGGATCTTCAAATAAAGAGGGCCAATTGTGACAGAAGAAGGGGTCAAACATGTCAGAGTAGACATTCTATGTTTATCTTTTGCTTTTCAGAAATATACAATTTGTTCTCTTCACAGATACTTTTCTTTTTTCAATTATATTATGGACTCCTCTCTTTAGATTCCTCTGCATCATACTTTTTCTCATGTTGCTTCTCAGAGATTCAACAATGTCATGTTGAATTCTGAAGATTAAAGATAACTTAACAATAATGCTGAAAATTACAAAAGTATATTTTTTTTTTACTCAGATGTTTGCTTACATTAAAACAGGTTAACTTATAATATGTATTGATACTTTGAGGATAAAAAATGGTAGGATTTGAACCTATCATAAGACATGAGAATTTTACTTTTCAACAATATGCGTGTACTTTGATTAGTTGAAAATATTTTTTTTGTTTTTTAGTTGAAAATATTTTACTTTGAATAGTTATGCATTACTGAACAAACTTTAAATATTTCTTATGAAAAATATGATCTATTGACATTCAACAGTTTTTCAACACCACTAAGAAAGAAAAAAAATTGACCAAATTCTTGGTATGTTCTCTCATGTTGTTGCATAATTACCAAACTAATCCTTTTTATGGCAACTTTCTACATGCTGTTAGGAAACTGCTTTGACATAATGAGCAAGATCTATATTTACTCCTAAGGTTGGGAGTGATAAATTATGGTATTATTATTATCAACAGTTCATTTTGAAAAAGGTACGAAAGCTGAATTCCTTTGGCTGAAGAGTAAAATTAAAGAAACAGGTAAAGTGAATGGTTTTGTTTGTCAACAATTACTTAACCATGTTGAACCTTTTAAAGTAGTTTTTGAAAATTGAAGGATCGGAATACAGTGTACATAGCTAGAAAACCATGCAGCTGTGCCTCAATTAATATTCATTTAAAAGCTTGGAACAGTTAGACATATGCAGACCTATATTTTTCTCCATGAAGCTTGGGATAGAATTTCAGTCATTGTCCCTATAAAGGCTAGCGTGCCAACTCTAAAACTAATGAAACAAAATATGATGTACCAAGTTCAGAATCTTAATTGCAGAAATCTAATTATGAGGATGACGAAGCAAAATAAAGCACGCATTTAGTATGGTGCCAGGAAGTTGCAAGTTTTAACCCCATCTATGAAGACCATAGGCTATGTTTGAAAACATAAATAAGTTGTCAAAAAAATGGAAATATTAAATGGACCAAAATGGTGGCTTTATGGTAGAAAAACTAGATAGGTAGGTGACGAGAAACTTAATTGACTAATCTTTAAGAGGAGGGACCTCTGGGGAAGAAAAGTAGGAATCCTAATAAATGAAGGAATGATGTTAATGCTATATCAAAATTGAGGAGAAGAAACATGTAGAGATCAATGAATCAGAGTTCCCTTTCAAATTATGTATGGACACTAAAATAAGGCCAATAGGGTGGGGTATTTGCTGTCATGTTCACCACACAATTATAAAATGGTGCCCCCAGATTTTACAATAAAGTTATTAGCAACTCAATGTTTTACCAAGGAAAGTGTTTGGAGTTACTTTAAGCTTTCTTTTTCACTTTATTTTCTGTTATCCAATGGCTGTAAAGGAACCGGACTAGTCAAAAACAGCCCATAGACTGCTTGGAATTCGGTGCACCAAACCTTAAGAAAGCAAAACAGAAAAGACAGTGCCAAATAATATTACTGCATACTTTTGCAGAATGGAAAGCTTTAGAAAGAGATTATTATATAGAAGGGAAAGATGCTTGGTTAGTGTTGACAAATGACATAAGAAATTAAGGAATCTGTATATGATTGTAAGTGGTATTCGTGTAATATGTCATTCACCAGTAGCAAGGTTAATCGAGGAGGTCTAGGAAATGGGTCATTTCTTTCATGTGAATGAAACCTTTTCTTAATCTGTCAAAAGAAAAAAAAATTAATAAAAAGAGGAAACAAGCCAACATCAAATCATTAAAAGTTTGGTCAACCTTCAGTATCACACCTCTTTAACCTTTACTTTGGAGCTAAAAGTCAGGGGAGTCATTTCATGACCAAATGGGATCACAGCCATCTGCCAAAGCACTGCAATTTTCATTGGGTCCAGAAAAAAAAGAGAGGCAAAGGTGAAAATGATGTACTCCAAACCTATCAGCTGCAGAATCCGTGTAGAGTGCTTGCAAAAGGGAGTAGAATTTGGACAATACAGTGTCACCACATGCAGGCAGTGCCAGTTTAAAAAGACCAGTCACCATGACGGCAAATGGAACAGCCTGTGCAATCCAATAGACCCACCCATATGATTCAACATGAATCCAAATGCACAAGGACAACCAAAACAAATAACAGTCCAGTCCTCTATGGTAGGAAGAAAATAATGACACGAACCCTTCACATTTGAATTGCCACATAAAATAAAGCAGCGGTACAAGTAATAAATCACACCAGCTAGATAAGGAATTTGTATCAGAGCATATGACATTCGTCTAGTCTATGCAGTAGTTGTTAACAATATTATTAAATATTATTCATCGGAACAAGGAATCAGTATTGCTGCATATTTCACCCTTGGCTGTTTTTATCTACGCCATTAAAATCCCTGTGACAGTGGCAGGAACCTAAATGTGGAGGATGAGGGATCCTAGCTGACCTCAAATAGTATGTGCTCTTCTTCTAATGTGGTCCTATCTTCGACAACTGAGACCCAACTTTCTGCAATCTTAACAACTCTTGCTTCTGAAATCTCAACTAAAGTAAAGGCTCTTCTTGTACCTTTTGCCTCTGATGAGGAAAGAGCACTTTCCTCGTCCAAGCTTCTCTTGTCTTCATCATTCAAACTTTTGACCCTAGGAACAACTGCCCCATTCAAGTATATGGTGTTATCAGCGCCAACCACAATCATTTTCCTGAAGCCTTTGCCATATGCCAGCTCTTTGTGCATGTGACCAAACACAACCAAGGGAATTGATACCTGATCATTCTCTTTTAGCAAGGATATTGCGTGTTCTAGATCTGTCATATAAACACATTAAACTAGGTAAAAACTGTATCCCAGTTTAGCTATGTTTGCATTATCTCCATCACTCTTGGCATTTGGCATCTTAAGTTACAGATCCATTAAAACAGAAATGATGATTCAGAAGAACATAATGAAGCATTTGAAATGAAAAAAAAAATTATTATTAAAAAATAATAAGGGGGAGGGGAGAATGCGGCCTTGACATGACAGTTGACATTATTGCTGGGTGCAAAAACCACAAAAAGATAATATTTTAATAAAAATCTAAGCTATGAAATAATAGAAGTATCACCTGGGTCACCATAATCACCATTGCCCTCAAATTCCCAATCCTTTCCACATATATCATTCGAATCAGAACCAAGGCCTATACAAAATTAAAATTCAAACATCAGGCTGGGTATTAGATGTGACAGACTAGCAGCACCACCAGGGCTGATAACAACATTGAAATGTCATGTGTCACCTGTGGGCCCATTATGTGCAAGTAATATAAGAAAATGATCATCTGGTCTGCCAAGAGCAGCTTTCTGGATTCTCTTAGCACTCTCATCCATGTCCTTGACTCCATATCTATGACAAAGCTCAACTGATAAATTGATTTTGGGCTACAATGGAATTTTAGTAATAGAAAAAAACAACATATATGGTCTCCTAGACAAATCATAAAAGGCCACCTAACTCTACTTCTAATGTGGATTATCTGTTGTCACAAATAATGGATAGTTAAACGAGGCGAGGCATGGCAAGATTGGGCAAGATAAATACATTAAGAGCATCAAAAGTTAACACTATCACTAACTGTTGGAAAGATTGTACAACATTCTTTCAAGGATGAGAGCAAAATGGTGATTGGTGAACTTAACTCTTTTTTTGTAGGCATTAGAAACTAAGGTGGAAAGCTGAAAAGACTAACTACATTTTCAGCCTTTTGAGGATCGAATTGTCTGTGATTACTTCATTACAATACATACCTTGCAGAAAGAAGCTTTTTCGGTGACAGTGCTTTACCCCCAGAAGAAAATGGCCGTCCACCAACAACACTTACTTTTATTAGAGGGAAGTCTGATCGACGATAAGCCACATGGTCCTCACCAAGGCTGAATTTATATTTGATAGATTCATTTATCAGTAAATTTTCTAAGGATCTCCATAAAATAATAAAAGCATTATAAGTAAACTTATGGAAATTGACCATTGAGATTGGGGAAAAAAACTATGCTGGGAAAGGTGCCAATATGAACTCTTAAGTAATCAACTCTGTTTTCAGTAATTGATAACTTCTCTAGACTTGACAAGTTTCTGGAACAATAAAAAACTCATCATACATATTTTAAAATCCTTATTTAAACATTTAATGAACAATGAAAAAATAGCCCATTTTCACCCATAGCATTACGTAAGCATATCAACAGAAACAACAAATATGCTGTTGTTAAAAGTTAATTCATAATATTTTGAAATGCACAAAATCACATTAATAGATCAGAGAAAATTTTCCCAGAATAAATTGAAATTTGAATCCTTATAGATATTAAGCTTACCATTCTAGCTGAAGCTGAACTTTATCCTTCTCCTGGCTAATATTTGAATCAAAGTGTTAGTTTACAATTTGAATAGAAATCAGAGCAACACCTACTGGGTAAAAAAAACTCAAACAAATTATATTTTTGACATACTAAAAAGGATGGGATTATCTTTGTGTATGTGCGTTTGCATGTTGTTATCAGGGTGGTGGGACGTGAAAGATGTACTGCACACGTACATTGAAAGTTTATTTTCCTAGCTTTCTATCTATTTTTAAAATGAAAATTTCATCAAGTCTAGTGGAATAACCAAACAACATGATCCTTTTTCCACAGAGTACACATACAGAGAGAATGATTCCAGGAACAAACTTGTAAACTTCACCTTCTAGAAAACTGTTTAGTAAACCAGGCATCGTGGTTTCCCAGTATAACTGCTTTAGCAAATTCAATATTTGCAACATTCTGAACGACTTCAACATTTTCATCACCAAAATCACCTAAAAAGATTGAATGTGATGTGACAATTGAAAAAGGATGAAAACAGTAATAGAGGGATAAATCATAACAGTTATACAACAAAAAAAAAATTAACAGGCCATAAACTTGGCACATGCTGATTTGTACAGGTCTGACTATTAATGCAAACCATACTCCTTGGTTATTTAGAAGTTAAAGATCAATTCCATAGCATTCAATTTTCAACATGGACACTGATTTTTCATAGGTGTACACCAGCTATTTCCATAACAATTAAAATAGGCATAGAGGATGCAAAGGCACTTAAATGAATTTAAGAATAATGACTGCAGTGTGATGGGTTGATCCGCAGTAACAGCTAAACTTGCCTGTAAACAGCACCAAATCTGGCTGCACTTCAACATAGGACTAGATTAGATTGATGGATCAGATATAGCAAAACAAGTTTATAGTATTGTACGCTACGTAGTTGCATAAAGTTAATAGAAATTAATGACAGATGAATATGCAATATCACAACTTTCTCTTCAATTTCTTTCCCCTGTTTATTTCATGCCGAGCAAAAACGATAAGAAATTTCTTTTCTTACCTATTTTGATTCCTCTGGTTTTAATTCCTTATAATTTTTCCTTTATAATTTTGTTCCCTTACAGATTTGATCTAAAGTTAACCTGAAAAAATGGGCTTGTTTGGATACAAGTAAGAAGGGCTTTTGAGAGCTTCCCTAATAATGAAAATATAGTTTTGTTTTTCAGTAGAAAAGTTTTCAAAAACACAACTAGTTTTCTATCCAAACACGCTCAATGTCTATCTACACGCCAATTTAGCAATCTCCAGCAGATTACACAGACATCCATCCATCTGTAGCAACCTCTATTAAGTATTTGTGCTTAAGGGGTTTGGAAGTAATAGTCCCTGCATGGGTTACTTCAGCTTCAGCATAATAAAATTTCCAAATAAGGTTTATTGAGAACCAAGACCAAAATAATAAGAGCAAATAAGTGACGATCACTTTCCCCTGTAGTACTAGAAACGAAATTTGTCTTTCACAACAAGGTAAGATTTTCTAACACCCTATGAAAACTAACAGCCTCAGCTTTTTTCCCTTTACTGGGATAACCAAAATTATTATTCTGGTCTATAACACTATCTTCTATCATAGTCATCACAATTTTGTTATGCTTAAATAGTACGGGATAGGGAATAGAAAAGGGAACATAGACCACGGAACCCCACCGCACCGAGGATTGAATAAAATGGCACGTGGGTTGGCAGCAGAATATGCATAAGCTTTTTCATTAACAGGCACCAAAAATGGAAACAGGAGAATGGAGAAAAGTACCTGCAAGAATTCAAGCGCTTTGGAATCTTGTTCAAAGCTCCAGTTATCATGCTTCAGAAAACCCCAAATTAGGTAATGGGATTGTCCCAAAATTAGCAAACATGAGAAATAAAAGTTGAGCTTGGAAAGTGGGAAGAGGCTACTTTACCACATCACCGACGACAGCGATTCGAATAGAGGACGACGCGGCCATTGAAGAGCAAGAGATGTTGACCTTCGGGCTCAGAGAGTGACTGATAAAGGAGGAAAATACGGTAGGCGCGTGAACGCACGCGCTCAACATGGGCATGGACAACCTTTTTTTTAAAGAGAACTTTTATGTAATTAAGCTTTTAACACAAAACATGTTTTTAGTATATCAAATTTATTCATAAATTTGATTTTTCGAAATTTCAAATTAATTTTTCAGTTTTTTAATTTAAAAATATTTTGTAGTATCTTTATTCTACATATTATTAAACGTTTATTTATTTATTTTTTTCAATTATACGCGGCTTATATCACAATGTTTTTGCATTTTTCTCATTAAATATCCAATAATATCAACTTTTCTTTCAAAATATTTTCTTTTGACAATTTTGAAGTATAAGAAATTTGGACAGAGGGATTAAAACAAGTTGTTGTTTTTTATTGCATAGATTAGAATTGTTAACTTTTAAAATGTGAAGAATAAAAAGTAAACTTTAATTTAATTGATTAAAACAGATTTAAATTTTAAAAAAATCATTTATTTTTTCCTTTACACTCGTATTTACTCTAGTTTTTATATATTTAATAAAGTAACCAATTTACTATTTTTAATTTAATAAATTGACATCAAACTCTTTATTTAATATTATTCAGAAGATCAAATCCAATACATTTATACAACAATTTGATATTTATTTATTTCTCTTCTCCTTTCCATCATAATTAATATAAGTTTGTTTTTTAATAATTACATTACCCTAAAAAAAAATTCTCAATTGATTATATGTTGTCAAAATATACTTTTTTTCTATAGGAAGAAGTGAAAAAAAAATGTGATTTTATAACTATGCAATATTTTTTAAAACTAAATACCTTCTATTTATTATTCACCCTTTTTTACAAAATTTTGAAACCAGGAAGCATATTGAAAATAATGTCACTTCTTTAACTATAAAATAAAAATAAAGAATGAAAACATTAAACAAAAGTTAAAGTAAACACCCCATCAAGTAC
>Ga0123341_1007181_pt1 | contig 10130 bp, 3 predicted proteins | sample Turbeapinknodule_FD_89959 | JGI IMG/M metagenome (GOLD analysis project Ga0123341, IMG submission 89959) | Root nodule microbial communities of legume samples collected from Mexico - Turtle bean Mexico pink nodule | ecosystem: Host-associated > Plants > Roots > Nodule | place: Mexico: Nepantla...
CATTCAAGGATCTTACAAATAGATTTTTAAATAATTCATGTTATCTAGATTTTATGTAATTCATTAGTATAATAGATTTTTATATAGTTTTTCTTTAGAGCTCTTTATTAATAGGTATAGATTACTTATGTATTAATTTTGGTCTGGTCTTCTATCTTTTTTTTGTATTTTATTTATTTATTTTAATAATATTTTTTCATGTTATAAATAATTGTTGTTACTTGATCTGTCGATTAACTGATGTCAAGTTTCATAATAATATGAGAACTTTTATAAAAAAATGATTTTTAAATAAATAATTTATTTATTATATTGCATATGCATAATTACTAAATAAGACCAACAATATATAAAGAGAGAGGGAAAGAGGATAACAAAGTATAGAAAGGCTACATAAGGAATTGTTATACCATGAATTGTGTAAAAAAGTAAATTTGCGTTTTCTACTGCATGCCATGAAGATAAAGGAATGCAGAGGCTCTATTTATGAAAATTACAATGAGCAAATTATGATGTGTTTTTCAAGTAATACAAAAGTAGCACACTCATCATATATGGACAAATTTATTGAGTTTGCACTTGAAGGATAACAAGAGTGTTTTTCTTCCCAAAATGAAATTGTATGGTGATATGTTTGACTCTCTTACAAGTATGATTTGTTGGCACACTGTGTTACTGAAATTAATTACTTATGAATAGAGCTATGAACATATGAGATTGGAAATCTAAGTTATGTTGGAAGGAATGAGGAATTTTTCAGACCCTTCAGAAATGGAAACCTGAACATCTTTAGAACTAATAGTTCTGTCATTATTAGTTGTATTTCCCAAATTCTGAGTACTCAAGTTGCTATCACTTGTCTTCTGCTGCTGGTCAAACATCATTTTCAGCTGCTTACCTTGCTCCTCAATCCTCAACTGTAATTTTCTCTGAATCTGGAAAAAGTGAAGTCAATTGAAAGAAAATTTGAAGTCAGAACATTGCCAAGGAGTTCTGATTTTCACATCTTTGATGGTTAACTTTATCTCACAAACATTTGATATTAACTACATCGATATTGTATATTATCATGTTCATTTACTCTTAACTACTTGTGAAACAAAGTTAATTTTATTTACAATGTAATCAACCACATATTCGGATGAACATAGAGAACTCAGCAAAATGTTCAATTTTTTCCATTGTGAAGAAAACATAAGCATGAAGTAGCACGTATGAACCTGAAAGGTTTGGAGAACATGGAGATATATTAGCCAAAAAGTAAATGATACATAGCAAGGATATACCTCTAGTTGTTCATGAAGGCGTCTCTGAACATCTAGCTGCAACTGAAGTGCCTCTCTAATTTGCAATCCACTGCCAATGAAGAGCAAGAAATGTAGTTGATTAGAGTCACAGCATCTTATGAAAATACTAAAAGAACCGTGAATCTATTTGAATTGTGGAATGGTAACAGGGGCTTAGGCAAAAGGAAGTAGGTTTACGTTTTGGCATCAAGATGCACATTCTCTACATTGATTCTTTTCTCAGATTTCCCTGAAACATGAACACGTAGTTTGAAAATCAATAATAACCATAAGGGCATTGAAGATCATGAATACAGTGGAGGTCATTTTCACAACAACATTTATTCAATGGTTTTGGTAATCTCATGAATCATTCTCATCCAGCTGAGAAATAAATAACCTCAATTTGACATTTAATAATTCAAGTTTTCTACCATGCATGAAAAAACATACAAGTTTTTTGGTAGTTTCAACCTCCTACACCTTGAGGCATATTTTACTCTTTCAGCTTTAGCTGGCTAAGTGTGAAGACATTAAAAACTAAACAATTTGAATTAGTTTATAACCACATTCTCTTTCTAGACAAACACTATATGCTAATAAAGGAAAGTTTCTTGACTATTGGCGAATTCATTATCATAAAGAAGGTTAGTGGAAAGGTGGGACAATCAATGTCTATAAAGTCTCTTTCAAGATGGAGTCATGAATCTATTCCCATATAAAGGGGGTCATGAGAAGGAGATAGATCATTCCAACAAAAAACAAGAGAAGAGAGATAGCGTGAGTGAGTCTCTTTTTAATGAGTTTGTTGAGTGAATCATATTTAATGTAATGCAAGTGTTTGTGAAGATTTCGTGTACATAGGCAAGAGATGTTGAACCACATTAATAGTTCTGTTTTCTATCTGACAATTTTTGGGTGTGTGGGTGATTTCTTTGTGTGTTTTCCCACAATTATTGGATTTATGATGTGAATGCTATCAAATTCGAGCACCAAAATATATTTGGCATGCTATAGAAACTACACTGCAACAGTGCCAATAAATTACCTTGAGTTGATTGTGGCATGTATTTGGCAATTCTATATTTCTGCAAATGACTTTTAACATGGAAGATGGTCAATCCATCTGATTCCATCAGCCTTAATATAGCTTTTGGCGTTGCTTCTACAACCAAGTAGACAAGAACAATATCAGATGTTGAATATTTGTTTTATGCAACGAAAAATTTAGCAACTTAATTAGTTTATATTTGGTTTCTACTTTCAGAAACTGTCTTGTTCTCAAAATGCACTTAAACAAGGTTACTCTTACGGCTGGATGAAGAGGTTAAACTAGATGAAAACAAAAAGATGAGGAAACATCTCCCAGTTGTTTCCATTTTTTGGCTTCTTAAACACATGATTTGGAAATGGTTTTCAAAACATGATAGAGTAGTATGAAACTATTTTAGAAAATAGTTTTCAAAATAAAAAGGGAATCAATACAAGCCCTTACTCTCAGCACCTCCAAGGCGATTCACACACTCAACAAACTGCTCGTGAAGTTCCTGAGTCCATCTTATTCTTGTTTTACTTACTGGTCCATTTGAAGTAGAGTTTCCAGAAGAAGTTAACAAGCTACCTGCTGAGAGTGGTGGTGACAGCATCTCTTGCTGAGAAGAGAAGCTAATCTGTGCAGCAGGTAAATTGTATGAGCCACAAGAATCCTGCAGGGTAGAAAAGAAGCAATAACAGCATAAGCCAATTGGACAATAGAGAAAACTATTTATGGAGTAGGCAAAAAACTTACTGTTTGATCCTGATTTCCTTTAGAAGGAATTGAAGGGCTTGCAGCATCATCAATGAACAACTTGGGTTGTTCAATTGGAAGAAAACTGCTGCCAGGGAAATTCCCACATGGGATTTTATTAGATTTTTCAGGAGATCTAACACATTGATCACCATTCAAATGGGATAAGAGCATTGCTTGCAAGGGATTTGACAACTCAAAGTTGGGAGCAGGTTGGTTTGCCAATGAAGCCAAGAAAAGGTTTTGCCTGGGAGATTGATACAAAGGGAATTCCACATCACTGATCTTAGAGAATTGAGATATCAAAGAGGGGTTACCAACTAATCTATCATATTGTGGGAAACCCATGCAGATTTCTGTTGCATAAAAGGCTGAAGCTGGTGACTCAAAACGGCTGATAATGCTGCTAGATGATTTGGTTTGGCCTATGTGTGGTTCCTGTTCCACTCCTTCACCACTCACCATAGCAAGTGGCTGATTGAAAGTTCCCATATTTGAAGCCTGTATAATATCAAAATATTGACTAGAACAATTGCTAAACTCTGAACTCAAATCCCCATTTAGAGCATAGCTTTGTTGAATCCGTCCAACACAGTCAATCTTGTACTCGTTCATTTATAGACACCCCAAATGTCCCCACAAGATTTGAACAACGATGGCAAGAAGAGTTGGTCAATAACAGATCAAATTTCTGAAGTAGCATACATGAATCTATGAAAGGTTCATCCTTATTAAGGAGCACCCTATAGAATGGTGAAGGGAGGAAGAAAACAAGAACTAGAAAATGAACAAGAAAATTGGAAAGGTAAGAATGGTTAGGCTAAATTCTAGCCTTATGGCATAAAGTGCTGTCATATATTCCTGAAGGCTTCAGGAATAAGATTTGAATCTAATTTGTCCAAATGCTACCATGCAAGGTCACTATTTGTTATTTCTTTGTTTTTGTTTTGTTTTGAGACTGCAAAATCCTCTACAGAAACCAATTTTGTTTGAGCCAAAGTATTATATATGACAAACTCTTTTAACTGTTACCTACACCTGTTGGTCTATTGAGTTTGTGGTTTTCATTATTTATTATAACCATTAGGATTGAAACCATCCTATGTTGACACAACCGAAGTACAGAACACTGAAAACAACACAGCTCGATAAGCAAATAAAATAGTTTTGTCTAATGTTGTCTTCAAGTGAATATAAAACAAAATGCAAGAGAATCAGAAGAAAGATGAAAGCTAAAAGCAACCAAACTTGAACAAGTCACAAACAGAGGTTTAAAACCGCCCCAAACTATTACTGAATAGTTTAACATCTTAAAATTGTAGAATATTGTTATTGGCATCTATAGTGTGATAATAAAATGTTAGATAAAGATACTCGCATAAATTCACAAGTTAAAGAGCAGCAACTATTCTTATAATGGATTCGGAAGAAATAACTTTAGCCACCCCACAAGAGTAATAAATATGAACATGTAGATAGCCAAATCTTCCTTTCCGAAAAGAGAAAATATATATTAGACTCCAAAACCTGTCCCATTGCATGAAACTGCATTTTGCAAAGTGGGGTATCAGAAATTTCTGAAAAGTGTAACTAACTTCTTATAATCTTAAAAGCAGAACAGAATTTCAACTGGAGAATTCCCAACATTGATGAGTAACCTTGATGGTCTTTCCATTATCAAAAGGTAAAACAATATTCAGTGTATTCATCAGTTCTATCACTTCCTTCTTTCCATTGATTTAGTTTGGTCAAAATGCATGAAGTACCTTTTCACTGTAAGTCAATTTGATTCATAGGATGATTTATAACGAGTTGAGTTGTCAATTTTTTAATGGCTCAACTTTACTCTTATAATGAAGAAAATAATACAGGGAAAAATATAAAGAGAATTATAGCCATTCATTAAAAATTAATGGTGGAGATTCTAATTACTTCATAATTTTATATTAATCTTAATTGTTAATATTTTAATTAATATTTGTAGAGAAAATAGTGTATGCAGTGATGTTGTAAACAATTTTATATTGATTGAAATCATTGTTTAGTTTAATAGCATGTTTGGTTTAGGAAAGGAAAAGAAAAGTATAAAATGAGATTACTTTTAGGTTGTTTATTAATAAAAAAAGAAAAAAAAGGGATCCACTTGTTTGGTAATATGAAATGGGGAAAAAGTATATATATATATATATATATATATATATATATATATAAACTATAATATTTTTGTAACATTGAGAGAAGAATTTTTCTTACCGATAACCGTCTCACATAGTCACATAGTCTAGGAGTCGAGTCGATGTCAATGACAGTTTAAATACACTTTACTTCTTAATCTTTTAAGGCGTCTTTTAAAAATAAAACTTGATGGTTCCAAAACTAATAATATATCGAATATGATGATTGACTCTAACGATGTCATCTCAATAAACTTGAGGTTGAAATATTAAAGATGAAAAAAAAAATGTATAATAAATCCAATATCGCTTAAAAATCGAGACTAAAGACAATTTAAATAATTTTTTCTGCTCATTTCATAAACAAGTGAATCTTTCTAACAAAAAAGGGTTCAAGATTACTTTCTTTTTTGTTCCTTTGTTGTTTCATCCTTCCTTAATCTATCAAAGTAACCAAAGTATAATGTAATATGTAGTATGATTACATATTGATGGTAGAATACACAAATATTACATATCAATTAAATTCTTAATTATAATTACATATCAATATTTTAAAGTTCACCTGTATTATAGATGAGTAACTAAACTCAAATAATATTATATGAGAATGCTGCTAAAGTCACAAAAACTATAAATAAGAAATGTAAGTTTTTTTTTATCGACAAGAAAAAGTAAAAAATTGTGACCCACTTAAGGGGTGATCCAATCCTTATACAGAACACAATAACATATATGTCTCACTCCAGGCACAACAAATCCCACAATTTTACTGTCAACTGCCTACATGACAACACCAGCCAAAACACCCTACCACAAAGCTAGCACCCCTCAAAACACCCAAAAACCATTCTACCTACCTAAATACATCATAAGTTTTTAATCGAATGCATAGATACTAGGAGTTTTAGACACTAATATGAGAAGGAAAAACCCATAGAAAATCAAATCTTTAATTGTGCAAAGGATAAAATTTCAAAATAAGGAGGGTTGGAGATTTCAATTCATTAGTACAAGTTCATCTCATATATAGCTTTTTAGTTGCTAAATTGACAAAATTAGATAGTATTTTAGAGACTAAAAAATTATTGGTATCTAAATTAATTTATATTATTGATAAATAGTTTCTAAATTGGTATCTAATTATATATCAAGGTTTAAGATACCAACTTTAAAATCTAAATAATTGGTAGCTAATTAGATACTAATTTTAAAACTATTTATCAATAATAGAAATCAATTTAGATACTAATAATTTTTTAGTCTCTAAAATAGTATCTAATTTTGTCAATTTAACAACTAATTATCTTTTATTTAATTGGAAAAACAATATCAATCTGTTTTGCAAGTATAATCAGTGCGAAAGACAAAAACAAATTAATAAAGACAAAACAAGTTGGATAAACAGCATTTTCATAGGGATCAAATTCTATGTTGCAAAACATTAGGAACCCTCATAACAAGTCATTGCTTCTGCTTTGGATAACCCGAATGAATTAATCACCCTAGTGGATGTGGATGATGAAAATCAATTAAATATAAAAAAACAATAGTATTGGTATTGATGGTTGGTTCTTTGATTTTTCTTATGTAAAGTTTCATATTCAAATTAGTCATTACATGAAAAATGAACTTGTATTAAAGAGTTAATTATGATTACTTCTAACATAAATTCTTGACTGTTTAGTGTATTCACGCGCACAAATCAGTTCTAATTATGAAATGAGTTATTAATATGAAAATTTAATTCTAATAAAAAATAATTTCCCATGTAGTTGATTCAAAAAAGTGTACAATATTAAATACGAAACTATTTGTTAAATATATTTATCATATAATAAATAATGTAGGAGTAATCACCTACTGTGTACACCACTATATCAACTTTAATTCCAATTGAAAGAATGATTAAGAACTAAGAAATAATATTTAAATTTGATCATATATAACTATAAGAGTATGAAGTACACAAGTGGTTTTATTTTATAAAATACCATTAGTACATATTTTAAAGTAAATAAAAAATATGTTTTAAAAAATATTTATAAATATATTCAAAATAATTTATTTTTCATTTATTTTAAGTTTGAATTCTTTACATTCCTAAAATATTATGTATTTTCTTTAAAAAAAATTGGTGATTAGTTATTTTCTTCTATAATCATCAGGAAGGATGTAAGATTGACTAGACTAAGATAGACTAATATAAAATCTTAATCTATGTTTGAAGATTTGGTGATTCTATCTATTTATATTGAAAGATGATAGAAATTGTTAATTTTCTTGTAAGAGAAACTACCTTCAAGTTAGGAAAGTTAATCATTTATATTTATTCAATTATTTTAGTTCTGATGTGTTAGATATATGTTATATGTTGATGAGTTAATTTGATATTGTTTGAGATTGAAATATTAAAGGTTATATTAGAAAGCCATTCACTTCTATCATGTTAATTTAAAATAAATTGAGAGTTTGGAATAGTTGTGGTTTAGATGTTTTTCAAGCTAATTGATGTTGAATATTAGTTTAGTGTAATGTTTTAAATTTGTTAGAGACCTTGAAAATAAAATTTTGCATATTTTGTTTTATTGTCAAGTTGTTATGTGAACAATATTCTAATGGTGATAATCATTTGTTAGAACGAGTACTCTCACTTAAATTTCATCATGGTCACTCAAGCAACATTATTTTTTGCATAAATTATTATTTGATGTTAAATTTCTCTCCTTTATATTTCTCATTGATCAAACAACAAGTGATAGTGCTGAAATGATGAATTATTAGAGTTTAGAAAAGTATTCTAAAAGTTTGTGACTTATGGAACAAGTAGTATTACTCAAATTATGATGTAGCACTTGAGTGGGAGAATTATTGTTAACTATCTCTCCTTTAATGGTTTGGTTATTCAAATACAAGTGAATGTTCAAACAAGAGAAAAATTATATCAATTATTTATCTTTTAGAGTTATGTGAAACCATATATCATGTTATTCAAATTATAATTACACAAAATTATTATTATTTTATTATTTAAAATTCGTACATTATTTTGTGTTATTGTGTTATGATTATATTATAATTGTATTTGAAGTGACGTTGAAGGGGACTAGTCATTTTTCATATTATTTATGCACTTTGGAAACATAAGGTTTTAATATATTATATATATAATAATAATAATTGTTAATATATATAAATATATATATATATATAGTATAGATATGCATATTTGTTTTTGTTATGAGGAATTGATGATAGAGTGTAAATGTCATTATCGGAAGTGGGGAATCAAATTAATGGTTTAAGCATTGCAATTAAAGGGTGGAAAGCAAGATTCAACCTCAGAAACGAATAACATTTTACGTGGATTTAAGACCTGAAATTCAGTCAAAAAAGTGCCCCAACTTTACCCTTCAAACATTCTACCTAATACATCATTCATGGCACAAATCTTAATCGATCAACAAATTCCACATCAAATGTCCAGGAATAAATGTTTCATTCATTAATAATCACAACTTTTTTTTTTATCTAATTCGATTAGAGATTAAAACATTTCATTATATATAAATGAATAAAAATTTTACATTATAAGTCGATTTTATAAGATTAAGTTAGAATTAAAGTTCACATTTTAATATAATATCAAAGTCATTTTAAATTTATTATAACAAAAGTTTGTTGGATTTATCGTGTCATTTTTACCTTACCTCCTATCGGACCACGATCGAACCACCCATAAATATATAATCTCATTCATAAAAAAATAGTATTGATTACAATAATAATGTGGGGAAGTTGTTAGGGATTATGAGAAGTATACTTAATTCTTTAAACAAATAAACTTAAATAACTTTTTCGTAATCTCATTTCCTTGACCATTCAAACAAATAATCAATTTTATAATGCCTGATATTAACTCCAATTAGGTGTTATTCTCGTAAAATGTTTTTCAATGTGAATAAAAATCCAATAAACGAGTAATTGATGTTTGGCAAGTGGACTAATCTGTATAGCATGAACTTGTACAAGTGGGTTGTGAATTAATTATTTGACATTTTGACTTCACGTGTTATAACATACACCTTAATTAATATTAGTCATTTTTGTTTCCTAGATACAAATCACCTATCCCCTCTATTCTTTTTAATTTTTTTATACCCTTCTTTTCATCAATCTGTAATGAATCTTATGATCCCTTGCTTCCATTTTCTAATTTCCTTATTATTATTTTCTTATCATTTCTTTTCCCAAAGTCTAACAGCTTTTATATAACTTGACTTTAATAAAGCCTTCCAAAAGGACCATTCTTTCACATAAGAATAAGAAATTGTTTGGGAGGGTATAATTCCTTGATTAGTTTGAAACCAGTGTTATGTTTGGTTTGCGGTGGTATTGGTAGATCATATCGATCATGTTTCACATTTTTTGCATTTTAAATTGTGTAACGTTCCAATCTATATTAATGTTTTTTGGGAAAGTGTCAGGATTGCAGTTATTGGTTAGATCTAAAGGTATAGAAATAAATTCATCTTTAAACTTTAAGGTATAGTGATAAATCATTATGAAAAAATTTCTTTGGTCCAACTAAAGGTCTAATCTTGGATTACATCTAAAGATGTGCATGTTTGTTTTTCTTAGTTGGATTGGTGTCTATACCCGTTGACGTGTTTGTTTATGATTAAAAGCCTTTTACTTTACATGTTTTTAGTTTGAGTAGGACATTTGTGTAGTGTTATTATGTTTCTTTGTTTAGTAGCTTAAGTTTGATTGAGCGGAGTAATTGGTTGTTTTCAAATTGATTTATAATAGGATTGGACCATTATTGAAGGTTCATATTTATTTATTTTTTTCTTACTGATTTAAAAAAGTGTTTAAAAG
>Ga0123341_1007183_pt1 | contig 10128 bp, 8 predicted proteins | sample Turbeapinknodule_FD_89959 | JGI IMG/M metagenome (GOLD analysis project Ga0123341, IMG submission 89959) | Root nodule microbial communities of legume samples collected from Mexico - Turtle bean Mexico pink nodule | ecosystem: Host-associated > Plants > Roots > Nodule | place: Mexico: Nepantla...
TAAATAAAAATTGGTCGAAAACAGAGACAATAAAGTTGAGATAATTCACAAGTTTGTGATATCTGATAACTGATAACTGTTAAAGTTGTGTGTTGATATGGTAGCAACAGTTTTGTAACTCTTCTCCATGCACCTTCACAAGCTTTATAGCATTCCTTCTTCCTTCGGTAACTATTCCTCTTTCCTTTCAACTTCCACCTCAATTTTCAATACAATTAATTTCAACTCCTTTCAATTTGCTAAAACGAGGGTTTTTTTTACTTATCATAAGACCATTTTTGCAATCTTTGTGTGATAAACGAGGGTTTTTACTCATTTCAATTTGCTAGAATGAGGATTGGGATTTGGGATTATCAAAATTGAAACTTAAATGTTTCCAACTGCCTAGAACTGTTCTTGCATCGCAGGGAATGCCTTCTTTCTGGTGGGTCATCGTGTTTTGGACATAAGAGCGTGTAATGATTGTTTATGCCGCAAGAATCGGAGATGGTTCGGTGCGTCCATTTCGTGTTCGGGTGTTAGGAACGATTTCCCTTCCATTGAACAGCTTAGTGATGCACGGGTTATATACTCTGTCGCTGCATCTATGGGACACAATCAGGTATATCATTCCAACTTTTAATTTCTGTTGAAATGTAATTCAACTAGATCCTCGACTCTTTGTGATATGATTTGTTTGGACGAGGGAAAAGGATACAGAAAGGAGACAACATACGGATAACAATGAACTTTCTTTTATTTGGTTGGAAAAAAATGGGGAGAACTCTCATTTCATTTTCTCTTGAATTCTAATTTCCACTTTTTTTCCTTCCTTGGTGTAGAGAGTTAGAGCATCTTTAGATAATTTTTTCCATTAGTATCTAAAGGAGAAGAAAGTAAAATGTATTGACTTTTCTATAAGCTAAATTTAACGTATCTCATTAGTTTCTGGATATGGAAATGAAAATACTTTTTATAAAGTTGGATGCGTAGTTGATTTTAACTTACACGCTCAATTTATTTTCATTTCTTATTCTTTTCTTCTGTGTGTGCTAATTAAAGTTAGTTTGCAATTCTTTCTTCTTCTTTTGAAATTCTTAGTTCATGCATGCTTATTATTTTAAACTTAAACTTGTTTGTTGAGGGATTGTGTACTTGTGTTCCAGTATAATATCTGCTATGCTACTGTAGCACTCTCATTCTGTTTTCTTCTTTGGTTAGAAACACCAGCAGAGATTATATGTGCTGTCACTTGCCACCATGGCTAATTCATTGCATCTACGTGATTGTAATTTGGATGTACTATTCGTTACAGGAGTCTCATCCAGAATCACATTTTCGAGTTCCTGCAATTGTGAATGCTCTAGAAGAAATGCAGCTCTCCTCAAAGGTACTAAAAGCTATGGACATAGTGCTTTGGAATTTTTCCTGTCATCCGTCATGCCTTGGTGATATATTCTTTTGAAAGATTTGATATCATGTAGATATTGGCATTTGAAAACTTAATTGTGTCCGAAATTCAGAAAATAAACAAAGTGTCCTTTTCATTCAAATCTTTCTTCTGTTCAATGTGTGTTTGAAATTTTGATTCACTTTTTTGTTTTTTAGTTTTTAGATTCTATTTTAAAAATCGGTTTTCAAAAACTAGTTTTTAGATAGTAGGAATACAGGAAGAAGATGATAGAGTATTATAAGAAAGAAGATGATAAAGTATTATTAGAAAGAAGACGAGTAAGAGAAAACTGAAAATAAATGTTCTGGTTTTTATAAAAGCTGAAAAAGAGGTATTACTTTTGAAAACAATTTTCAAAAGCTACTCTTATCAAATGATTTTTTTAATAGAACGTAGTTCCTAAGAATGGGAACAAACAAACAAACACTAAACTAAAGATGGTTTTTTTCTGTGTACAGAAGTAGGCTGCATTTTATCCTCAAGAATATTTCACAATCTACTTATGTTAATTTGCAACGTTTTCTATTTGATTGATAGACAAATCAGTTTCTCTAGGGCCTAGGCAGTCCATGCCTATAGGGTTTATGCACATGTGTCAACTAGAGAAAGCTTGCCAATTTAAGAAATAGACTGACTTAAACTGGATGATAATGTGAAATGTCTTATGATTTGTCATTCTGGTATAGTGGCATTAAATAGTAAAGTATTTTAGTTTTAACAACTTCATTTTATGTATGATTCAGTTCCGTGGCTCTGAGTTAATTGAACTTCAACATTTTGAGCCTGCTTCAGTAGATGATATAGCAAGCGTGCATGCAAGAGCCTATGTTACTGGACTTGAAAAGGTAATATTTTTTTGTTTTTGGGTTTTCGGATAAAAACCTGATATCTTATTACGAAGAAATAGGGATAAATTCACAATTCCACAAAGGATAGAACACTGAAGAACTTTGAGGGCCTTTGTCTCCCAATGCTCCAATTCTCGCTCAAAATGTCAGGAGGATCCCTCTTTTAGCTCCTTTGTTATTTATTGACAAAAACACCTTAGTTCTCCAACCAACAAACTAAACTATCTACGTAACTAGCTAACTAATGAGTATATATCATTTTATTGGAAATTTTCCCTATGAAGGTCACTCCTAGCTCATGCTAAATGCAGCCTCTTTGGGCTGCTGACATTGTAGGCTCTAGAGCTCATAAAACTTGTATAATCCTCACGATACTAGCCAATTTTGTAGTTGAGTCAGTCATTAGGTCAAAATTGTAAGGTAGTGTTCAACTGTAGGGATGAGGATGTGTTGAGATTCCACATCAACAAAGGATATGAGTATGACAAATGCAGTCCTTATAAGGCTTGAGTAGTCTAACAGATTTTGTGGGTTGTAGTGTTGTTCGCCCAAATTCTTAAAATTTTCCTTTTCTTCAATTCCTTTTTTGTGAGATGTTGTGCTTTTTAAATTATAATGTTTTCAATTTTACATTTGTGATTTGGAAATATGCTAATATCTTTTATATTTGTTCCTATGCTGCTACACTTTCATTTATGCTTTGTATTGTGTCTCCTAATCTCGCTGTTGTATTTCAATTAAATATGTTACATCGTAAGAATTATTTAGTTGATGAATTTGTTATGTGCTTTGGCATCACTTTTGTCTGTTACTTCCACTTGATGTCTGCTTTACTTCAGTTGAATGCACAATGTTAATAAAACATCAAAACAAGGATTTCTGCTTCGCACTGAATTGTTCACTGGTTATGTTTATTTAAATAGATGTTACTAATGTCTTCTGAATTCTGATCAGTCTAATCTCCACTATCCTAGTTTTTAGTTCGAGTGTTAAGCAACACTGGCCATGTTGTAGCATTTCATAATTTGTATTGTATTTGATTTTACCATGGCACTGGAATTTTATTTTCTGAAATTTGTCATATTTACTCTTCTCAATCCTTATAGGTTATGGATCAAGCTGTGGAGAAGGGCCTTCTTTTCGTTGAAGGTTCTGGACCAACATATGCCACTGCCACTGTAATTTCTCTGCCAAGAACTTTATGATTCTTTCCCTAGCTCATAGGTTTTTCTGGAAGTCATTCTACGCTATAAACTTTATATTTCAGTTCACTGTGGTTGCAAATACATGGAACATATGATGGATATTGTGTTTTCTGCATTCTTATGGTGGTATTCATGGTACAGACCTTTCAGGAGTCAAAAATTGCAGCTGGTGCTGGACTAGCCTTAGTTGACTCAGTGGTGATCTCTCAACCTGGCATGTCCATCTCTTGGTAATAATCTGTGTGTTGTGGGGAGGGGTAAGTGAGTGGAAATGGATATGTTCATATCTGCTTCTTCTAGTGACTTGCATACTGAAAGGACTATTGCATTCTTTGTTGGAAATTTGGGTTGGTTCTCTGTTTTATCAGAACCTGATATTGACCAATCTTACAGGATATTTATCTTGTATCTTAAATGTTTGGGAGAAATGGGGAGTCACGAATATATCAAGTTTTGGAAATCAAGTGTGTTCTTTATCGGCTTTGGTTGTGTCCAATATATTTCATGTTGTTGGGGATAAAAGAAAAAGCATTCTTGAATCCCCACTTTCAAGCTTAAGCTTTTAGAAACATGATATTGAGGCCTGTATGACCAAATGATCGTTTTCTTTATCCCTGTCATTCGTCGTGATTAAGTTCAACTTCTGCACAAGGTGTAGATACTGTGCATTTTCTATGCTGCAAGTTTGCTCTTGCATGAGGAGTTTGCATGGTTATGAAAATCCTGGTCCTCCAACTAAAACAGCTAAGGCTTTTGAAATAGTTAGTCTTGGACATAAATGTTTCAAGAAGTATAGTGAACTGGGGATATATTTCAGATTTTGATATAAAGTTCTCTTTTTCAATTTCATATTCAGGTTGCGGGTTCAAAGATAAAGAGTGATGCACCCACTGGTTTTGCTCTGATAAGACCGCCAGGACATCACGCAGTTCCACAAGGACCTATGGGCTTCTGCATTTTCAGCAATGTGGCCATTGCAGCCCGTCATGCTCAGCGTGTTCATGGACTGAATCGTGTGTTTATTATTGATTTTGATGTTCATCATGGAAATGGAACAAATGATGCTTTTTATAATGATCCAGATGTATTTTTCCTTTCGTTTCATCAAGTAAGCTTCTAAAATCTAGCTCTGGTTATATTCTCTTGTGCTTTGTTGATTTTAAAATGCCAACTGTGTTCAATGATTATCGTTTCTTTTTCCATTGTTTGCTTACTGACGTTTAAGAAATTAGAAGTCATGATAGTAGAGTTATCTTCGGTTTGAATTTGCTAAGATTTTTGAAATTTTACATCTCTGTTAAATTAAAAATTTTGCACAACTTTATTTTATTTTTACTTGGAGCTGATGCTGTGTGGTAGAGGGAAAGATGACTGTATCAAGAAATGTTTTTTACTTCTAATGTGGTATCTGGATGATCATGGGAAAATGTTATACTATATATTGACGCTGACCGTTTTTTACTCACCGGAAATATTCTTATTCAACATTTTTATATATTAAAACATTTTACAAATAGCTACTTTATCAATGCTATTCTGCTTTTTAATATCTATTCTCTTGTATGTCTCTTTGTAACATTCAACAAGACCATTGATCACCTTCGCCATCTCTGGTGCACCTGGGTTCTTTACCTTTTCCCCTCTCTTGTACCTTTTATAATTCATTTTACCGTATCAATATACTGCAATTGCAAAACATTCCTTATGTATGTTGCATTTCAATGGTATATCAAGATCTTCTCAGTGCTAATTCTGAAATTGAAGCCATGGCCCAACTGTTTTAATTTCTGATATTATTCCTTTGGACCGATAGAATTAATATAATGTCTATAGTTTTATTCTTGACTTCACTGCTATTATTCCTTAATTTGTTGGTCTATAGATTTGTTAGTTAGTGTGCTAAATGTGAAGAAAGATACGACTTTGAGCCTTCTAATGGCTTCCGTGGCTCAGGATGGAAGCTACCCAGGTACTGGTAAATTTCATGAAGTGGGAAGTGGAGATGGTGAAGGAACCACATTAAATCTGCCGCTTCCTGGGGGCTCAGGCGATACTGCTATTAGAACCGTGTTCGATGAAGTTATTGTACCATGTGCTCAAAGATTTAAACCAGACATCATTCTTGTTTCTGCTGGGTGAGTCTTTCTCTGAATCAATTTTAGCAAGTGGCATTCAAGAATACCTGATAAATTTCTAGTCCCCATTCCATGCCCCTTCCACTTAACTCTACTATGAAATTTGGATTGTTTTTAATACAATATAAAAGGCTTCTTCATATAAATTGTCACCTTTGTCTTTATTTACATGGGGAATTTCGTGTTCATTTGTTAGGTACGACGGCCACGTCTTGGATCCACTCGCAAATCTTCAATATACAACTGGAACATACTACATGCTAGCGTCCAGTATTAAAGAACTAGCGAGAGATTTATGTGGAGGGCGATGTGTGTTTTTCTTGGAGGGAGGATATAATCTGAAGTCTCTATCATATTCCGTGGCAGACACATTCCGTGCTCTTCTTGGTGATCGAAGCTTGGCATCTGAGTTTGATGACCCTAACATTTTGTACGAAGAGCCATCTACAAAAGTTAAGCAAGCAATTCAGAGGATAAAACACATTCATTCCCTTTGATGTCCCAATCGGAAACTGACATGACAAGTACATATAATGTATCTAGCATCAATAATTTCATGTTCTGTGGGTTCCATCCATAACTAGTCTATGTCTTTACCCCTTAGGTGGCCCTTGCTCCACTTATCACATACAAGCAAAGCAATGGTACTGAATTGCTTCTGTGGTCTTTCAACAATCTCCAGCTACAGTTACTAGATGTCATGCAACCACACTGATACTGGAGTCATACTAATCAAATTTTAGATATCAATTTAAAAATTATTTTAATAATAAAAATTCTTTAATATTTTTAAAATTAATTTTTATATAATGATTTTTTTATAATGTTGAGAAAGAATGTGAACACTTAAAAGCGTTTGTAGTGGAATGGAAACAAAGTAAAGGACAAATTCTGATGGTCAAAAATTGAAAAGGTGATAGAAGGTGAAAGAGTCTAGATGCTTTTTATGTTGATATTGGTAATGTTCCCCCACAATATTAGTTATGCATTCACACATATATGGTTTGTATCTGTTGGCGAAGGTTCTAAGGAGGTTGAGGTTAAGGATGGAGGATAAAATCAGAGTTAAACAGAACAGTTGTTTATGAGCCGACATGGTGGGAGCAAAAGGTGTGTGACCTACCAACCACTGCATGACGCAAGATCTCATAAACTTTTATCCTTTAGTGAAGCCTAATGATGGTTAATGAATCAGATACTATGAGCCATAAAAACATCCACAATAATGCAACAAAATTATTTGTGTTTCTTATATTTGTCTCACTAAGTACCATACCAGAATAACGTTAATTTGATAGAATCAATGTTGCTAAAAATAGCTGAAGAAGGCAAGTACTGGGTGTAGCTGGCAGAACTTACCAAAGGTGCTTCTTTTCATAATTAAGAAGCGGAAAATAAGGGGAGAAAAATGAAGAAAAGGGACTTTATTTTAAAATATGATGTACTAATCTCCTATGAATATGTGAACAGCCAGAGATAAACCAAATCCAATGCCTCTAATTAAGCATCCAGAGTCTCTAATTAGCACGTAATTTAATCCTCCTCTAACGGTGCAAATTGCAATAATTAAAAATTCAACTGGGTTGCCTTTAATATTTGAATGAGTGTGAGTATGAACTTCCCCTAACACTTGGTCCATCCATGGCTAGGGTTAAAATGATTCATGCCTGGGTGAAGGTGAGCAATAACACTTATCACACATGCTATTTAAACCATCTAAAGAACACCATTTTCAGATGCCATTGCCCCACCATTCAACATATACTAGTGCTTACTAAATAATTATAATTAAAGCTGCAAATTTATTATAATAACCATATTCATGCCCATCTTTATCCACTACTTAATTATTTATACCATCTCATATTATTAACACTATTCATCTCATCATTTTATCAATTCAAACCATATAAAAATCATTTACCTTCATTTAGATAATCTATTTAATTTCGATTTCTAAACCAATATATGCTTTTACTATTAAAAAAAATCAAATTTTTAAGTTGTGTAATTATACAATATTTCTGTTTAATTTTATAATTCTGACTTTTGGTATTATTTATTAGTGTTTTTTTTTCATTTTAACGACGATGTCGTATTTTCTCTCTCTTTTTGTACTTGCTTTTTGTCTTGTTTTTATTATTTTATTAGATGATTTGATGGTTTAGACATGTGAGAAGATGGTTTAGTTTGCCTTGAAAAAAAAAATAATTTAAGAAAAATTAATTACTCTCGAACTGATTAGCATTAATCAATTTAAATATCTTCACTAGAATGGACCCAACCCACTCGTGTCCATTTTGTTTGTGCAGTAAATAGCATCTAGTTTTTTATGGAGGTTAAATTTAAAAATTACTTTTACCATATGGTTTCAAGTAAACAAGTCAAAAAGTAAAGCCGAAATTATATGCATTTCACACTCCAACTTTGACTCGTCCCACTATTTGTTAGGAATATCCACTTTTCAAATTATACTTCCTTTTTCATTTTACTTTCAGACTAATTTAAATCTTGGAACATCTTTCTAGATACACTAATTCTTATCACATAATCATCTTCTCATAGATGGAAGTACCACTACCAAAACTCTAGATTCAAATCAAAATATGAAAACATGATTAATTATATTTTATTTATATATTTGGTTTTTATTTAATATTTTTTTACAGTGAAAATGAAGATATTAGAATAATAGATTATGGTAGCAAGTGGGGGAAACTAGAATTGACAGTTAAAAGAAAGGAGGAAACATGAATGATGCAGATAAGGCAGGTGTTAATATTCCCCTAGTGCTTATCCTTGCTAACTCAAATAATTATGCACAATAATTTGATGTTAAATTATCACTCACAACACAACACAACAACTAAACATATTTTTTCTTGATCCTACTTAGTTTCTTTGACGCAACGCCGACTTTTCTTGCAAATTCTCTTCCTGAATTATAATCTCTTTCTTACTTTAGTTAAGAATATATAGTTTCAGAAACTTGACCTAAGTGTTAAAGTCTTCACATAAACTACACTAAGCAAATGATGGCTTCTGGAACTCTCAACCTTCCTCCTGGCTTTTCCTTCTCTCCAACTGATGAACAACTTCTCCTTCATTTTCTTTATCCCAAGACCTCTCTACCATCTCATCCCACCATCATTCCAGACCTTGACCTCTCTCTGCATGATCCATGGCACCTAAATGGTATATATCTCTCTACTTTCATCATCTGTAACTTGTATGCATGCATGTATGGATCCAACATGTGTCACTTCTGCTCAACTTTTCATATACAACTTGTTCTTTTTATTAGAAAACAAAAACAAAACTACATGACCCAAAAGAAAATAAAAAATCATACATGTTTTGTATGTTTAGGTAAAGCGTTGTCAAGTGGAAATCAGCACTATTTCTTCAGCAGAGCGAAGGAAAACAGATCCACAGAAAATGGGTATTGGAAGGAAATAGGAGTGACTGAAGCAGTGGTATCTGCATCTGAAAAAGTGGGGATGAAGAAGTACCTTGTGTTCAACCTTGGTGAAGCTCCACAAGGCACTGAAACCAGTTGGGTCATGCAAGAGTTTCATATTTGCTCATCAAGTTTTACCACTGCAAGTACTCGCGGAAGAAGAAAATCTGTAAGTCATTAATTATTAATCCATAATAATCATCACCTATTCATTAATTTTGCTAGTTAGTTTTTCTGATACTGTGGAATACAGGATCAATGTAGGAGCAAATGGGTTCTGTGCAAAGCCTATGAGAAGAAAAGTTCTGAATCTGAAGAAGGTGTAAATTGCTACAACGATGAGAATGACAGTGGAACTGAGCTTTCATGGCTAGATGAATTTTATATGTCATTAGATGATGATCTTGAAGAAGTTATGAGCCTTCCTAATTAGATTAAAGTATGAATAAGATATATTAGGATATTATTATAGAGAATTAGATGTATTTTGAATGGTAGATGGGTTTTTTGTTGTCACTTTTCAAACGTCCTTATGCATGAAAGAGAATATACTTTGCTTGTGAAATGCAGCTTACATAGTTTTCAATCTTTTTGTTCTGAAACTTGTTTTATATACGATTGCTTTCAACTTTCTTATACACACATATATATATGTTCACAGTTTATCCAGTTTGCAGAGAATCAGACCTATGTGGGCCACACCACTGACAACACTTTCTCTCCTTTTATCCCATAAACAATGGAATGGATTAATCCATCTCCTTATTATTCCACCTTATTCAAACAATTTTAATTACATCTCTTCATTCAAATAATTTTGACTCCATATTAAATTCAATGTGTAATTTTGTATCAAAATTTAACTAATTCAATATATAAAATTAATTAGATTAGATTACATCAATAGATATCTAAAAATTAAAATGGTATATCTCTTCTGGAAGTTTATGTTATTTTTTCTTAAAATATTACTTAAATATGTTCTTTTCATACTTGAATTTGTCTCTAATTTAAACTTTAAACTTATTAAGTATTTGAAATATATTAA
>Ga0123341_1007185_pt1 | contig 10128 bp, 10 predicted proteins | sample Turbeapinknodule_FD_89959 | JGI IMG/M metagenome (GOLD analysis project Ga0123341, IMG submission 89959) | Root nodule microbial communities of legume samples collected from Mexico - Turtle bean Mexico pink nodule | ecosystem: Host-associated > Plants > Roots > Nodule | place: Mexico: Nepantla...
ACTAACTAGCGACTTCCTCCGCCGACCGTCTATTTTGCATCCAAGGAGCAACGACAGCAATTAGGTCAACGTGTTCAATGTTGGGTCTGACGCAGAACCGCCCGGTCAGCGAGGTTTTTCAGCTCAGCCTTCCATCAGAAGGTGCAGATTCATACGCAGCCTGTCAGCCGTGTCGTCAGGTCGATATCGAGTTCGAACTCGGCGAGCGTTGCCCTCGCTCTCGCCATTCTCAGTGGTGCACAGATGAGGCCGAACCGTTGCGGCTCGTTGTTGAGGGCGAGCCCCTCGGCAACGGTCAGTTCATCAGCGACATTCACCTCCTGGGCAAGGAAGGCAATGCCGGCAGCCTCTGCTTCGGCGACGGATCGGCAGCGGAGGGTTCGCCGTCGATAACGATCTCGCCCTTGTAGGAGCCATGCGGATGAGCCCAGTTTTTGCGGCCGCAATCAAACCACTGGCGATGGACAGCAAACGGGTCTCGCGCTGGCGATGCCGGCGCCGATCGACGGGGATGGATCTCAGACTAAGATTGACGGCGGCGAGGTGGTTCGCGGATGTGACGCTGGCCTGGCGCAGGATCGATGCCGCCAGCAGTCGGCCGAGCCAGGGGGCAAGCTACAGCACCTGCAACACATTCCAGGCGTCGAGCAGGATGATGGCGCGCAGGACCGGCGACAGACCCTCGGTTTCCGTCAGGACTACCTGCCATTCGTCGAGGCGCTCATCTTCGTCCCAGTCGAGATCATAGACCATAATGCAGCGCTTGCACGTTCCGAGACGGCCTGGCGGCAGCTCGAGCGCCTGGCCCGGCTCAGGCCCGGGAAAAAGATCCGCATGCCAGTGTCGACGGCTACTACTCGACAATGATCCTGACAAGCCTGTCTACGGCGGCCCGAACGTACTGAGCTCAACGTCTCAATCTCCCAAGTGTGAGTGGCCGGTGGAAAGCGTTAAGGATGATGATGAGGAACGAGAAGCACGCCGCCTGCGGCGTCTGATTTCTCCGACAGTGATCACCGCGCTTGGATCGAGGGGCTTGCGAACGCTCTTGGGCGAAGAATAGGACGGCCCGGTGCCTCGAAGGGGAACGAAACGGGCATAAAGCTGCCAGACCTCCTCGGGGCCTATGCGAAAATGAGCCCAGCTCCTGGTCGCCCCGCGCAGAAGCGGATCGGGACGGAGGGTCGGTTGTAGACACGACAACTCAGTCTTCAGAAACGTCGCCTGCCTCAGCGGTGGCGTCCCCCTCAAGCGTCTGTCGACTGAGCAACCCGGCATCCTCGAGCCGCTCCAGATCGGGCAGGTCGCGCAGTGTCTCGAGGCCGAACACCGACAAGAAATGCTTCGTCGTCACATAGGTGTAGGGCGCGCCGGGTATCGGGCTGCGCGGGCCGGAGCCGAGCAAGCCGGCGTCGCGCAGACCGACGATCGTGTCGCGGCTCACCTCCTTGCCGAACATCGTGGACAGCTCGCCGCGGGTCACCGGCTGCAAGTAGGCGATCGCCGCAAGCACCGCCGCCTCATGCTCCGATAGCGCAGCTGCGGCCGAGGACGACCGCGTCGGCGCCTGCGAGGCGCGGATGGCGGACGCATAAGCCGAACGGCTGCGATGCTGCCAGACGCCGGCGACCGCAACGATGTCATACAGACGCGACCGCAGTTCCTCCCTGAGGTCATCGATCAAAAGCTCGATGCTGCAGATTGACCGACCACGCGTGCCAGAACCTCACGGTGGACTGGCTCGGCGGCGGCAAAAATCACCGCCTCGACCCGCAGCATCCATTCCCGCCAGCGCAGATCCGGCGGCAAGTCCTCGAGCTCGCGATCGAGGAGACGTTCGTCTCCCGCACTCAGGTGCGCTCTTCGTCGGAATTTCCCCGCGCTCGTTCCCGCCATCGTCACAGCCCAAAAATCCGGAACGAGGTCCGGCCAGAGAGTTCGCGCACAGCGCCAAGATTTTCCAGCCGCTCGAACAGCCGCGTTGCGGCCCAGCGAGACTGATGGCTGCCGGGGGCTGAAGCCGGCACGGCATCCTCGTCGAGCAGTTTTTGGATGACGACGCCAGCGCCCTTGGTCCGCCCCTTTGGCGCCGCCGCAGTCGTTGCGAAACAGCGAATGCGGACGCCGCACGCCAGCTTGTGCTTCTCCGATCAATCGGACAGCTCGCAAACGACCGCGGTCTTCTTGCCCTTGCCTTTAGCCTCATAACGACACTTGTCAGCCCGCCGCATCATGGTTTCCAGTGTAGGCGACGGGTTGATCGTCCACGCGCTACCGACACTACCTTCCGCAAGTACGGTTCCTTCGGGCAAATCGATAGGAGCGGCCAGTTCTGCGACGATGCGTTCGGCAACGCGTTGAGCTACCGGGCCATCCCCCTCGAGAAGAACGACGAATTCGTCCCCACCGAGGCGGCAGACGGCGTCGCTCGGCCGCACGGCAGCCCTGATGCGCTGAGCGGTCTCGATGAGAACAAGATCGCCGGCGGCATGACCCCATTGATCATTGATTTCCTTGAAGCCATCGAGGTCGACGGTCAGCACCATGCATCCGGATGATTTCGGTAGCTGGATGAATCTCTTGCGGAGACCGCGGCGATTGAACAAGCCGGTGAGGGAGTCGGTATCCGCATCGCTTTCCAGCTCTTCACGCCGGATGTGCTCGTCGGTGAAATCGATGACAACCCCGATGACGCGAAAGGGCTGGCCGGAAGCATCTCTTAAAAGTCTTCGGTCGCAGCGCATCCAGCGCCACCCTTCAGTCGTGCTCAGCCGATATTCCGCGACCGCTTTATCCACGTTACCCTCGAGCAAGGGCGTCAGGTCTGTTGCCCGATGATCCTCTGGATCGACCTTCTCCATGTAAGCAGCGAGATCCATACGGGCGGCATCTTGACCGCCGATGAAATGAGAGAGTCGATCCGAGGTTTCGAACCGCCGAGTGGCAACGTCCATGTGCCAGAAGCCGCCTCGGACCGCTTCCATTGCGAGCTCCAGCTGAGCGGCGCGCTCGGCCAACTCCCGGTCCTTTCGCCGAAGCTCAGTGACATCCTCGACCTGCGCAAGCAACCGCACGACCTCGCCGGAACTTCGCCGCATCGCCGTGACCGTCAGACATGCCTCGATGGTCGAACCGTCTGCTTTCAGGTAGCGCTTGTCGAGCTTGTAGCCGTCCCGTCTGCCCTCCAGGATTTCTTTGAAGAGCGCTAGGTCGGCATCAAGATCGTCGGGATGGGTTATGTCCTTGAACTCGATCCCAGGAAGATCGTCCACGGATCTCCCGAGCATTGCAGCCAGGCTCCGGTTCCCTGTGATGATGCGCCCTGAAGGATCGACCAGAACCACTCCGAACGTCGCGGCCTCAAACGCGTTATCGAAGAGCTTGATTCGCTCCTCGGGGGAAATCTGCGATGCGCCGTGTAAGGGAGTGACGTTTCCCGGTCTGGTCATTCGCTGCCTTCCTCCACTCAAATAGTCTAGACCACTAGCCGTTTCTCTTCCCTAGTTCACTGGGGAAATCGCCTCCATGAGTTTGGTTTCGTACGTAGTACGGTATCGAACGCTGACAAGATAAAAAAGATGTCAGCTGGGATGTCCTGGCTTGAGCGTTCGGGACTCAGCTCGTCCCCTCAAATTCACCCTTGTCGGCGAGCTGTTTCCGGGACCCCGGGGAGCATTGGTACTCCTTGAACGGCGGCACCACGAATTCAGCGCCGACGACGCGTAAGATGTCGAGAGGAGCCGAAACCATCACCTACGGCCTCTACAAGGATGCGGATCGCTCGCAGCCGTGGGGGGATACGGGCACGCCGGGCAGCACGATCGCGGGAACCGGAAACGGCGCGGCGCAAACCTTGACCGTCTATGGTCGCGTACCTCCGCAGAAAACACCCTCCCCCGGCACCTATACCGATACCTGGTCGTCACGCTGACCTACTGATGCGGAAGACGGCAAACCTCTGAAGCAGCGGGGTTAATTCATCGCAAACCAGTCTGATGATACAACTTGAATTCGGCCAAGTTGCAGGAAAAAAGATGACGTCAGGCAGTTGGGAGCAATTCACAGGCAATCTTGCGTTTGTGACGCTTGCCGTGGCCATGTGGGCGCATCTCTCGATCTGGTATCAGAAACGGCTTGTCGGGATTGGAAAGCCTGTTTGGGGGATTGTCGCGGGGATGACGTCCGTCGGCTCGATGATCCTCGCGATTCAATTTGACTCAGGCATCTACATCGATTTGCGTTTCGCTCCACTAGCCCTCGCAGGGCTCTTTGGCGGCGCGATATCGGCAGCAATTGCGGCTGTTCCAGCGATCGTGTTCCGAGGCATTGTCGGTGGTGCCGGTGCCTTCGATGGTGTCCTTGCCATACTGATCATCACCGCCATAGGCGTGGCAACGCACTTCTCCTTTCGACGCAGGACGCCCGACATCCACAAACTCGCGGCTCTGACTGCGGGGCTTGTATTGGGGTTGTCGATCATCTTGGTGACCCTTCCGAGCCTCACCAAATCGGGAGCGGCGTCGGCATTTGGCATCCCGCTTGTCCTCATGAACTGCTTAACCACGATCGTCTGCGGTCTCATCATGCTGAAGACAGCTAGATTGAAGCTGGAACGGCGGGTACTGGAAACCGCTTTCTCGCAATCGCCCGACTACCTCTATGTGAAGGACCGGGACAGCCGGTTTGTTGCCGTCAACAACAACATGGCGAGCCTCTTTCACTTTTCCTCGCCAGCGGACATGTTCGGTCTTTCGGATTTCAATTTGCGCACGCCTCGGGATGCGGAGGACCTGTACCACCTAGAGCAGGAGATCATTCGCACTGGTGAGCCGCTCGTCGATTTCCTCGAGCGCATGGGAGACCGCCACCTCCTGTCGTCAAAAGGTCCTCTGCGGGACAGCCAAGGCCAGATTATCGGTCTCGCGGGCGTGACGCGCGACATCACCGAGCGAGTCAGCCTCGAGCGTGAACTGCGCGAAAAACGGAACCTGCTCACGCTGGCGATGAATGGCATGTCCGAAGGTTTCGCGATGTTCGACAAGAAGGGCTATCTTATCTTTTGCAATGAGCAGTATCGCGACGCCTTCCCGTTGTCGCGTGACGCGCGCATCGTCGGCACGCATATCACTAAAATACTTCAGCGCGTGATCGAAACCGGGGAACGAGCTGGCTTGCCACAGGAGACGCCGGAAGATTGGATCAAGGCTGCGGCGGCAACGCTGCACATAAACAAGGACGAGGAGATCCAGCTTAAGAATGGGGATTGGCGCGCCCTCAAGACCCGGCTGGCTGAAGATGGCACGGCGATGGTCGTGGTTTCGGACATCAGCGCGACGAAACAAGCCGAAATTGCCCTTAAGCTCTCGGCGGAACAACTCAGAGCCCTGGCCGACACGGACGGTTTGACGAGCCTGGTCAATCGTAGAGCCTTTGACACGGCCTTCGCGCGCGAGGTGATCACGTGCCGTCATAATCACACGCCGCTAAGTGTCCTGATGATCGATATCGACAGATTCAAGATGTATAACGACACCTACGGGCATCTTGCGGGCGATGAATGCCTACGGACGGTGGGAAACTGTCTGGGCAGGTCGGTAAAGCGATCGACTGATATCGTCGCGCGCTACGGTGGCGAGGAGTTTGTCGTGTTGCTTCCGAATACCGATGAAACAGGGGCCATGGTTGTCGCCGAGGAATTCAGACGCCTTCTCAGCCATAAAAATCTTCCCCATTCAACCAGCGAATTCGGCAGGGTTACGGCCAGTATCGGGGTATCCTCGGCCAGAGGAGACACCCTGCATTCTGACGCGCAGAGGCTCCTCGCAGCAGCGGATTCGGCGTTGTACAGGGCGAAAGAACAGGGTCGCAATCAGATTAAGTCACAACCGTTTGCGGAACCGGTAACGACCGCAAAAGCCGGATAAAATCTACCCGCTTCGCGGAACTTGCCGGCTGTGCAGCACGATCGAACGTCCACCTCGAAAATGATTTGCAGGTCGGATGCCTTGGCCTTTCCACTGTTGGAGATCACTTCACGATCGCTGGCAGTGGAAGCTTATTAGGGAGTCCTTGATAGACCCGCTGTACCAAACAGTCATCAGGTCCGCACAGTGTCCTGGATCCGCACAACGGCGCGTCAACCATGATTGCGGCGCACCCGACCGCAGAAATTCACCATCATCTGCAGTCGGATGCGTGTTGATCGGGAGGGGCTGGGGGGTGGCTCCGCAATCAACTCCGACACCCTACAAAGCTTCGGTGACCGTGCCTATTGCCGCATTCGATCCAATTCTGCTTTCGTTCTTGCCACACAATAGGAAGCGGGAGATACGCGGAAATCAGACCACGGCACATCGAACTCGTCTGCCCGCGTATGTCGCAAATGCGGATAGCTCCGGGCAGTTACCGAGCCGCTAACTGGAATGTCGAAAGGCTCTCATGGCACAAGGCGGCTAAGCACTGGCAACCGGCGAGAAGAAACAGTTCACGTCGTTTTCCGTCGGATGAAGGCAGAGATGATACCGGCCATCGCCGGAGGGGATTTCGTCACCATACGGAATGAAGAACAGGTGTGATTTTGTCGCGAGGTGGTGGTCGCCCGCATGCAGGTCCGGGTTTTTGACACCGGCGTGGGTCAGATGCACGATTTTGCGGCATATGGGGCAAGTGGCACCAGCTCCATGGCCGGAAATCAATCAAGAAGCCGCGATCAACGCTCGTCCGCGCCGCAACCAGCATATGTACGCGGGCCTTGAACATTGCGGGCCGCTTCGCAAGTCTCAGTCGCCCTGAACTCCAAGCCGCTTAAAACCTGTCGATAACCCTGATCGCACCATTTATTAGCACAGACTAATTCTGCTACGCTGATGCCATCCTAGCAGTTAACGGCTCTATCGAACGACACGGAGGCTGGCTTGCGAAAGGTTGCAGTGAACGAAGACTACCTCAGTACGGGCACCCCTGCTGGGAGCAGCGTGCTCCTAAAGGGCGTGGTGTTCGACAACATTAGCACTAGCCAATCGGTTCCTCCCCATCTCCGCGACTTTTCCTTCATCAAATATGCCCTCAAGACTCTCTGCCGTGAGAGCGGGATCGTGCGGGATAGGAAGGCTACGGTTGAAGTCGCGGCACTGTTGATGGCTCTGGTCAAGGAAGGCGTGCATTGCGAGGCGGATCTGGTAGACCGCGCGCGCCAGAGATGGTCCGCGGCGAAGGTCCATTAAATCACCGCGGATTTATCCTTAGTTGCGGGTGTAGCGACGCCGCCTTGGGTGCCGACGATCCTCAGAGCTGTGCTGTCATCACCGACTCCCTCGCCCGTTTCTTTTGCTTCGACAAGATGTTCCCCAAGGCGGGGTCATCTGCGGCCTCTCGAACGCTAACGGCTGTAGTCGAGCCTCGCCATTACAACAGCATGGCTTCGGTCCGCCGTCCTCTCCAACGCATTGATCGGGAACCTTTTTTGCGGAACGCGAGTTTCTACCATACCCACCGGTAGGAGGAACCGATGAGTGATCGTCGTCTTGGAATGCTAATTGCCATTGAAGTCTGCGTTCTTTTCTGGGCCGCCACAGGGTTCTTAATGTTCGGGTAAGCATTTCCAAGGCGGTGATGGGTTCTCTTTGTTGGAGTGCGCGCTGATGACGTCTCAGCGGTAGCGCTATTAACGAGCTGCCACTTTTCACTGGAACCCAAAGGCCCGGAGATCGCCGAGACGAGATCGAGGGCACCGGCTGTCACGAAAGTGACGGGTCGTTCAGAAAGTCTGCGACTCCATCGCAGGGCGTGCTCTATATGGATCTTCCGTCCCGACGGTCAGTAACGGTGCCGCTAAGAACGCGGTTCCATTCTGCCTGCACCGAGACCGCCTCTCCGCTTTTGCTCTAGTCGTCTCTTTCAAAGCGCGTGGGGCATGACGAAAGTCTACCAGTGGGAACCCGACATACGGGGGTGACCTCGGCGATTGCTGCCGAGAAATGACTCAGCGACGACCTACCGGAGGTCCCGTATGCCTATTCGTGTCGCTATTGAAGTCATCAAACCTGCTCCATGGTCAAAACCGACCGGCCTTGAACGCGGATGGTCCGAAACAAAGGTTGCAAATTCTTTAACATTTTAGCGATTTCGAATTTTCGTTGGGATCGGCCGCGGCGGATATTTCCGCCTCCCGTGGCGCCCACTCGCGCTCGCGGAAGGCACCCGGTGTCCACGAAGGCGCATTGGCAAGACGATGAGATCACTTCAGACTTGCGGACCCGTTGTCCTGGCGTCAAGTGGGCTTCGCTCGCTACACTTGTTCGACCGACCGAAGCTGTTTCCAGCCTTCCTTGCGTTCATCGAACGCGGCGAGCCGTCCGGCAATAGCAGTGACGTCCCAGGGAGTGGTGTATCAGGATAGCGGTGGTCACCAGTGTTTTCCGGTAGGGTCGGGTTGTTCTTGACCAACCTCATGGAAAGACCACCGATGACCGACGATATGATGAACGTGCGCTCGCTTGTTGAGAAGAGTTCTGACGCCGATTTGTTGCGTGAGATGATCGGCTTTGCGGCCGAGCGGCTGATGGAGCTCGAGGTCGGCAGTGCGACCGGTGCCGGCTAGGTGAGAAGAATGCGAGGCGGTTGAGCTCCGCATTCCGAAGCTGCGCAAGGGCAGCTATTTCCAAGCTTCATGGAGCCTGCCAGGCTCGATCCCGCGCTGCGGTGGAGACGATCACCCAAGTGCGTACTCGCATTTTTCCCCTGATCTCGTTTCGCGACAGCAACGCAACGCCCTGATGCACACCTTCACAACAACAGCGCGAACAGCACTCTCGGCCGAGGACAGGCGAATACGAGGCATCATTGATTGCGGGAGCGATGTTCCATCAAGCCCCCTAATCGCGCGCCTGTCGAGCGGTCTACTCCGTGGGGACCACGACATATCGATAGCGGCCTTAGTTGCGGCCTCCCCTTGCGAATCAGAGCTACGACTTGCTTTGCTCCTTTTATTGGAGCTGGGTTGCCCAACGACGGGGCCATGAAGCCCATTCGCGCGCTTCCTCAATTGCGGAGATTTCTATCAGGCTTCCGACCGGGAATACGTGTCGTTTGCCCCCCGCATGAACCACCAGACTGCCGCTCTCCATTTGAATTTTCGTGGCGACGAGGTTGCGCTCGTGACCATCGTCGATGATCGAAACGACGAACATGTGTATCCCCTCAGATTACATCGCTACCCAGCTTTGCAGTTCGCGGTTAGCAAATCGTGACTACTGATTGCATACCCGATCGCTCACCGCGCTTCACCCAACAATGGCTAGAAGCATTACAGTTGCATTTTAGTTTTCAGATGGGCTCGTCGCGCGGGCCGCCTGATGGGCGCGTCTCCAGCATGATCATGCGATGACGTAGGCTGGGGTTATGCGACGCTGGGCGAGTCTGATGGCGATGCGTCGGACTTGCTGGATAGACCAGCGGATCAAATCCTGATAGTCGGCATCCGCGGTCTTTTTGGGGGCGTCACATCATTGGCGCGGTATCGGATCACCGCCATCATGGCGAAGGCGAGCATGACTAGGGAAACGTGGCGATGCCAGCCATGCCATGATCGGGTTTCGTTGTGATCGAGTCCGAGCTCGTTCTTGGCAGTCTCGAAACTGTCTTCGATCGCCCAGCGATGGCCTTCCACGGAAACGTGCCGGTCCCGGCCGGGCACCATGTAGTGAAGAATGCGAGATCACCGTCGCTGATATTGCGCCGGATCAGGAGGCCGCGGGTCCAAAGCCCCGATTTCGTCTCGTTATATTCGTCGGCATCGAGATCGGCGAGTTCGCAGTAGGCCCAGTCATGAAGCCGCGCGCCGTTGGTGCCTGCACCGGCGGAAAGACGCTGCCATGCACTTGGATCGAGATCACCGGCAATCTCCTGCGCTGTGCCGGCGACCGGAGCGCAGCGGCCCCAATTGAGACGCTCGGGTCGCATCAAGAACTATCTAATAGAAGGCGGCTCGGGTACTCACGCTGGCCAATTATCCGCTCCTGCCGCTTCCTGGACGTTCAGATCAAAGCGCAGTAACGCGACCCCGACTGAGCCGGCAGGAAGCCGGCAACATGCCGCCCCGTCCCGCATGTCTCCTATGCTCGCCTTGAA
>Ga0123341_1007186_pt1 | contig 10127 bp, 6 predicted proteins | sample Turbeapinknodule_FD_89959 | JGI IMG/M metagenome (GOLD analysis project Ga0123341, IMG submission 89959) | Root nodule microbial communities of legume samples collected from Mexico - Turtle bean Mexico pink nodule | ecosystem: Host-associated > Plants > Roots > Nodule | place: Mexico: Nepantla...
AACAAACAAATACATACTATACTATTATTATGAAAAAATTAAACTAATGGTGCTTTCATATTGCAAAAGCAAATAAAGTAAGAAAGTGCAACTAAGAGGAAAGAAAATATACTTGTTTTTACTTTCGGTTGTTCTTTTATGGCCCATTCTTTGAGAAAAATAATAAATGGAGGAAGATGAGCTTCAACCAGATCTGTATCGGAATTTAACGTTCGTGGTAAGCGCTTTATCCTACTCAGAAGACTGAACAGAGTACTAAAAAACGGAAATGGCACACTTAACTAGTACAAAAGTATTTTAGCATCCTAAAATTCAAGAATTCAATCAATGAATACTTGGTTTCATTTATTACCATTCTCAAGTTGCTACCTTTATGTAGATTCACGTGGTAACAAAGTGATTACCAAATATAACAACACATTATTAATAAAATAATAATTCAAACTTAAATATATGAAAATATTGAAAAACCAACCCAAAATCTATATACATATATTAGACTTTAGAAATAGAAAATAAATAACAGAGTTATTATCAAGATAACAACTATCAAAACAGAATAATCTACAAAAACAAATAAGTAGTATGACTAATTTGATCCTTTCATTAATTTGACGTGTGTATTAGCCCCTCGAATTGGAGAATGAATATCAATAGTTTGGAAAGCATGGATTTAAATGGCGTAAGGGTTAAATTTTTGTGTGCAAATGTAAGCTAATTATTGTGTTGTGGAGACAAGAAGGAGATGAATAATTCATTGGTTAAGCTTTTCTCGAGTGATGTAACAATTTAACTCGATATTTTGTGTGTTTATGAAAGTTTGGATTATAAACAATATGAACTGTGGAACGATTGTCATAGAAAACTTAGCAAATTGCAGATCTTGTAGCAAGTAAGAAATACATTGCATTTCACATATGGTTGTTGCAAGTGCTTGATACTCAACTCTATAGTAGTTTGTTTCTTGGATCACCATGAGATTTGAGAGGAACCAATGTATAAGCAATACCCAATAATTAATTTCCTAAAGTCGAGATAGTCTGCCCAATCAGAGTAATTGTATGTGGTGATTTTGTAAGAATTTGATGATAAGTATAAGAGGTTACACCCAATGATCATAAGACTCAGTGAGTAACTGTTAAATGGCGGTTTGTAGGAGCAGGTAAGAACTGACTAAGTTAATTCTCCGCAAAATCTATATCTGGTCATGTAGTTGTAAGATAAAGGAGTCTTCCTATCAGTCTTATGTACGAGCTAATATCAAAGTGTGGTTCACCGGTAGTACCTCCTAGTTTTACCGAGGTATCCATAAGTGTGGTTGTGATTTTACAACAGAGGAGACCAAAGTTAGATAAGAGTCCCAAGGCATATTTGCTGGTTAACTATTATGCCTTTAGATGACCATATGCAATTTCTAAACCTAGAAAGAATTTGGCTTCATGAAGATCCTTAATACGAAATTGTGTATGAAGAGAGTGTTTAAACTTATTGATTTAAGAGAGGTCATGACCTGCTAACAACATATCATCAACATATATAAGAAGTGTTGTGAAAGAGGTCTCACTCTTCTTGGTATTCAATGTATGATCCACTTGACTTTGAGAAAAACCATGATGTTGTAGAGTATGTGAGATAGTATTGAACTATCCTCAACCCATAAAGAGATTTTTTTAATAAACATACTTGATTAGGCATGGAAGGTGATAAACCTTACAGGAAAGTCATATCAATTTCTTCTTTCATATTGGCATGTAAAAGGCATTATCTACCTTTAATTGATGTAAAAACCAATTTATGGATGATGCTAAAGCCAAGACAACTCTTAGAGTTGTCATCTTTGCTACAGGAAAAAATGTATCTACGAATTCAATACCTTCTATTTGAATGTAACCCTTCACAACCAGCCTTTCTTTGCAACACTTGATTTTACCATCTTATTTGTGCTTGATTTTGTATACCCACTTGCAACCAATGAGGTTTGTGTCATGTCGTTTGTCAACCATGATCCATGTATTGTTTCTCACCATTGCTTCTAATTCTTGATTCATGGCTATCATCCAATATTCATATTTGTTGGCCTCGGAATATCTAGTGGGCTCAAGAACAATGGTGATATTTATGATAAAAGTCCTTTCAGTGACCAAAGAAGCATTAACCACTAGACTAGACAAGTTCTTTGGTCATATTATGATTTTTATTATACTTATTATTAATATAATTTATACTTATTATTATTAATAATAATTATATTAATAATAATAATATTAATAATAATAATATAAATTATATTCATATTAATAATATTATTATTAATAATAAGTATAATAAAAATCATAATATAATACTAAAGAATTTGTCTGGTGTAGTGGTTAAAGTTTCTTTGGTCACTAAAGGAACTTGGTTTCGAATCCCATCCACTGTAATATATACCTATGAAAGGTCATGAGTTAATTTCGTAACTCATATTAGGTTAAACTTAAAACTTGGCAAAAATAAAACATCGGGTTAAAATTGGGTGATATGTGTTTGTATGTGGTAAAGGAATTGATAGAATTTCATATGTGATCCATGACACTAGTGTCTAGGATGCATTGAGAAATAAACACATATAATCATTGCTTGTTGAATTGGCACAAAGCGTTCACATGAGCATAGTAGGGTTGTTCTTATTATGGCAATAAGGGCCTATAAATTTTGGTATTGATATGCTATAAAATCAAATTGTGCACTTCTTTAGATGTCATGTTATGATGAATTCTCTATGCAATTGGTCCCATTATCTTAAGTTAACATTATATTCATAGATCTTGGAGCAATGTTCTTGGAATTTTTTAACTTGAAACCAATAAGGAAATTGTGTTTCCTATAACAAACATCAACTATATGACCTATTTTTTTGCACCATGAATATTTCTTGAAGGAGTATTTGTTGGTCTAGTTACTTCCAGACTCGTGACTTCTCTTCAAATCTGATGCATCAGTTTCAATTGTAACGAGGATCTTCGGTACAGAAACAGTCTTAATGGAAAATTGTCGTTCTTGTTGAGTGATTAAGGCAAATACACGATTCACATTAGGGATAGTATCTAACAACATGAGTTAAAGTAACATAACTACTATCAAGGTAACAACTCCCAAAATAGAATAATCTAGTAGTTAAAGTCAGGTTTTTGAAGAATAAATATAAGAAGATTCTTAATTTTAGACCCTTTTCCATATTGCCAGGTATCAAAGATTTATATGATGTGGTCATTGAAAATAATTCCTAGATTGTGGACACAGGGTATAATGTTATTTCTAGAATGACGTTTGGTGCTCTCCTAGATGTTTATCCTTGCTTACAAGTGTTTCTTATTTTGTTAGGCTTAAGCTTTCTTCTAAAGTCTCTGAGGTTTAATGAGAGTTCTTGGTCTCTTCCCATTCCTTTGTCTAATATACTCGATTTTTTGAATTTGAAGAATATTGTTATTTCTTAGAAGAAGGATGTTTCTAATTTGATACCCGAGGATTTTGGCATTTTAAATCAAAAGTCCACTCACCTTTTTCTCTCCTCTCCTAAAATAACTATGTTTGGGATAATATTATTTGGTCATCTTCCATCCCACCACTAAAACTTTGATTTTATGGAAACTCCTTCACATTGGGTTACCTATTATTCTTGAGGTTCAATATAGAGGGGTGATTTTATATTCCATGTGCTCTTTAGGTAAATCTCACGAGGAGCCTATTTCTCATCTCTTTTTTGAATGCTTTGATATTGTGTATGTTTGGACTTGACTTCAAAAAAAATTTGCTAGGATGAGTTTTCTTCTTCTTCTTCGGACCTTATATCTTTTATTAAGTCTCGTGGGAGCCCTTTTGGTAAACCGATTAGACTTGTTGCTATCTCGTTTTCGATTTGTAGGAGAAGGAATTATTTCAGGTTTCAACAAGAGATTAATCCACTACAAAAAAGTGTGCATGTGGTGACAGTTATTTTCGTATAAAATGACGTTTATAAATGTCACAATATACACGTGTGGTGGTTCCCCAAACTTCCATAAAACTGGCTGCCACAAAGTTTAATATAACGGTCTTATGCGACCTGCCGCAACACCCGCCATTTAACGCTTTGTATAAAGTGGCGGTTTTTTTATGTAATTAATGTCTGTCAAAATTGTTGCAATTTATTTCATTGAAAAGGATTTCAGCACAAAACGATGCATGTAAATGCCATTATATACAATATAATATAACGTTTTTAACTGTCAGTATTAATATTATAATAAAATTGTAAAAAATAATACAACAATTTTAACTTACGTAATAAAATTAAATACTATAGAAAGTTCTAAGCAAATATAAAGGATGCGCCACCAAATATAAAGGACACACCAGCGAAAATATATCAAAGAGCTTAACCCAACTAGATAATCAACAAATTATTATTCTCTAAAAAGACCCAAACCAAACATACCACGCACCAAAAATTTTAAATTCAACGGAATTTTAAATTTTATAAAACAAGACAAATTATGAAATTAGAATCAGTAAAGATTTCATAAACAATAGAAATGCAAATTTGGAAATTCAACTTAGAAACCAAACGAAGAATCAAAACACCATACCAAACAGCATGCACCAACAATTTTGGAAATCCAATTCATAAACCAAACCCAGAATCACTGTAATCGTACTTGTTGCGACGACGAACGTTTGAAATCGTTGCGAGGAGGGTGTCCTTCAAGCCGGTGGCAATGGCGGACAAAACCAATGACGACAATGATAGGGTTTGTAGAGAGTGTTAGGTTGTCGTGAGTGAGATTGAAACAATAGGGTTTATGGAGAGTTTTTTTTTTTATCGACAATAAAAAATAAATAAATAGGAACCACTTCAGGGGTGGTTCAACCCTTATACATATACCAGCCTAAAACCTTCAGACTTACTAAACAAGCCAAACTCAATTAATTAACCTCATGCAAACCAAAGGTTCTAAACACCAGTCAGAAAAGGAAAACGAGACAGACCTACAATTAATAGAAACCCACAACCAGACCTTTACTTGTACCAAAGAAAAAACTTCAAAGGCATCCCCCACATCTCTTTTAAAAATTATGTTATTCCTGTGCTTCTATAATTCGCTCACTACCCCAACCCAAATTGTGTTCCAGACATTATTAACCGTTTCTGAAGCGCAGCTCAACCTAAATTGATCAAAGTTACTCTTTGGCTCAATATGGAACGCTACCAGAACCCCAAGCCACCTATGACATAAACCCCAGAGTGAAAAGGATATGGGGAGAGTGAGAGGTTATCTGGGGTTTCCAAAGAGTCAAAGTGAAATTTTCAGAAAAAAAAAAAATGGGAATGAGGAATGGTATGGAGGGATTGAGAACACATGATAGTGTATATTTCAAAGGAGAATTGGGACAGTTCAAAATGACACGTTCTGAATGATAATTGTGACAATTATTAAGATGTCGGACCATACGGACAATTATGACAATTTTTAATAAATGTCATAATAAAACTGTCACTACACCCATTTTGCCATTAATTCTATTAGGAGCTACATTAAAATGTCAGGTAACTCTTCTAATAAATTTGTGTATAATGATATATTTGACTTTGTTATCTTGAAGTTTTTTGGCATCAGTTCTAGGTTTGGAAAAGTCTCGAAGCCTACCCATGTTTTATGGAGTTTTCCTTTTGCTAGATGGATTAAAGTCAACACGGATGGTGCTGCTATAGGTTCTTCCGGCCTTGTTGCTTGTGTTGGATCTGTAGAGGGAGTATGAGAGAGTTTGTTGGTGGTTTTTCTTCTTTCCTTGGGATCTAGTCTTCCCTCTATATTGAGTTTATGAGAGTTATCATTGCCATTAAGCATGCTAGAAAGGCTGATTATAGACGTTTATGGTTGGAGAGTGATTCTACTTGGTTTACTTGCTCTTCTAATTATCTCATTTCTTGGAATAAATGTTAGTCTTTTTGTAAATATATCAAGTTTAATTTTTTTTTATATTTTTAGAGATAACAACCACTATGCTAATAAACTTGTTTTTTTAGGGTTGAGTAACCAGCTTAAATATGTTTAGTGTAATAGTATGTTATCTAGTATTTTTATAGTTTTTTTTCCATATAAACTTATGTGTCGTTTTTTATTAGACAGTTCTAATTTTTTTCTGTATTTCTTTGTATGAGTTTTTTTTTTCTCTCTTTTATGCAATGTTTAATATGATGACATATGATTGATGAAGTCTTGAGTATAAGCCTAACTAATGTTACCCTCTTTATTAATTATTTTCGTGAATATTTTTTTTTTCATTTTACATAAACTTTTAGTGAGTTTTTGCAGAAACGCAAATGGAACCCAATGCCACCCTACCAGAAAAAGTATAGAGAAATATTCCTGTAAATCATTTGGGAAAATTATTCTAATTCAAATATTGACCACAGAGCTGGGACCAACGGTTAGTGAGTGTTATGGCCATTACCATAATTATCAACAAAAACGAAGGGCAAAAATGTAACAAAGAGAAGAAAAAAATGCCAAGAACCATGGAAGAATTCATCTTCTCATTAACATTGCCTATTCACAAAAGCGAAATAAAACATACGCATAACATGCACTTACTTTCCCCAATCCATTGTTTACAAACAGAAATAAATATCTCTGAAAAGTTTAAATAATGAGGATATATTTTCCTTCATCTTACTTCGCTTCACTCTTGTTAAGACTAAAAAGATCAAAATAAAAAAACCCTAGTTCAAAAAATAATAATACACAGTGACCACATAAGCCCTAGAATCTAAGAGTGATCTCACTCCCAGTGCTGTCTTCCCCTTCTTGATCTCTTAGTGCTGCCAACCCTTTCCTCTCTCCATTCTCTCCTTTCCAGCTACCACTCTCCGACTTCCCATCCTCAATGCTCTCAGATCGTCCGCCACCGCTCCGAACATCTGATTCTGAAGAACTTTGGGTCTGTGGTGCAGTCTTGTACATGTGAAAATGGTGATGGAGAGTGTGGTCTTGTGGTGGTGGCAACGATAGTGATGGAGCTAAGTTGTAGAACTCTTGTGACACAGGGGTGCCTGCACAGTAGTGTGGCGGTGGCATATGTGAGGTAGGATGTGGGCCATAGAGGCTGGGGCCACCAGAGTGTGCCGTAGCAGTGGCATATTCCGGTGGCACCCAAATTCCTCCCAGCACTACAAGTTGTGGTGTTGGTGCTCCTGCATGTAGGCTTGGGCTGGGTCTTCTAGTGTGAAGCCTATATTTCTGTGGACAAAGTTTATCATGAAAACATGATGAAAATGAGAAAGTGCAATAAAACAGACAAAGGAACCATGAAAAGAAGAAAACAAAAGAAAACATGGTTTCCAAGAGCACAATATTGTATTGTGCAGAGTGATATATACCAAGTGTCAGTGAAGCAGTGATAATTAGTACAGCACACAAACAAAGTGGATATTTCATTTCTGTCTGTATGTACAATCCAGAGATAGAAGTACCTGGAGATGGCTTTTAACTTCATCATTGGTCAAACCGTCAACCTTCATCAACTCCCTGATCTGTTTTGGAGTGGCCACTGTAAAGTAACACAAAACAAAAAGAAAGAAAAAACACTTATTAGTGATTGCTGCAATGATTATTATTCGATTGCAGTAATGATTAAAATTATAATTCAAGCCAGGAATACGTAGTTTATAAATGAGGTTAATATTATGTATATGATTATAAAGTTATATATATTGATAGTTCTTTTTAATATTTTTTAGTATTTCAAAATTAATTAATTGATTATACCTTGAGATCCACCAAGCATTTGAAGAGCATTAACAAATCGACGGTGCAAGTCCGGTGACCAACACCTTCTTGCTTTCCTATGAGTTTGGCCAGTAGTGTTAGTTGTGGTGGTTGTAGTATGAGTTGTTTGTGACTCAGTTGCAGCACTTTTTCCCTGATCAACAATTCCTTCACAATTCCCTCCTTTGCCTGAATTGTCCCTTTTGGAACATTTCTCTGCATCTTCACAGTTCTTCACCTCCATTTCATTCTCAGAAGAGGCAAGGGCTAACTCAGGAAGTCCCCCTACTCCTTGGCATGAGTTTCGCTCTCTTGAGAATGGTAAAAAGGCTCCTCCATTCCTATGTTTGTTGTCTAAGGCTAGCTTAGGGCTCACGCTAAACCCTGTATCAGCACTTTCTTTTGGTGATGTAATTGTGGATTTTGGTTTGGTTCCTTCGCTTGCTTGGCTCCATAATTGGGCTGATGTCATCCAATTCGCCTTGTCTGATAGGTTTGATGCCTTCTCAGTGCTTTCTTGAGAGTTTGGATGCTTTATGGGTATGAATTCTTCCAGAACTGGCCTTGTGCCTTGGTTTGATCGGAAGGCCTGTAGTTGCTGCCTTGAAGCCTCCACAGCTACAAGAAATAAAAGAAAGAAAGAAATTAAGACTTTTTTTTTTGCATTCAGAGGATAAAATTATAAACTAATGGTTGTGTATATGCAACCAGCTAATAAATACAGAACAATGAATACCATGGAAATTTAAGGGTAGTACTACTATTGAGAAGTTATCTATTTCTTTCTCATGGTGTGCTTCAATTCTTTTAATTACTGGACCAAAAAAACCGTATTAAAATCGTTAATTTCTTTGGGTACCGTAACAAGAATAACGAAGAAAATCTCTCTCTTTCTTTCACACACACTTTTATTCGAGAAAGCAAAAGCAAAAGAGGAAAAGTGCTAGAAAGAGAGGAGGCGGTTGAAAAAAATAGAAGACCTTAATATTAAAGGCATCATTTGTAAGATGAGAAGAAAACAAATGAATGTATAATATTTTCATGATGGGGTGCTGATGAAACTTTAGGGTTTAATACATTCTGTGATGTTATTGGTTCATGGGAATTTTGAAAGTGTCAATGGTGTTTGATTTGATATATTTCTGTGGTAAAAGATGGTGATTGATAGAGAGGTGTACCGTTGGTGAGGAGTTGCATGCAGAGAGGAAGCTCACGCTTGAAGGCATCAATCTTGAGACGTTCTTCCTCTAAGCGAGAAAGAAAGTCTTCGAGCTTGTAGGTCTGATCAGTTTGGTCTGCAAAGGATTTCAGCAGTGTGGAGTAGCTGTAGGGCTTGTAATCCATGCTAGGTTCTGCTTGAGATGCCATCTTTTCACGTGTATTGAATGACAAAAACTGTTCAGGAGGAAATGTTCATGACAAAACTGGAGGAAAGTAGGAACAAACAAGAGGAAAAGAGGGTGTTTGGCCTCTTCCTTTCTAGGGCAAGTGGGGGAGACTGAGAGAGAGAGAGAGAGAAAAGGGATTGTATGTTGTTTGTGAACACAAGAAGGATCGAGGGGGGATCGTCTTCTTTTTAGGAGTGAGTTCAATGGAAGAAAGCAGGGTTAGGAGAGAGAAAGAAAAGAAGAAAAAGTAAGAGATAAAGAAGAAGGATATAACTTCCTTAAAAATAATAAGAAAGAATGAGAGAAGGAATCAGAGAATCTGACAACAGAGAGTCTTGTGCTTAGAGCCTGGTTTTAGCAAAACTTTGAGTGTTATTGTATTAATTCAACATTAACAACAGAAAGATGATTCTTCTTCATGTTACTGTTTTTGTTCCCCTTTATACTCCATTCTCTCTTTCTATCATCTTCTACCTCCCTAATTTTAGCTTTCTATTAATGTTTATTTTCACACTTTCTATTACTCTGTAGACAAGCTATAGGTATGTGTATACCTTCTTCGTAAAGATTTCTAATTTTAAATGAAAACACAATGTGGAAAACTAAATAAATTTATGTATAAATTAAAAAAATTAGTTTAAACACGCACTAATATAAAAAAAAATTGAATTTATTTAAAAGCTATTTTTTTTCTTTCTATTTTTCTCTTATAAAAATTATACTATAAAAGAAATCATTAAATAAAAATTAATTTTAAAGACAATACCACAGCGAATAATCAAATTATTACTATATTTCTTCATTTTTTTACTTCTTCTTCCAAGTGCGGAAAATTCCAAGGAGTTGCGGATTTTTTTCTACCAATTGGGTCCTCCCTTCACCACCCGCATGCAGATGGTCTACAGGGTTCATAATTACTATTAAATATTAAAACAGAAATTAAAAATATTAT
>Ga0123341_1007188_pt1 | contig 10126 bp, 12 predicted proteins | sample Turbeapinknodule_FD_89959 | JGI IMG/M metagenome (GOLD analysis project Ga0123341, IMG submission 89959) | Root nodule microbial communities of legume samples collected from Mexico - Turtle bean Mexico pink nodule | ecosystem: Host-associated > Plants > Roots > Nodule | place: Mexico: Nepantla...
ATAATACATTTGTAAATATATTTTTATAATGTTTGTATCAACTTAAATGTTGGTATTTTTTGTTTGTTAAAAAAATATCAAAATAAGTAAGTAAAAATTAAGTAAAATTATTTGGATATTTTATTAAAAAAAATATTAATTGAATGGTTTTGTTCTTGTCAGTTGACCTGGTCGCCGGTTGACTCCAAAGGCACGCGGTGGCTCCTCCTATTTCTGGTGGATTTTAAGGTACCTGTTGGATGTTGGAGAGCAGCTCCGTTGAAACAGATGGGGCCCTACCTGTGGATTGCACTCCGATGATCAAGTCAGTTCAGGGCTTAAAGTAAGCAGTTTCAGTCTTAGAAACGGTGTACCTTTACCAGGGATCTCAACTCCCTTTTATAGACTGCTTTTAGGTTACCTCATTGTAACAACCCCTCTCTCACCAGAGCCTTATCTCTAATGAAATTAGGTTTGCTGGGAGGACATTCTGTTACATTGTTACATAATCTTAGCACAACAACCGCACATAATCTTCCTCTTTAGAGTGCACAATCTTAACAGCATGGCCGCCAGGATACCAACTCATGTACCAGCGTTACGGGACCCATCTGTTTTGTAGGAGCCCTAGTCCTTTACGTATCATGCATGCAGCTTTCCCCTGAAAAAAACTAACGCTCTTGGGCCTTGGCGTCTTCAAGGGACATTTGCTTGTGTTATACCCGAATGTATTATACACACCACATGCATGCACCTTCTCACTAAATAGGCCTTTCATATATACGCGTTTCAACACACACATCTCTAGGGGCCTACTTACGTGGCCCACTATCGCGACCAGACCACCGAGTCGACCTACTCCACAGGTGCCAATGTCCGATGTCGATGCCGATGTTCGATGTCTGGTCCAGTAAAGGTTTAAAAAATAATAAATAAAAATTAAGTTATTCACTAATGATATGTATGTAATAATAAAAAAAATTAAGTAAATAAGTTTATTATTAGGTTTAATAAAAAAAATAAAAAATAAATTACATTTAAATTGAAATATTATGTAAATAATGTGTTATATATAAATATATATCATAAATTATAATAAAAATATTATATAATCATATTTAATTATAAATAAATATAAGAAATTATAAAGATAAATTAAATATGTGGTAACAACGAATTAAAATACAATTTATATATTAGTTAAAGGTGGAAAATATAATACATGAGATTTAAATAACATAAATATGACAACAATGAAAGCATTACTAATTTATAAAAGTGTAGATGTTGATTTGTGAAGATGGTTTTTGTAGGTACTATCCTCAGTCCTGCGCAAATTCTTGTGGTGTTGCACTGCGTAAATTTTTAGTTTGGATAAACAATTCAATTTGTGTGGTTGAATCTTCACGTTGCACACCTAGATTAAGAAGTTGAGTAGTTTTCCAACGATTAATCATTTGTTAGACAACAACAACATTTTGTATTAGCACTGTGTCGTGTACAAGTTTTTTATTGACAACTCTAGTTGGACGACAATAGTTTATTTACGTAACCTGTTTTTGGTCTCCATATTGTAGTATCTCTTATATGTTGTGAAATAGTTGATTAAAAGAGGAGTTATGTGGGATTGACATTCTTTTAGGGTTGACACATCTGTAGGTTAGACCATAGTCATTTCGACTTCCTATTGGATAGGTTCTCCATAGTAGATTATTGCTTTAGTTGAAGTGATTGAGTCTTGAATTGATGTAGATTTGGATGCAGTCAGTACGTTTAGAAGACGTAAAATTTCCTCTGCATATCTTGTTAACTTGACATATACTTCAATCATTGTAGGAAATGGAAATTGAGACTTCCAAGTTAACAATTCTGAAACATTTTTATCAGTTATTATCAGAACAACATCGTACCTCGTTTGCCCTTATGTGGTTTGTTGAGGCCGACGGTAGTACAAATTAATCAACAATGTTTTATCTTGTAGTCCCAAAGTGTCACACACTTTCTCCTTTAAATGGGAGAATGTACAATTATGAGGGATGCGGACAAATTTAGGAGACGAACATTCAAAGTGGACGCTTTCATCATTTTCTATTACCCGACCATGTGCAAAGACAACAACAAGATCAAAATTGTAAGAATTCTCATTGTTTGTTAAGCAACAATGGTCCATTTGAAGATGAAAGCATAATTTTTGGAAAGAAGGAAGAATTTGTATATATTTTGTGTTAGCTAAATGGTTTCAAAGTGTTGTGTGGGTGAAAACTTGAATCTATAGCTGGAGAATGATTGAGATAAAAATAAAGAGGGTTATTTATGACGTGTGCAATGAACCGTGTGTATTAAATGATAAATTTATTACAAGTATTATCATGCGCATATTAAAAGAAAAGATGATAACCATTCACATTATTCTGTTGTGTGGCCTTAGGAAAAGCAATAATGGAGGAGTGATGTGATAATTCACATTATTGTGTTGTCTGGCCTAAGGAAAGAATCTTTGGAGAGTGATGTGACTATGCGTGTCATTGTGTTGTACAACCTGAGGAAAAAAAACACAATTATAGAGGAGTGATGTCACGATGCACATTATGTTTTATGACTTGAGCAAAAACAATTATGAAGATTTGATGTGACGATGCACATTATTGTGTTGTGTGACCTGAGGAGAAATATTTATGGAGGAGTGATGTGACCATTCTCATTATTCTGTTGTCTGACTTGAGGAAAGAACCCATGGAGAGTGATGTGACAACGCATGTTATTGTCTTGTACAACCTAAGAAAAAAAGCAATTATGGAGGAGTGATGTGACCATTCTCATTATTGTGTTGTCTGGCTTAAGTAAAGAACCTATGGAGAGTGTTGTGATAATGCATGTTATTGTGTAGTACAACCTAAGAAAAACGCAGTTATGGAGGAGTGATGTGACCATGCACATTATTATTTTCTGTGTGACCTGGGAAGAAATAATTGTGGAGGAATGATGTGACAATGCACATTATTGTCATGTGTATTAGTTTTTTCACACATTTTGTACCATTATTAACATTGTGAATTGTTTTAAATGTTTTCATGTTTATTAGGTGTAAATTGTTGTTAATTATTGAAATAATGTAGTATATGTTGACCATAAAAAGGAAAATAAATGAGAAATGGTTATTCATTTAATATTTTTTTGAATGGTCAATTAAATAGTTTGTGCAAAATGAAACATAATTAAAGACGAGAAGTGGACGTTCCAACAATGTTGGGATGCATTCTTTTTGTGTGTCCTAGAGTTTGACAATATGAACATTTTTTGGTTCGACTATGTTGTTCTCTTATGTTCATATCAATCCTTATTCAACTTGACTTAGGCCTCCCCTTTGAGGTTCTTTTCATGTTGGGAATTGGGCATAATATTTTACTAGTGTATGCAAGCCAATACTCTTCATTTCTGCATTCACCAAATAGTCCTTCGTAAAAATGAAAGACCTGTTGCAATGTGTACACATGTGAGATGTACCTAGTAAAATCATGGTGAGCATATTTTCATGCAGCATGCACATGGGAGCATGGTAGGTGTGGTTTTTGGAATTTCTCACCGTCACACCATAATTCGTCAAAGCCAACTGCAAATCGGCCTGATGGTCGTACTTGTCTTGGATTTTTTCTTTCTTCTACCAAAAAATTTGGTGTTTCTCCTATCAAAAGAAAGCACTGTATGAGTGTTTTCCTTTGACTGTGCATCTTCCAATGCTTTTGCTGCAACTTCAGAGTATACATGTCCAACAACATCATGGCTTCCACTTACCTGCCTCTATCTGTGAAGAATTTATTGCAACAGGTATATGTTGCTATTAGATATAATTAGATATTATGAGATATTATAGATATTGTTATCTATTTCTATTTATGTAATGGGCTTAGCCCCTATATTTCTTTTTCCTTTGTAAACATAACCGTATGTGTTCAATGTACACAAGGGATTTACCCTATTCTTTTTTTTTTCTTTAATATGGTATCTAGAGCATATGGTTAGGGTTCAATTTTTATTGGTGAACCCACTATTCACTGGAATTTTCCAGCCACCGCCCCATTGCCTTGCTAGAGCTTCCACCGTCGCCGACTCGCCGGAGTCGCCGTCAGAATATCATCGGAGTCGCCGCCGGAGATGTTGTCAGAAACGTTGTCGGAGCCTTCATCATTGTTGTTGCCTCCAATTGACCAGTGACTGAATTTGTCCTTATCATCTATGGCTTATTTCATTCCCTCTTCCGCTTTCGCTGCCACTGTGGCTTCTTCCGTTGCCATTATGTCGGATCTCTGTATTTATACAAATTATACCAATGTTCATCTCTCCATTGACAAATTGGATGGAACCAATTATGACACTTGGGTCTCAGATATTAAGTTATGGCTTAAGAGTCAAGGTTATATTGATCATCTTACCTGTCCCAATGTTGCTGAAAATGAGGTTTTTCATTAGTTGAAAATTGATGCTCAATTATGCATTATTGTCAAATCTACCATTCACTCATCTTTAAAACAAATTTTTCGTACCTATGAGACATTTTCAAAAGTTTGGGAACAAGTAATGTTATTATACAACAATGATACTCAACATCTTTATGGTGTGTGTCAAAATCTCCCCATAGTTGTTACTTCCAAGCGTCTTAATGGTACAATGGAGGAATATTTGGGTAAACTTCATGCTTTTTTTCATGATATTAATGAGTTATTACCTCATGACCCCACTCCTTCTTAAGAACTAGAACAAAGATCCAAGTTCTTCATGTTATTGGGTTTACATGGCCTTCCTGATGATTATTCTCATGTTCATGATCAAATTTTGGGACCTCCTATCACGCCTAATTTTACTTCCACGTGTTCTACCCTTCTGCGTGTGCGGGGTAAACACACCACTAATATAACGCCTCATGTTGATGACTCTTCTGCTTTAGTCTCTCAACATAATGAGTGTACTCGCTCTTACAAGTCGGGAAAAGGGTGTCAAAAGTGTGACCATTGTGGCAAACTTGGCCACAAAATTGACAGATGTTATGCCTTACATGGTTGTCCTCTTAAATTTGTTGTGGTTGCCAAACTGCTCATGTGCAACCTTCTACTGTGGACCATACTTCAACTTCATTTGATATCCCAGGCCAGCCTACTATTTTCAATGAATTTCTTAAATGGTATGAGGATCGTTAGAATCCTGGTTCCACTACTTCTGTTGAACATAGGTACATTTTTTGTTGGCATCATTCACTCTACTTCCCTTGGCCCTTGGGTTCTAGGTTCAGGTGCCACAAACCACATTTCTGGTAATCAATCTTTTTTATCTTCCCTATCCACTACGGGTTATTTACCTTCGGTTACCATAGCCAATGGATATAGGGTACCATCACATGGTGTTGGTATTATTAATATTTTTCCTTATCTATCTATTGATAATGTTATTTATGTCCCTGGGTCTCCATTTAACTTGTTATCCATTAGTCGTCTCACTCGTTCCCTTGATTATGTTATTTCTTTTACAAAAGATTATGTTTTTGTACAGGACCGGAGTTCGAGATGGATGATTGGCATCAGATGTGAGTCACATGCACTTTATCAACTACAGATCTCTGCACATGTTAGTGCAATTATGGATTCTACATCTCTCATTCATCTCGATTGGGTCATCCTAGTCTTGCCAAGATGTAAAAGCTTGTTCAAAGTTTGTCTAATGTATCTAGTTTATCGTGTGAGTCGTGTCAGTTAGGGAAGCACATTCGTAGTTCTTTTCCTAGTAGTGTCTCACAACATGCTTCATCTCCTTTTTCCTTATTTCACTCTGACATTTGAGGACCAAGTCGTATTAAGTCTAATTTAGGATTTCAGTATGTTGTTACTTTTATTGATGATTATTCAAGAGGCACTTGGGTGTTTTTAATGAAAAACCGTTATGAGTTGTTTTCTATATTTCAAAATCTTACAATGAAATTAAAAATCAATTTGGAATTTCCATTCAAATTTTGCATAGTGATAATGGACGTGAGTATCGTTCTCATTCTTTTAAAAATTTTATGGCTTCTCATGGTATTCTTCATCAAACTTCATGTGCTTATACACCTCAAGAAAATGGGGTAGCTAAGTGTAGGAATAAACATCTTGTTGAAACAACTCGTACTATTTTAATCCATGGTGATGTTCCTCAGCGTTTTTAGGGTGATGTTATTCTTAATGCATGTTATCTCATTAATCGCATGCCATCTTTGATTTTAGATGACAAAATCCCTCATTCTATTTTATTTCCACATGACCCTCTCCACTCTTTACCTCCCAAAGTTTTTGGGTCCACATGCTTTGTTCATAATTTTAGTCCTGGTCTTGATAAATTATCTCCTAAGGCACACAAATGTGTCTTTTTATGGTTCACTAGATCACAAAAAGGATATAAATGTTTCTCACCTTCTCTAAACCGTTATTTTATTTCAACAGATGTCACCTTCAGTGAATCTTCCCTTTACTCTAAGTATTGTCCTTCTCCTTTTATGTCTTCATCTAATCAAGTTAATATTCCTCTTGTTGTTCCTAGTGAACCTAAATATTCACCACCACCACCAACTCTTCAGGTGTATAGTCATCATCAAATGTCTCATCATCCATCAGATGACTCTCTTCTAGTGCCAACACCTCATCCCCATCTGGCTCCGACAGTTGAACCTCCGACAGTTGAACCTCCGATAGTTGAACCTGATCTACCCATAATCCCTCTCCACATATACTGTTTTGAGTTACCATAAACTATGTCAACCCTTTTATACCTGCCTTTCGTCTATTTCTTTTGTATCCATTCCAAAATCTATAGGTGATGTCTTAGCTCATCCTGGTTGGCGTTAGGCCATGCTTGATGAAATGAATGCACTTTAGAATAATGGAACTTGGGAAATTGTTCCTTTGCCATCTAGGAAATCTGTTGTTGGTTGCAGGTGGATTTTTGCTATCAAAGTTGGTTCTGATGGCATTATTGATCGTCTCAAGGCTCGTATTGTGGCTAAGGGTTATACCCAAATTTTTGGTTTAGACTATGGTGATACTTTTTCTCCAGTGGCAAAGATGGCTTTTATTTGCTTATTCACAACCATGACTACTCTTCAACAATGGCCTCTTTATCAACTTGATGTCAATAATGCTTTCTTAATGGGGATTTTAAGGAAGAAATTTATATGGAGTAACCTCCCGGTTTTGTTGCTCAGGGGGAGTCTTCTGGATTGGTATGTTGTCTTCGCAAATCCTTATATGGATTCAAGCAATCTCCTAAGGCCTGGTTTGGAAATTTTAGCAATGTTGTTCAACATTTTGGTATGACTCGCATTAAAGCAGATCATTCAGTTTTTTATTGTCACTCGAGTGTTGGGTGTATCTATCTTATAGTATATGTTGATGACATTCTTCTTACAGGCAGTGATCACCATGGCATCTCACAAGTAAAACAACACCTTTGTCAACACTTTCAGACCAAAGATCTTGGGAAACTCATATATTTCCTGGGGATTGAGGTAGCACAATCCAATACTGGTATTGTTATCTCTCAAAGAAAATATGCATTAGATATTTTGGAGAAAATTTGGTTGATGAATTCGAAATATGTGGATACTCCCATGGATCCCAATGTCAAACTTTTACCCAATCAAGGGGAGCCTCTTTCAGATCTTGAGAAGTACAGTTGATTAGTTGGAAAACTGAACTATCTCACTGTTACCTGCCCTGATATTTCCTTTGCAGTCAATTTCTTAATTCTCCATGTGAAGATCACTGGAATGCAATCATTCGTATACTGAAGTACATTAAAGGCTCTCCTGGAAAAGGTTTGTTATATGGTCATAATAACGATACTAAAGTCGTTTGTTATTCGAATGCTGATTGGGCAGGATCTCTATCTGATAAAAGATCAACTTCCGGTTATTTTGTCTCCATTGGTGATAACTTGATATCTTGGAAGAGCAAGAAACAAAGTGTTGTTGCGAGATCTAGTGCAAAAGCATAATATAGAGCTATGGCCTCGGCTACTTGTGAGCTTATTTGGCTTAAAAAATTACTTAAAGAATTGCAATTTGGAGAGGTCACTCAAATGACACTTATATGTGATAATCAGGCTACTCTTCATATTAACTCAAATCCAGTTTTTCATGAAAGGACCAAACATATTGAGATTGATTGTCATTTCATTCAGAAAACATTATATCGGGAGATATCAAGACTGAGTTTGTTAATTCAAGTAGTCAATTAGAAGATATTTTTACTAAACCCTTACGAGGGCCTAAGATTGATTACATTTGTAATAAGCTGGGTATATATGATCTATATGCACCAGCTTAAGGGGGAGTGTTAGATATTATGAGATATAATTAGATGTTATGAGATATTATAGATATTGTTATCTATTTCTATTTATGTAATGGGTTTAACCCATATGTTTATTTTCCTATATAAACATAACCATATGTGTTCTATATACACAAGGAATTTACCCTGTTCTTTCCTTTCCTTTAATAGTTGCCATCACCATGAAAGATATTGGATGGTTTCTTGTTTTCTTCAAAAAAGAGTTGATCGTCTTAGCCAGATTGGTTGTCATATGTCCCCACCTTTGACCGTTGTCCCATGCAAGAGTCCACTTCTCTCTCGAGATATCATCTAGCCATTGAGCTGCCTCGGGATTTTCCTCTCTAACTATGTTGCAGTAGTAGAAAAAACATGGCTCTGTCATTCCATATGTTGTAATTATTTGTTGTAAATGTAGTTAGTAAATAAAATTGACAAAAACAATATATAATTTGAAACAGTTGATTAACTTAATGTATGAGGACAATTACCCATGTTGACAACATCTTTCTTTAGTGTTGTATTTCTAAACCGCCTCATGCAATTCTGTGTTATGTGCCGAATGCAATACACATGCACAAAATTATTGTTGTTCTAATCACTACCATCTCTAGAGTATGCACTCTTTATTGATTCGTGGCGGTCAAAAATAAGACAGAGACCATCTTGCGGAGTGACATATCTTCGTAGGTTTCGCAAGAAAAAGAACCAAGTCTCAGCAGTTTCACCCTCTACGATGGCGAAGGAAATTGGTAATATGTTGTTCCGGCATTTTGCGCAACTACGACCAATAACGTTCCTCTGTATTTCCCATACAAGAAAGTTCCATCAACTTGGACCATCGACTTGCAAAATTTGAAACCATCAATGTACGGTTTGAACGTCCAAAATACCCTATTAAAGATGATCTAGTCAGCGTCCAATTGGTTTCCTTCATAAGAAGGTTGGGTCTTTATTTTCCAAATAAACCTAGTAACGTAAAGTTGTATTCCATTTAGGAGTATAGACAATTTTTTATATGAATCTTCCCAATTGTGATATACTTTTTGTATGCAGTTGTTTTCTTAGCCAACCGTATTATTTGAGTAAAAAAAAGTTGAAACCGTGTTATTTAAGTAAAAAAAAGTCCAATTGGTAGTTGTGGAATAACCAATCGTATTATTTGAGTAAAAAAGTTTAAAGCGTTTTGAGTAAAAAAGTCCAAATTTGGTAGTTGTGGAATAAATCAATAGTGACAACTTTCTTATAGGAAAATAATTATATTCCAATCAATAGACTTATAAGAAGACTTGTGAAAAGACAATTAACTAACACAAAACTTGGAACTTTTAGGTTAAACGAGAATTTTGTATAAAAGATACACCATCAAATTCGTCCCTAAAAACTAGTGAGAGAATTCTAAGTTAATAATTGAAAGATATTAAAAAATAGTGAGAGAATTCCAAGTTAAGATTTGAAAAATAATAAAATTAAAAGTACTTTGAAAATGCATTTAGCAATGCAATTGTTTTGAGCAAGTTGTAATATTTGCAATAGCTTCTTCTAGAAAGATGGTTAATTTTTCATAACCGCATAAAAATAGTTCAAATTATAATACAGCCTAATAGTTTACATGAGTAACAAAATAGTGTTATACAAAAATAAATACTATTAGAAATTTTTTATTTTGTGTGATTTTTTACAAAAGTTCATAAAATTAAGTTTTTTTAAATTATTTTATAAATTTTTTTGTTTTACAAAATATTAAAAAAAAATCCTACAATATTAAATATTTTAATAATAAAAAAGTTTCAGAT
>Ga0123341_1007189_pt1 | contig 10126 bp, 10 predicted proteins | sample Turbeapinknodule_FD_89959 | JGI IMG/M metagenome (GOLD analysis project Ga0123341, IMG submission 89959) | Root nodule microbial communities of legume samples collected from Mexico - Turtle bean Mexico pink nodule | ecosystem: Host-associated > Plants > Roots > Nodule | place: Mexico: Nepantla...
ACTGACTTGGGCGTTGGAGTGCGATCGGCCGCAGCGGCGCCGCTCTGTTCTTTTGCAGGTTCTTGAGGTGGATCGTGACGAAGGACGGAGGTTGAAGCGGCGCACACGTCGATCCAAGTTTGATGAGGCAAGCTTCAACGTTCTGGTCAACAGGCAGGATCAGAGCTCATCGAAGATGTCGTTGACGCCTATGTAGCAAGGTTCGAGGATGCCCTTGCTTAGGTTGTCTGCGTGCATCCTGAGATGGATACCTCACCCTTCACGACATCAAACTGGGTCATAGATGGGCAGGTTGTGCCTACGGCCCCTGCTTCTTAACTTGCAACTTTCGCCTGTTGATGCACAACGTACATTCATACCCATATATTTATGCTTATTTGCTTTTAACCGCCTTCTTGGTCTATGTCTCTATCTTACTTTAGTTTGCCTCTTCTCCTTGATCACTAACTGTCGTACTTTGCACTAACTTCTGCTAACAACGCTTCTGACAATCATTCATACTTTAGGTAGCACGCCTATCCACTCCCACTCTACCTTACCCTCTTCATTAGGGCTTAAGGCAGCGGTTGTGTGCACACGAACCTTTAATTGACCTCACCTCTATAACACAAAGGAGAGGGGACTCTTTCTAGTCACTCTTCAAAACTGCTTCGAGAGACCCATTGACTTACTTTGCTCCTACTTCACTGAGTAAGGAAATGTTTCGCTGATGATGTTGGTGAACCGTGTTGTCCTCGCCTTAGCGTTCTTGCTCAAGAGGGAGGTGCACTCCGCGCTATCCCGCTTTGAATCTTCTAGTCCAAGGAGAAGTCCGTGTCTGTCCCCTATCTGTCCACAATGGGTTTAGGGAGAGTTCACCCTCTAGATCACATTGTCTCCATTACGACGCTTTCACTCGAGAGAGGGAGGCGTTCTCTGCGAATCGTTCTGCCCAGTCTCGAGACTTCTAGCCCAAGGAGAAACTCGTAACTGACCTCGCCCTAACTGTTCAAAGGTAGGGGAGGATTTTAACTGTTAAACCATATTGTTCTCAGCTTTGGTGAACTCACACAAGAGGGAAGCTCACGAAGAACCATACTATTCCCAATCTTGGCGTATCAAACCAAAGGAGAGGTTCGTTTTACTGACCTCGCCCTAATTGTTCAAAGGTAGGGTAGGATTTTAACTGTTAAAACCATACTGTTCTCAGCTTTGGTGAACTCACACAAGAGGGAGGCTCACGAAGAACCATACTATTCCCAATCTTAGCGTATCAAACCAAAGGAGAGGTTCGTTTTACTGACCTCGCCCTAATTGTACAAAGGTAGAGGAGGATTTTAACTGTTGAACCATACTTCTCTCGACCTTGGTGTTCTTACTCAAGAGGGAGGCTCACGAAAAACCATATTATTCCCAATCTTGAGGTTTCTAACCCTAGGGAGAGGTTCATTAATTGCACTATACAAAATATTTCTCTTTAACTGAATAATTGAAATTTTATTGGTAACCTCATTAAAAAACCCTTATAAGGGAAAAAAAAGTGTCCCCTAAAACTGTGTACAATGCAATAATCTTAACTGAAATAAAACTTAAGGTTGGTTGCGTTCCACATACAAGGGATTGCTCCACCTTCTAAAGTCTCGAGCTTGTATGCTCCATTCCCAATCTGTCATGCGGAAGGGACCAGTTCACTTGGGAGATAACTTGTTTTCTAACTAGTATGGGTGGGCTTTCCGCATCACCAGGTCAGCGACCTGGAACTACCGAGGTCTCAGCTTGGAGTTGTACCTGTACTCCACCTTTCTCTTCAAGGCTTCAGCCTTGATCCTCGCTTCCTCCCTGACTTCATCCAGTAGATCCAGGTTCACCTTTCTTTCTTCATTGTATTCTTCAGCCACAAAGTTCTAAAAATGTGATGAGCTCTCCTGGATTTCTACAGAAATCATCGCGTTTGAACCATACACCAAGTTAAAGGGTGTTTCTTTGGTAGTGGACTGGGGAGTGGTTTGGTAAGCCCACACAATTCTTTGAACCTCTTCTGTCCAGGTCCCCTTGGCTTTCTCCAGCCTTCTCTTTAGACCTCTGAGCAGAACTCTGTTGGCAGACTCAACCTGTCCGTTCGTCTGGGGGTGTTCGACTGATGCGAACACCTGCTTTATGCCCAGCTCTATGCACAACTTGCCCAATTGTTGGCTAGCAAACTGAGTGTCATTATCAGACACCAACCGTTTTGGGACTCCAAAGTGACATACTATATTCTTCCACACAAAGTGTTGGACCTTGTGGGCTGTGATCTGTGCCACTGGCTCAGCCTCTATCCACTTTGTGAAGTACTCAATGGCAACCACAAGGTACTTCATCTGATGCATTACTAAAGGAAATGGCCCTAGAATGTTGATTCCCCAGGTGTGAAACGGTCATGGGCTATAGATCGATCTCAGCTCTTCTGGGGGCGCCTTGTGCCAGTCAGCATGTTGTTGGCACTGCTTGCATCTCTGTGCATACCTCGTGCAGTTTTCCCTCATGGTTGGCCAATAGTATCCTGCGCAAACAACCTTCAACGAGAGAGCTAAGCCACTGATGTGACTCCCGCATATCCCTTCGTGAAGCTCTGCCATAATGCGCGTGCACTGCTCACCACTTACACATATCAGGGTGGGGTGAGTGAACCCATGTCTGAACAAATTCTCGTCGATCAGGGTGTATCTGCTTGAATTCTTCTTGACTACTCTGGCCTCTATGGGTTCTAGCGGGAGTATGCTGTCAGCCAAGTAGCGTTGGTAGAGTGTCATCCAGGTTTTGCCTCCTTTAACCAGGCAAATTTGCATTGATTCTTCCCCTGGTAACGCGTATGCGCTTATTCTGGGTGTTTTCATGGTTTCCTGAGCCAATGACTGGTGACTTCTCTTAACACCTTCTGAGGTGCTTATCTACTGGACTTCCGCTGTGTCGTCTGTGGTGGTTCGAGGTGTCCTCAAGGTCTCCTATATGACTATCCTATGTCTGCCCCCCTTGCCTGAACTGGCGAGCTTTGCTAGCAAGTCAGCTCAGGCATTTTGTTCTCGAGGGACATGTACTAACTCGAACACCGTGAAAGTCTCCTTCAAAATTTGAACATATTGTAGGTATGCGACCATCTGGGGGTCCTTGGCCTGGTACTCTCTTGTAACTTTCCCCGTTACTAACAGGGAGTCACTCTTCGCTATCAAACTCTTCGCCCCCATCTCCTTGGCTAGCAGCATTCCAACTATCAGGGCCTCATACTCCGCCTGGTTATTGTTGGCCTTGAAAGCAAACCGCAGGGCCTGCTTGATCAACAACCCATTTGTTCCCTCCAAGATGACACCAGCCCCACTCCCCTGTTGGTTAGAGGACCTATCTACGGAGAGGACCCACCTAAAATCTGCTCCTTCTTGGTGCGTGGCTGCTGAGGAGAGCTCTACCACGAAGTCAGCATAAACTTGACCTTTGATGGGACCTTTGAGTTCGTATTGCACATCGAACTTTGATAGTTCCACTGCCCAATGCATCATTCGTCCTGCCACATCAGGCTTCTGTAAGACCTTGCGAATGGGCAGGTCTGTCATTACGATCATTGTGAAGCTCTAAAAGTAGTGGCGAAGTCTTCGTGCTGAAAACACTACTACCAAAGTTGCCTTCTCTATGGCCTGGTACCTTACCTCAGGCCCTTACAACACTTTACTCACAAAGTATATTGGTCTTTGCACTTGGTCCTGCTCCTGGACCAGGACCGAACTGATCGCTAGATCTGTGATTGCGAAGTACAATCGAAGTGGGGTGTCTGGTTGTGGCTTGCACAATATTGGGGGGTGGCCAAGTACTCCTTCAATTTGAGAAACGACTCCTCACACTCCTTGGTCCATATGAACCTGATATTTCTCTTGAGGCACTAGAAATAGGGATGTCCCTCATCTCCCCCTGCTGACACGAATCTGGACAGAGCGACCATCTGCCCCGTCAACTGCTGCACTTCCTTTACCGAGATCGGGCTACACATAGCTATGATTGCAGCGCACTTTTCTGGGTTCGCTTCTATCCCACACTCAGTGAGTAGGAACCCTAAGAACTTGTTTGCCTCCACCCCAAACACACACTTTTCAGGGTTCAACTTCAACCTGTATTTATCTATTGTAGTAAATAGCTCTTCCAAATCAGCGACGTGTTGGTCTTTCACCTAGGAGGTGACCACCATGTCGTCCACGTACGCCTGGAGGTTTCGTCCTATCATGGGCGCAAGTACTCTGTCCATCATCCGCTGGTAGGTCACCCCTGCATTCTTGAGCCCGAAGGGCATCACTTTGTAATAGTAGCTGGAGAGCTCCGTCATGAATGTCGTCTTGCATTCATCTCTAGGATGCATGCAGATCTGGTTGTACCCCGAGAAAGCATCCAGGAAGCTAAGGAGTCTACATCCTGAGGTGCTGTCTACCAAGGCATCAATGTTGGGTAGCAGGTAGGAGTCCTTGGGACAGGCTTTATTAAGATCTGTAAAGTCCATACATGTCCTCCACTTCCTGCTGGCCTTCTTGACCAACACTACATTCACCAGCCACTTTGGGTATTGTATCTCCCTGATGTGGCCAGCGCTCAGCAGCTTCTGGGTCTTTTCTCTGATGACATGTCGCTTATCGTCATTGAACTTTCTGCGTTTCTGGCGAACAGGTCGGACCTTTGGGTCCATGGTGAAGTGATGGCACAGGAAATCGAGGTCAATGTTAGGCATGTCTGAGGCTGACCATGCGAAAGCATCCATGTGTCGTGCAATGATCTCGGCAATTTGGTCATGTGCTTCTTAGCCCAAAGATCTGCCAAGCTTGAACTTCTTACCCCCGATCTCCCTCTCCAGCACCTCCTCTGCAGGCTCGGGTAGTCTCTCTCGGGCGATCTCGAGACGGGTGACCCCTTCTTCCCTTGGAGGTTGGGTGGTGACTAAGCACACTCCTCTCTTTGTCTTGAGGTTGTTCTCATAACACCTCTTGGCCTCCTTTTGATCAGACTTCATGGTGATCACAACTCCTTCTAGGGAAGGCAACTTCATCTTCATATGCCTCGACGAGGCCACTGCTCCAATCCTGTTCAAAGCAGGTTTGCCCAAAAGAATGTTATAGGCTGAAAGAGCGTTAACGACAAGATACCTGATGTTGGCGGTGCGGGACGCTGCGCCATTAGTGAAGGTCGTCCTTAGTTCTATGTGCCCCCACACTTCCACCCGGTCTCCTGCGAACCATACAAGCATCCCACGTAAAGCATCAACTAGTCAGGAGACAACTGCAGCTTGTTGAAGGTCGACCAAAACATCACGTCGGTCGAGCTTCCTTAATTTACTAGGACGCGGTGCACCTTTATGCCTGTTGTCACCACTGAGATCACCACGGGATCATTGTCATGTGGGACCACATCCTCCAAGTCAGCTCTAGTGAAGACGAGGTCGGGCTCGGGCGTCTGGTCCGACCTCTGCCCTTCCATTGTCATCACTCCTCTGGCATATTTCTTACTTTGGGAAGCGGTACACCCTCCTTTAGAGAATCCTCCAACGATAGTGTTGATTTCTCCATGGATGGGCACCCCGTGCCCCTGATCTCCCGCTGGGGCCGCTGTCGTTAAGGCCCCCTGCGGCTCTTGTAGGTAGTCTTTCAAGAAACCGCCTTTTACCAGTTCATCTAACTAGAATCCCAACGCCAGACAACTGTGTGGGTTATGGCCAATGACTTGGTGGAACTCGCACCAAGCGCTATTACTGGGCCCCAACCTCTTATCGGTCTTCGGTGGGCGCTTTAGTCTATTGGCCAATCAAGGATGGTGATCAGCTCCTTAAGGCCCACCCAGAAATTGTGTTTGGGTGGGGTATTCTCTCTCGTGCGTGCCCTGGTTTGGGGCTTCCTTGCTTCATACGACGGTTGTGCTCTTGGGGCCTTCTTCTCTGTCGTGGCCTCATGTACCCTTAAGGGCTGAGGACGACTTGTTCCCCGAGGTCGGACAGGGACAACACTACCGCGTTTTTCTGTGACCCGATCCTCTGCGACAATGTGTGCCACAGCCCGGCGCCTGATTTCACAAAACGTCTTTGGTCAACATCTTATCAGCAAGTCGCTGAAGGGTCCTGGCAGCTCCCCTTTAGTGAAGGCGTGCACCGTCATGGCTTCATCCTTGGTGTGTAGTTTCACCACTTGTACTCTAAACCTATTTAAGAACTCTTTCAATGACTCTCCCTGGTATTGCCTTACATCAAAGAGATCGAAAGAGATTGAAGGGGGAGCCCGATTAACAATGTACTGCTCTCTAAACAGCGTTGAGAATTTATCGAACGAAGTAATGTGTCCGTTAGGGAGACTGATGAACCAGTCCAATGTTGCGCCTGCCAGCGTGCCCATGAATAACTTACAGTACACAGCGTCAGAGCCTCCTGAAAGCATCATCTAGGTGTGGAACGTTGTGATATGCGCCTCTGGGTCCTCTACACCTGTAAAGGTGACCTTCGGGCCCATGGACGTGGTTGGTATCACAGTGTCCATGATCACCTGAGAGAACGGCATGGGGCAAGCCCTAACTGGTAGGGGCGGGGCTCGCTCATCCACGGTGCGCTCTCCTACGTTTTGCAAATTCCTGTGCAGTTTCTCATTGGTTTTGCGCAACTCTTCATTGTTCGCTTGCGATGTGGCCAGATCAACTTGGAAGCAATCCTAGTCGACTCTGGATGCTGCTACCGCCTCCTGATGGGCGAATATGGTCTCTATGAGTTGTTACATCTCCTGAGGGCGCAATAGATCCTTACCTCGTGCTTCTCATGTTGTTGGTGGCTCTCAACACAATTGTGAATGGGACCTAGTTTTATTGAGCCCCACGGTGAGCGCCAAATGTTCTCGCCGGTTGACTTGGTTGCTGGTTGACTCTAACAGCAACCGCAGGCCCCGCATGTCTCCTCCTTCAGTCGAACTTCCTTGGGTTGAAGAACGCTTTCCTGCAAAGACAAAGGGCGCCCTTACGATCGTTTGCACTCTAACGCTGAAGTCAGTAAGGGCTAAAGAAACAGTAATGTGCGTAAAGCAGTTTCAGTCTTAGAAACGACATACCTTGCTAGGGTTCTTACCACCCTCTTTATAGATTGTATCTAGGGTTGCTTATGTGATGCTCACACGTCTCTCAATGGGCTTAGGGTTCCTGGGAGAATTTCCCTTATGCCGCTATTACACAATCTTAGCGTAATATGGCGCATAGGACTTCCCTTTTAGGGAGTGCATAGACCTAACAACATAGTTGTCAGGGTACCTACTCATGTACCAGCGTTGCGGCATCATCTGTTATGTGGGTGCCCTAAGTATTCACGTGTCATGCATGCAGTTTTTCCCTGGAAACCCTAACCCTAATGGGCCTTAGCACCTCCAAGGAACACTTGCTTGTGTCGTACCCGAATGTACCATATACATCCCATGCATGATCCTCTCATGACTTAGGTCTTTTTGGTATCTGGGTGTTAACTTTATGTTAACTCATACTATTTGTGGAACCTAGCTTACGTGACCCACTATTGCTATCAGTCCACCGATGTCCGATGTCTTTCTCTGGTGTCGATGATCGAGGTCTTGGCCAGTACACTAACTATAAACCTTAACCATATATGTAAATCATATTTCATTTTCAATTAATTTTAATGATAATGGTAAAATTGTAATCTTACTTTTTTTTTAATTAAAAAAATTATTTATCAATCGTACCCGTCACATCACATGCACATTTTTTTCTCATTTTCCTTCACTTTACACTATATTTCCCTTAATCCAAACAATCTCACTTTTTACTATATTTTCCTTAATCAAAACAACCTCATTTTCTCCTCAAATTCATCCATTTCCTCTTCGTCAAATCTATCTTCAAATTCATAAAAAGCATACATGATCATTTTATCTATTAATTTTATTAAAAGTTTTTTTTTTTTTGCAATTGTATCACATTTAATACTTAAAAGCTTAATAGCTCTTAACTTGTTTTCAAGTACCTTGGAAAAAATAAGCTACTTTATATTCTATTATAGTTTTAACTTTTAAATTCTCTCTTGAAACCTTTTTTATCTCAAATTATTAAATGTTTTCTTTTGAATTGTTCTATATTTAGTTTATTTTATTAATTAATTTTATCTAACCATCTAAGTATATACTTTTTGTTATAGATTGGTTAGTTGATTTCTCAAGTAGATGCATTGGACGCATCTATATGAAAAGTATAAACAGCTATTGTTTGTTAATGAAAACAATAAGTAATCATATCTACATATATAATTTTTAAATAACATCAACTATTTAAAAAAACTAGAAATTCTAGTAAACACAATAACATAATGTATAAACTTATTTTCAACTAAATTTTATTAGTGTTGCTTAATGCTAAGAAGGGTGGTTGGATTTTTGGAATTTAATTTTTTTTTAGTGTCTTAGAGAGCTACCAATTAAAGAATGTTCTTCTGGTTTATTCTTGTGAATTTCTTTGTCTTTTATTTTTATTTTCATGAGTTTGATCTATTCCATGTTTTTATATTTTTTTTAGTTTTATATTATTTTTCATGTGATAACACATTATAAAATATTATAACATAAATGTATAAACTCATTTTCAACTAAATTTTTAAGTAAAAATACTAAGAGAAAGATAAAACATTGGATGATATGTGAAATTTTTTATAACAGATCAACAGATATTTTTTCACCGTGAAGAACATAGAAAATTGGTTATAATAAACTTGCATTATGATTAATAGAAATGACAATTAAAATTAGCACATTAAGTAATAAATGAAAATTACAGCATACATTTCGACAAATAAAATTTAAATAGTTCACACTTATTCAGAAGTAGGTATTGTGAGAACCCAACTTAGAACACCAGATCATAAAAAAAAGACTCAAATAGCATTGCGAGAAGAAAAATCCTTAATTAACTTCTGGATGTTGTTGTAAGAAGAGCCTCCAACATCAGTAGCTTTGATTGCTTTCTTCTTCCATTCCAAGGATTTTTGTCTTATTTCCTTTCCTTTTTCTCCCTTTATCATTTCTGTTACAAGCTCACATATCTCATCTCTCTTCACATCTTGATTAATCTCCATTCCTACCCCCCAATTTGCACATATATACCTGCAATTTGTATGTTGATCAGAAAAGAATGGCCAACAAATCATTGGTACACCAGCATATATGCCTTCAAGTGTAGAATTCCAACCACAATGGGTTAGAAAGACCCCGACAGATGGATGAGAAAGCACTTTCTCTTGCATGCACCAACTTGTTATATATCCTCTATCCTTGATCTCATCAAAGAACTCTTGTGGCAAATCTTCAGAATCACCTGCTACTATATCTGCCCTTTTTATCCATAAGAATGGTAGCTTGCTATTTGCTAGTCCCCAAGCAAATTCTCTCAAGTGTTCAGCTGTCATCACTGCTATACTTCCAAAATTAACATACACCACTGTGTTAGGTTCCCACTTGTTTAACCATGTTAAGCAGTTTGAATCATTCTTCCATAAACTTGACCCAACTGACATGAAACCCTTTTCTTTCTCAGGAAAATGCCTTCCAAGCAAGTCAAGTGGACCAATGGTATATATGTTTGGGTTATAGGACCTGAGAACCTCAAGCCCTTCTTCATCTAAGTCTTCGAATGTGTTAATGATTACTGCAGACGATTTCAAACAATTTCGTCCCTCGGAATTCAAAAATTCAAACAAAATATCCTCCAAAGAAGTTACCCTGATAAAGCTTGGAAGGTCTCTCAGTCTCATATTACTCATTCCTTTGATCCAATCTAAATTTAAATCCAAAGCCTCATCAATCTCCTTTTGATCTGAAAATTTTACAAGAATGAGTTATATAATATTAATTTAACATTTACTTACCATATCAGTTAGACAAATAAATATGACTTGCTTTGAGAAATGACGCTAAAAGAAATTACGTAACAATATAATAAGGGTAAGAATACTTTCACAAATAAATATGATTTACTTAATTAGATATTATTTTAAATACTAAAAAATTATTGATATAATTTTTATTATTAATAAAAATTTATAAATAATTTTAAATTAATATCTAAATTAACTATCAAAATTTTAACTACTAATATTTTATATTTTAAA
>Ga0123341_1007190_pt1 | contig 10125 bp, 14 predicted proteins | sample Turbeapinknodule_FD_89959 | JGI IMG/M metagenome (GOLD analysis project Ga0123341, IMG submission 89959) | Root nodule microbial communities of legume samples collected from Mexico - Turtle bean Mexico pink nodule | ecosystem: Host-associated > Plants > Roots > Nodule | place: Mexico: Nepantla...
CCTCTTCGGGATCCCAAAGCGGCACACTATGTTCTTCCATACGAAGTGCTAGACCTTATGGGTTGTGATCTGTGCGACGAGCTCAGCCTCGATCCACTTCGTGAAATATTCTATGGCAACCACAAAGTACTTCATCTGCCGTACCGCCAAAGGGAAAGGCCCCAGAATATCGATCCCCCAGGTATGAAACGACCATGGGCTGTAGATCGATCTCAACTTCTCTGGGGGCGCCTTGTGCCAATCGACATGTTGTTGGCACTGCTTGGATCGTTGGACGTACCTTGTGCAATCTTCCCTCATGGTTGGCCAGTAAGACCTTGAACGAATGGCCTTTGATGAGAGAGATCGACCACCAATGTGGCTACCGCATATCCCTTCATGTAGTTCTGCCATGATGCGCGTGCATTGTTCACCGTTTACACATGCCAAGATAGGATGGGTGAATCTATGCCTGAACAACTTCCCATCGATCAAGGTGTACTTGCTCAAATTTTTCTTGATTTTTCGAGTTTCTGCAGGTTCTATCAAGAGTACTTTGTCAGCCAAGTAGCGTTGGTAAGCCGTCATCCAGGTTTCTCCTGATTCGACCTGGTAAATTTGCGACGCTGTCTCCCCAACAACCGGGTACTTGCTTATTTTGGGTGTTTTCACCGTTTCCTGCGTTAGCGACCGATGACTCCTTCTTATCCCTTCCGATGTGCTAACCTGTTGGACTTCTGCCACGTTGTTCGTGGTGGTTCGAGGTGCTTTTAGGGTTTCCTGAATTACTGTCCTTTGCCTTCCCCCCTTGCACGAACTGGCAAGCTTTGCAAGCAAATCGGCTTCGGTATTTTGTTCTCTGGGTACGTGGAGTAACTCGAACACCTTGAACGACTCTTTCAGGACCTAAATGTACTCTACGTATGCAGCCATCTGAGGATCTTTAGCTTGGTACTCCCCCGTGACTTGACCTGTAACCAACAAAGAGTCGCTTTTTGCCAGCAACCCCTTCGCTCCCATCTTCTTGGCCAACAACATTCCAACGATCAGGGCCTCATATTCTTTTTGGTTGTTACTGGCCTTGAAAGCAAACCGTAGGGCCTGCTCAATCAGCAACCCATTTGGTTCTTCCAAGATGACACTAACCCCACCACCCTGTTGGTTTGAGGAACCATCTACAAAAAGCACCCATCTGAAACCTGCTCCTTCTTGGTGTACGGCTGCCGAGGAGAGCTCTACTACAAAGTCTGCGTAAATTTGGCCCTTGATGGGGCCTCTAGGCTCATACTGTACGTCAAACTCAGACAACTCTATCGCCCACCGCACCATTCTGCCTGCCACATCTGGCTTTTGTAAGAACTTGCGGATTGGAAGGTCCGTCATCACTATCACAGTGAAGCTCTGGAAGTAGTGGCAAAGTCTTCACGCTGAGAATAATACTGCCAGGGCTGCCTTTTCTAAGGCCTTGTATCTCACCTCTGGCCCTTGCAGCACCTTGTTGACGAAATAGATCGGCCTTTGCACTTGGTCTTGCTCCTGCAATAGGACCGAACTGATCGCCTTCTCTGTGACCACGAAGTATAGGCGGAGCGGGGTACCTGACTTTGGCTTGCACAACACTGGTGGACTGGCCAAGTACTCCTTCAGCTTTACGAACGCCTCTTTGCACTCCCGGGTCCATACGAACCTACTGTTTCTCTTCAGGCACTAGAAGTAAGGGTGCCCCTTGTCTCCTGACAACACAAATCTGGATAGAGCGGCCATGCGTCCTGTCAACTGCTGCACTTCTTTCACCGAGATCGGGCTTCTCATAGCTATTATCACGACACACTTCTCAGGATTTGCGTCTATCCCACGTTCAGTGAGTAGGAAACCTAAGAACTTGCCTACCTCAACCTTGAACACACACTTCTCTGTGTTCAGCTTCAACCTGTACTTCGCTATTGTGGTAAACAACTCTTCCAGGTCAGCTACGTTTCCTTCAGCTAGGAGATGACCACCATATCGTCTATGTATGCTTGGACATTCCGCCCTAACATGGGTGCTAGTACTCTGTCCATCAACTGCTGGTAGGTGGCACCTGCATTCTTTAGCCCAAAGGGCATTACCTTGTAGCAATAACAAGACAATTCTGTCATAAACGCTGTCATGCACTCGTCTCTGGGTGCATCATGATCTGGTTGTAGCCAGAGAAAGCGTCTAGGAAGCTGAGGAGTCTGCATCCAGAGGCGCTGTCTACCAAGGCATAAATATTGGGCAACGGGTAGGAGTCCTTCGGACATGCCTTGTTGAGGTCTATGAAGTCCACGCACATCCTCCAATTCCCGCTGGCCTTCCTTACTAATACCACGTTAGCTAGCCATTCGGGGTATTGAATTTCCCTAGAGTGGCCAGCCTTCAATAGCTTCTTCGTTTCTTCCCTCACGACCTGACGCCTTTCTTCATTAAACTTTCGCCTTCTCTGGCGAACAGGTCGGACTGAGGGATCCATGGTGAGATGGTGACACAGGAAGTCAGGGTCTATCCCGGGCATGTCATAGGCTGACCACGCGAAAGCGTCAAGGTGCCTTGCTATGACCTCAACAACCTGATCCTGCGATTCAGGGCTCAAAGATCGTCCAAGTTTGAACGTCTTACCACCGATCTCTCTTTCCACTATGTCTCTGGCGGGCTCGGGTCGTTTCTTCCGGGCGATCTCTGCACGGGCGATCCCTTCTTCCCTTGGGGCCTGTGTTGTAACAACGAACAACCCTCTTTTTGTCTTGAGGCTGTTTTCGTAGCACTTCTTAGCCTCTTTCTAGTCAGACTTAATGGTGATCACTACACCCTCAAAGGATGGAATTTTCATCTTCATGTGCCTTGTGGAGGCAACTGCTCTAATCCTGTTCAAAGTTGGCATACCTAACAGTATATTGTAAGCCGATGGAGCATTAACAACGAGATACTTGATGTTGGTTGTGCGCGAGGTTGTGCCGTCCGTTAATGTCGTCCTTAACTTTATATGCCCACGAACCTCCACCTGGTCCCCTGCAAAACTATACAAACATCCGGTGTAGGGCCTTAGCTGGTCTATGGATAGTTGTAACTTCTTGAAGGTCGTCCAGAACATCACATCGACCGAACTCCCTTGGTCCACGAGGACGCGATGCACCTTCCTTCCTACAGTGACTAGTGAGATCACTATCGGGTCATTGTCATGAGGTATGACATCTTAGAGGTCGGCCTTGGTGAAGACGAGGTTGACATCGGGGGTCTGGTCTAACTGCTGTACCTCCACAGCCATCACGTCTCGTGCGTACCTCCCCGTGAATGGGCACCTCGTGCCCTTGATCCGCCCCTGCGGTTACCAACGCCTGATCGTCCTGTGGTTCTTGAAGATAATCCTTCAAGAAGCCGCTCTTTACTAGCTCATCTAGCTGGTGTGCCAGGGCTAAACAATTGTGAATGTAGTGGTCATTTGCCTAGTCTTATTGGGCCCCATCTTCTTGTCGGTCTTCACCGGTCCCTTCAGTCTTGCCGCTATGTTCGAGATAGCGATCCACTCCTTGAGTTCTACTTGAAAATTACGCTTTGGGGGTGGGTCCTTTCATGCGCATGTCCCCGCCTGAGCCCATTCGTAGGGTTTTCCCACCCTCTTTTACTCTGTGGTTGCCTCGTGCACCCTAATAGGTTGAGGTCGTGCCGCCGCACGAGGTCGGACAGGACCGACAAGACCTTGTTTCTGCGTTACCCGATCGTCTGTGGCGATGTGTGCTAACGCTCGACGTCTAATCTCAGTGAACGTCTTCGGGTAGAATCTTAGCAACGATTCACTGAAAGGTCCAGGCAACATTCCTTTGATGAAGGCGTGTACCGTCATGGCCTCATCAGTGGGTTTCAATCTCACCATTTGAACCCCAAACTTGATCAGGTAGTCCTTTATGGACTCCCCCTAGTACGGTTTGATGTCATAAACATCGTAAGAAAACTGGGTAGGGGCCTTATTAACAAGGTATTGCTCCCTAAACAGCGTTGCGAACAGGTCAAAGGTGGTGATGTGTCCGTCGGGAAGGCTAATGAACCATTCCAACGCCGCGCTTGCCAACGTGCTCATAAGCAACTTGCAGTACACAGCATCTGATCCTCCTGTAAGCATCATCTGGGTGTGGAACGCTGTGAGATGGGCCTTTGGGTCCTCTACTCCTGTGAAGGAGACCTTCGGGCCCAGAGATGTTGTTGGTAACGCCGTATCCATGATTGCTTGCGAGAACGGCATGAGACGTGACCTAAGTGGTACAGGTGGGGCACGTTCGTCCGCCGCGCGCTCCTCTACTTGTTGCAAATCCCTGCGCAGTTCTTCGTTGGCTCTGCGCAGTTCTGCGTTGTCCGCTCGTGACGCGGAAATTTCAACCCTGGAAGCCGCCACCTCCGCTTGCAGGGCACGCATGGTGTCCAAGATTTGCTGTGTGGTAACTTTGTCCCCTCAGGAGGGCATAACTCCTGCGGATCCAATAGTTCCTTGCCTCGTACTCCCCATATCGCTGGTAAAGACTCCTAATGTGATTGTGAGTGGGACCTTTTTTTAACGGGCCCCACGATGGGCGCTAAATGTTCCTGCCAGTTGACTCCCTTCGCCAGTTGACTCCAACAACTGCTTTGGCCTTTCGATCTTGCCTGAGAATCGTGCCTTCTTGATCAAGAAACTTCTCACCTGCAAAGCAAAGGGGCGCCCTAGCGTGCAAACGGCCGTTTGCACTTCGACGTTCAAGTCAGTATTAGGGCAAAGAAACACCAAGAGTGTATATTAACTTTAGTCTTAGAATCTGTGTACCTTGCTAGGGTTCTTGGCACCCTTTATATAGGCTGAAACTAGGGTTTAGCTTTGTGCTGTTACCCTCATCTAGGGTTCCTTGGAAAACGTCCCTATGCCGCTATTTAGGTAATCTTAGCGTATCTGGCAGATGGAACCTTCCTTAACTGGAGTGCAATGAATAATAGAGTGGCCGCTTGGGTACCAACTTGTGCACCTATTCTCTAGCGCCATCTGTTTCGTGAGTGCCCTAAGTATTCACGTGTCGTGCATGTAGCTTTCCTGGAAACCATAACCCTAATGGGCTTTAACGCCTCCCAGGATTATTCATACGTGTCGCGCCTGCATGCGCTATACACACCACGTGCATGGATCCTTTGTGACTTAGGCTTCCCACACATCTCATGTCTTAGCTGTTAACTCAACGTAACTCTAAGGCCCACTGTACGTGGCCCTTTATAACATTCAGACCACTGATGTCCGATCTTCTCCCTCTACTAGCAAGGTCCGATATCGATCTCCAACATCGGGGCTTAGCATACCAGTATCCAAAGACTAACCAACCCTTTGGTAGGTGTGTCTGGGGCCCACCTCTCGTGTCCCCTTCCATTACCAAGCACTGGTGCGTGATGTCTGAGGTCGGTCTCTGGGTCAATGACCGAGGACTGGTCGAGACAAGCACCCCTTATTTTAATATCTACACCCTCCATTAATATTCTACTAAAAACTATACAAATGGAAATTGCAAATAGAGACATCCAATAATGCTCATTTATTTAATGCTTGGCCTTGCCCCTCATGGGTTGGACTTGGGCTTCTTGGGCTCGGGATTGGGCTTGGACCCCCATATTAAGAATACTAATAAGAAGAACTTCAAGTATTTTGGTCCTTGACCATTCCTCCTATTAATAGCATCTTTTTGCTTCTCATTACACAGGTGAGGACGAGATGCGTGTAGCCATGATGGAATAGCTTTCCATCAACTAGGGTATACCTTCCTGCGTTCCTCTTGTCCGCCTTTGCCTTTGTGGGCTCTTTCGAGAGCATACCATCTGGAAGGTAGCACTGGTATGGCGTCATCCAGGTCTCCACTGCGTCGACCTGTAGGACTTCTAAAGACTTTTCCCCCGACAAGCCATAAACGCTTATTTTGGGCACCTTCAACGTTTCTTGTGTCAACGATTGATGCCTCCTTCCTTTTACCAGGCTGACTTCCAAAGTTTCTACATGATTGACCTCTGTTGTTCCATCCGTAACGGTGCTGGTTGACTTTAGCGTCTTCTGAATAATTGACCTCTGTCGGCCCCCCTTTCCCGAGCTTGCCAGCTTGGATAGTAGGTATGCTCAGGCCTTCTGCTCCCTTGGGACATGCACCAGCTGAACGTGGGGAAAGCTTCCCTCAAAAGTGTAACGTACCTCAACTACGAGGCCATTTGTGGATCTTTGGCCTGATACTCACCTATGACTTGCCTGGTCACCAACAACGAGTCACTTTTTACCAACAAGCTTCGAGCGCCCAATTCTTTGGCCAGCAACATTCCAACTACCAAGGCTTCGTACTTAGCCTGGTTATTGCTGGCCTTAAATGCGAATCTCAGGGCTAACTCGATCAACATTCCGTTAGGTCCCTCTAGAATAATCCCAACACCGCTACCTTGTTGGTTGAAAGATCCATCCATCGAGAGGACCCACTGAAAATCACCACCGTTTACTTGGGTGGCTTATGAGGATAAATCTACCACGAAATCAACATATACCTGACCCTTGATAGGCCCCTTGGGCTCGTATTGCACATCGAACTCAAACAACTTGGCTGTCCAGTGCGTCATCCGATTTGCTATATTGGGCTTCTAGAGGACTTTGTGGATTGGGAGATCGGTCATTATTATCACAGTGAAACTCTAGAAATAAGGGTGTAGCCGCTGAGCTGCAAATATCAATGCAAAGGCTGTCTTCTCAATGGCTTGATATCGTACATCCGACCCTTGTAGCACCTTGTTCACAAAACAAATAGGCCTTCGAGCCTAATCTTGCTCCTGCACGATGACCGAGCTGATTGCTCGATTTGTAATTGCGAAATAGAGAGGAAAGGGGGTACTTGGTAGCGGCTTACATAGGACAAGTGGGCTGGCCTGACACTCCTTCAACTTGAGGAGCGCATCCTCTCACTCGTAGGTCCATGTGAAACGGTTGTTCTTCTCCAAGCACTGAAAGTAAGGGTACCCCTTATCTCCTCCTACTGATAAGAACCTGGACAAGGCGACCATACACCCAGTCACCTGCTGCACTTCTTTCACCGTGGTAGGGCTCCTCATCCCTATGATTGCTGCACACTTTTACGGGTTCACTTCTATCCCTCGTTTAGTGAGGAGCAACCCCAACAACTTTCCTGCTTCTACCCTAAACACACACTTCTCTGGGTTCAACTTCAGGTTATACTTAGTTATTGTGGTGTATAGCTCTTCCAAATCAGCAACGTGCTGATCTTTTTCTATTAAGGTGACGACCATGTTTTCTCTGTAGGCTTGTACGTTTCGCCCACTCATGGGGGTGAGAATCCTGTCAATCAACCTCTGATAGGTGGCACTGACATTCTTCAACCCAAAAGGCATGACCTTATAACAATAGTTGGAGAGCTCCATCATGAAGGCGGTCTTGCACCAATCACAGGGGTGCATGCGAATCTGATTGTACCCTGAGAACGCATGTAGAAAGCTCAGCAGTCGACAACTTGAAGCGCTGTCCACCAAGGAATCTATGCTGGGAAACGAATATGAATCCTTGGGACAGGCCTTATTCAGGTCTGTAAAGTCGACGCACATCCTCTACTTTCCATTTTCCTTCTTCACCAATACCAGGTTTTCTAGCCACACAGGGTACTGGATTTCTCTTATGTTGCCAGCTTTCAAGCGCTTTTGTGTGTTTTCTTTGATGACTAGACGTCTCTCTTCGTTGAGCTTCCTTCTTCTCTGTATTACTGGCCTGACCTTCTCATCCATGGTGAGTCTATGACATAAGAATTCAGGATCTATCCCAGGCATGTCTGCAGAGACCAGGCAAAAGCACTCATGTGCCTCGTTATTACGTCAACGATCTTGTCTTGCAACTCTTGGTGATGCAAACCAAGCCAACAAGAAGATGACCAATGATGCTAATTTACACAATGAGAAGTCATCTCAAAGTAGAGACCTCACCAGAGGGAGAATTGGACAAAGACCAGAGCATTTAAAGTTCTTCCTGCTGGTCTTCTTAATGATTAGAATATGTTGTAAATAAATTGGGCTCACTCTAGGAGTCCAAATAGAAATATAGGCTAGAATAAGGTACCTTTAGCATAATAGGGGGTGTGGGTAGAATTTTAGCTTTTTCCTAGCCTTTTTGGAAGGCATTTTGACCTAGTTTCAAGAAGGACAAGCATAGGATTCGGGTTTGACTTCGTCAAACCCTAAGGCTGCCCATTTTTTCCCTTTTCCCATCCTACCCCTTTAGCTTGTTCTCCAAGGCTCCTTCACCTATAAATAGGAGGCCTACCTAGTGTATTTGACAAGTTGAATGAAATAGAGAAAAGTTACTCTGCACATTTTGTGTGAGATGCTAGTGAGGCTTGTCCTCTTAGTCTTTTAGTCTTATCTTGTGAGAAATTGAGAGCTCTCAAGTGGCGACTTCCAACACTTATCTTGGAGTTATTTCATCATCCAAGTGGCGTGCTTCCAACTCCATTTCTCATAAGCTTCCTTTTCCTTCATCTTTTCCTTCCATTGTCATTCCATTCAATTCATAAATATGTTCTTCTTTTTGGTTCCTTTTATCTATTCGGTTCTTACATTTTGTTCTTGCTTTCCTTGTTAATTTCGCACCTATAATTGTCATCATCTTTACATTATAATTGTCTTTTTTCGTTTGCCTTTGTGAAATGAACCTTCACATCTACTTAACCATTTGGTTAAGTTAATGTTTAATGGGGATTTTCCTTAGGTTTTTACTCTTAATTGCTTAAACATCTCAATCATAAATCTAAAGTGTGACCTAAATGAAAAATCCTAAAATCAACTCACATCACTTGGCCTAGCGATGTACCGAGCTTGAACTTCTTCCCCTTGATCACCTTCTTCTAAACCTCACCAGCAGGCCCATGTCGGCTTTCGTTGGTGACCACATCTCGGGTGATCACCTCGGGCATCCGCGCCTGGATGGTGACCGTACACACTCCCCTTCTGTTCATCAGCTAATCTCATAGCACTTCCTTGCCGCCTTTTGGTCAAACCTGATGATGATCATGTTGAATCAAGTGTGATCAAAAGCTTTGAAGAATCCACTCTTTGTTGAATCTAAAGCTTAAGTCTTTTCAAATCTTTTAAGTTTAAAGTGTTTTTCAAACTAAGTGAAAAACAACCTGTTGTTTTGTCGAAACAACCGATTGTTTTAGACTTAGGTGTTTTGAAAAGGTTGAAAACTGTTTTGGTTGGTTGACTTGTTGTTAAACCAAAACAATCGAATCAATCGATTGTTTGTTTGAAAATCTTAACATAATCTGTTTTGTTAGTTAAGTGTGCTTTAAATGATTTTCAAACTGAATGCGCTCCTGTTTTAAATGCTTTGACCATTTATTTGAAAGCTATAAATAGTTTGATAATGTTTTATAACAAACAAGGAAAGAAAAAAACAGATTTGAGTTTTTCAGAGATTGCTTTCAAGATTTGAGTTTTCACCTTTGAGCTTTGGTTTTCTAAAGAGAGAGTAGAATAGTATTATGTTAGAATATATGGCCTTAAACGAGAGGGGGGGTGAATTGTTTAAGAAAGATTTTCATAAACTTTTAAGCCTAGAATGAAAATACTTCAAGAAAACCTTGATTAAGAAATCAATTTTACAAAACATAAAGCAAAGGCACAACACTGGAAAAACAATCGATTGTTTTACCGAAACAATCGGTTGTTTATACTAGTTATCAAATATCGAAACTGAATTTAAAGATATAGGGATAGAGAGATTGCACACAGATGTTTATACTGGTTCACTCCAAACCCAGACCTACATCCAGTATTCTCAGAAACCTTGAGGAAATCCACTAAGCAATCACAACTTGATCACTTACACAACAACCAAGAGAATGACTTTGAACACCTCAAGACACACACTCTCCTTGGCCAACACACTAACACCAAGATTGTTGATCTTGATCCCTTCAAGAACACACAACCAATCTCAGCAAACACAGAAACGAAACTTGTTTTACAAAGTACAAGGATTAAACTTGTTACAGAAGATAATCTGAAATCAATACAAGCAGAATCCTATTCCACAACTTTGATCAATCACAAACTTTCAGCAATCTCAGCTCTTTGAAAAACTCAAAA
>Ga0123341_1007192_pt1 | contig 10124 bp, 15 predicted proteins | sample Turbeapinknodule_FD_89959 | JGI IMG/M metagenome (GOLD analysis project Ga0123341, IMG submission 89959) | Root nodule microbial communities of legume samples collected from Mexico - Turtle bean Mexico pink nodule | ecosystem: Host-associated > Plants > Roots > Nodule | place: Mexico: Nepantla...
AATGCGGCTATATAGCCGCATTTATATTTCTTGATTTACAAGTGCGTGTTGATCAAATGCGGCTATAAAGCCGCATTTATAAATTCGAAATAGCCGCATTTGTTTTATGTTTCTGCACTAGTGGGGGGTTAGTGGTGGGACTGTTTCTTCCTGCACCTCCATACACTTTCATATGTTCTTCTGCCACCCTCATACAAAACATGAAAATACTTTTTTACCCTTCTTGTGTCACCCTTCATATTTTGGATTACATAATTCGAAAGTTAATTTTGGATTCAGAAATAGCTTAAGGATTATGTAATCCAGAATATAATTTTAAAAAATGGTATTTAAGATTATATAATCCAAAAGTCTGGATTTGATTGTAGCTTCCGGATTATGTAATCCGGACACGCATTTGAAAAAAGATTTCGAAATTACAAAATTCGAAAGCTAATGTCATATTAAAAAATACTTTCAAATTATGTAATCCAAAAATTAATTATGCGTTTGAAAAAAAAGCTTATGGATTATGTAATTCAAAAGCTAATTACGAATTTGAAAAATAACTTTCGAAGAACATAATCTAAAATATTATAAAAAGACATTTTTGGAAATACCAAAATTTATGGAAATGGGAGAAGAACATATGGAGTTGCAAGAAGAAATTGTGGTGGTAGACTGAGAAATAATGTAGATGGAGTGACATTTTGAAATTTGATTTTTATTTCAGATATATTTAAATATAAAAAGTCTCCAAATCGAACTATACAACGATAATTTATCTATATATTATAACTTTTTATTGCAAGAAAAGTGAAACCAAAGGAGAGATCAAAGAAGTCATGGCTTAAGTGAAAGTAGGAATTACATAGCTTCCATGCTATTAGGCATCTTGAAGAAGAAAAGAATCCCAACCGTCGCTCCAAGAACTTCAGAAAAGATGCTCGATTCTCCTGACTAGGACCAGTTCCACGAGGCTATTGGATGGGTCCACGTGTCCGTTCGAAACCAACAAACAGAAGCTAGCACCTTAGGAAAAGAAAAGTAAAATTTTTCTAGACGACCTTTTTCACATCATTCGAAACGTGTCCCACCACCTTTTCCCCTGCTACATGTTTTCCTTCCTCTCTCTCTCTCTTGTAAGTCTTACCTCTTCTCTTTAACTTCAAAAACTTGTCCAATTTTACCTCCTTCTTTTTTCCCCTACTTAACTGCGTTTTCTCTACATCCAACCCCTTCCACTACCACCAATTACTTCTTTTTTGTTTTGTTTCACTTTTGTTCCCAAACCAACGTAATGTTACTCCCTCTTTTCTTTATGCCATTACCCGCAGGTTTGCACTTGTTTTTACGGATGCTTTCTCCTTTTCTTTTTAAGTTTCCTTAATAGGTACCCGGATCTAATTTTTAATTATGTCTCGGTGATTGGTTTTGAAGAAGGTTTGTGATAGACTCTATTCCCATTAAACAGCACAAGGATATGCCTCAACAGAAAAACAAAACTATGAAATCCTAACAGCTTGGGAAAATACTATATTGCCCTCTATTCCCATTCACCGTTACTTTCCTTTGCCTTTAACATTGCAGTCATAATCATCAAAATACTTAGGCTTGGTGCTTTGTCTTTTGGGTCTACTCCTTGTTATTGGGCTGCTCATTGGTGTTTTATCATGATTTTTGGTTGCCTCCTCTTGGGCCATAACATCCCCTTCCTCTTCAACAAACACCTTGTCCTCAATGTGCAGTGTTGAATAGTCCTTAAGTAAGGTGTCAAGGTTCTCCCAAGTGGTGTCTTTAGGGTATAAACCTTGTCATTGAACTAATGCTTCTGCTGCATCAGAATTTGCAGAAATTTGTCAATCCAGTACAATAAGGGGTTGCACTTTAGGTTGATTATTGAAAACTGCAAAAGGAAGTCCCAATTGAGGTGTTTCATCTTGATTATGAAATAGTTTCAGCTTTGAAACATGAAAAACAGGATGAATTTGAACTCCTGGGGGTAATTCCAATTTAAAGGTCACTTCCCCAATTTGTTTGACAATGCCAAAAGGACCATAAAATCGTTGGGCCAACTTTGAGAATGGAGAGTTTCTTGCAGTCCTCTGTCGGTATGGTCGCAACTTAACTAGCACTTGGTCACCCACTTTGAAAGGGTGAGGCAGTCTTTTCTTATCAACATAATATTTCATGACAGATTGTGCTTTGAGTAATTTGGAACGTAGCTTATCAAGTAACTCCTGTCGGTAAGATCTACATTCACAGCCTCATTGTGACTAGTTCCTACGACATATTGGAACAACGAAGGTGGTGGTTGATTGTAAACAATCTCATAAGGGGTAACCCTAGTGGAGGAATGTTTGGCTAAGTTGTAGTGCCACTCTGTCCAATGTAAATATTTTCCCCACAACTTCGTTTCAGCATGGACGAAGGCTCTCAAATACTGCTCCAACATCTTGTTAACTGCTTCCGTTTGCCCATCACTTTGTGGATGATAAGTTGAAGACATTCTCAATTTTGTGTCACTCATTCGGAAGAGTTCTTTTTAGAAATTACTCATAAAGACGGGTCTCTATCAGATATTATACTTTTAGGCATGTCATGTAATTTGCTCACCATGGAAGCAAATAGTTCAACAACCTTAACAGTTGAAAAGTTTGTTGGAAGCATGCCAAAATGAGTTGCCTTTGAAAATTTGTCAACAACAACTAGAATCACAGAGTAATTTTGGTAAGAAAGAAGACCTGTGATAAAGTCAAGGGATATATCTTCTCAGACTGCAGTGAGAGGAGAAATTGATTGTAATAATCCATAAGGTAGTTGTGCAGGTGACTTGATTTGTTGACATATGACAACCTTTAACAAATTCAACCACGTCTTTTTTCATTCCTTTCTAAAAGAAATTGTCACCCAATCACCCATAAGTTTTATGTATTCCAGCATGACCAGCCATTGGTGTGGCATGAAATTCCTCCAAAAGGACTTGCTTAAGAGGGGATTGGCAAGGAATGTAAATCTTGTCATGATAAAGGATAATTCCTTTAACAATTTTAAATCCTGGATGTTCCTCTAGGAAGCCAAGCATTTTTTGGTACAACTGTTTGAGTTCTGGATCTGCATTATAAGTCTCTTGTATCTTTGATACCAAATCACATTGTAGCATAATCAACCCCATCATTTGTGATGAACTCCCATCAATCCTGCTCAAGGCATCCGCTACCTTGTTAGCTGCTCCTGGTTTATACACAATTTCATAAGTGTATCCAAGCAACTTGGACAAATAACATTGTTGTTCAGGCGTTTGCACCACTTGCGTCATTAATTCCTGAAGACTTTGTTGATTTGTATGAATGATGAATTTTCTGCCCAGAAGATAAGTATGCCATTTTTTGACAGCTTCGGTGATTGTGTGCAACTCCCTAACATACGTAGAAGCTGAAAGAAGCTTTGGACATAATTTTTTACTGAAATAAAAAATTGGATGGTTATTCTACATCAAAATTGCTCCCATTCCTTGCTCTGATGCATCTGTTTCTATTATGAAATCCTCTTGGAAGTTAGGTGACATCAACACGGGAGTATTTGTCATAGCATCTTTTAGCTGCTCAAATGATCGTTGTGCTTCTTCAGACCAAGTAAATGAGTCTCTCTTCGGCAGGTTAGTGAGAGGAGCAGCTATAGAAGCATAATGTTGAACAAACTTCCGATAGAATCGCGTCAGCCCCAAAAATCCGCGCAATTGCTTAATTGTGGCAGGTGTCGGCCAAGCAATCATTGCACGAATTTTTTCAGGATCTGGGCCAACGCCATCTCTGGATATTATATGGCCCAAGTACTCTATTGATTCCTGGGCAAACAAGCACTTATTCCTCTTGAGAATAAATTGATTAGTCACAAGGCACTGAATAACAATATCCAAATGAGATATATGGTCCTCCTATAACTTACTATACACTAGTATGTCATCAAAGAATACTATAACAAACTTACGCAAATAAGGTTGAAACAATATACTCATAGTTGACTGAAACGAAGCAGGGGTGTTACATAACCCAAATGGCATAACTAAAAATTCGTAATGACCTTCATGTGTGCGAAAAGCAGTTTTTAGAGTGTCACCTGTGTTCAATCTTACGTGTGGTACCCAGAGCGTAAATCCAACTTTGAAAACCATTGTGTGCCATGAAGTTCATCAATCAACTCTTCAATTGATGGAATGGGAAACCGATCTTTTATAGTAATCGTGTTGAGAGCCCTAAAATCAACACAAAACCGCCATAATCCATCTTTCTTTCGTACTAACAACACTAGAGATGAGAAGGCATTGTTACTTTGTTGTATAATTCCCTCAGCCATCATTGTTTGATCTGATGCTCAATCTCGTGTTTCTAAAAATGTGGATATCTGTAGGGTTTGAGATTCACTGGATTCGACCCTTCCAAGAGGGGAATGTGATGATCAGTCGCTCGAATAGGAGGAAGGCCCCGTGGTTCCTTAAATATTTGGGTGTATTTACTCAATATTCCCTCAATTTCCAATCTCGGTGAAGGTTTAAGAAGTTCTTCTATGGAAGGTAGCAACTATAACGTGGAATATTCTGCTATGCTATTGGTAGCAATCATCCTTTTGATTTGATGTAAAGTTGCTTCTTGAGGTGTTGCTCGGTGTTGGCCTTTGAGTTCAACTAGTTTCCCTTCTTTAATGAACTTCATTGTCAATTTTCATAGTCAGTCAACACCGACCCCAACGTTGTCAACCATTGTATTCCCAATACGATCTCAACCCCACTCAATGGCAACGTATACAAATTCACAAGAAATGTGTGAGGGCCCAACTGTAGTGGTACCTGCTTGCAAACAAATGAACATGATAACTCCTCTCCATTACCCACCAAAACATGGAAATTTTCAATCGGGGCAACTTGAAGACCCAAGAATTTGGCTGTGCGATCTTGGATGAAATTATGGGTACTCCCACTGTCTATTAGTGTCGCAACTGGTGAACCGTTGACATGACCCAAAACTTTAAGGGTTTGCAGAACTACTTGGCCCATCAATGCATGTAAACTGATTTGGATCGGGTTTGTATCCGACAGGTCAGTCAGATCAGGTTCATTAGGTTCAGGTCCTCTATGTGAAGGAGGTTGTTCAAATCAATCCCGTTCATTTCGGGATCATTGGGTTCCGTTATCAACGACATGTACTCTCGCTTGCATTTGTGACCTAGCCAATAACGTTCATCACTGTAATAACACAGGTTCTTTTCACGGCGGCTTTAGAGCTCTGCTGGGGAAAACTATTTGATGGCAAGCGGATTAGGGTCTTATTCAGGTTTTTGAAAAGAAGGGTTGTTTGCATGTTGGAAGAAAGTGTATTAACGAACGTTGGAATTTTTGCCATGGAGGGAGCAAGCCGAATGGAACGGTTGGTCATGGAAGCTTCTACAAATTTTCTTGTAATTTTGATAAGCTTACAACTTGGGGTAGCGAGATCGGTTGAAACACCTGCACCTCTCTTCGAATTTTCGACTTAAGACCAGAAACAAAGCAACTGAGGAAGAAGGGATGAGGTTTGGCATAGTTTGAAGAGGGCTCCTTTTCGGTCTTCATAGTGTGATGGTACGAAACGAACCTCTAAGACATGTAGAAAATTTTGTCAAGTTGAGATTAGATTATTGTCATACATCCACTAGAACCAAGCGTGAGCTACTCCTTCCATGGAAAAAGAAGCCAATTGAAGCCTTTGGTCTTCTAGAGTGCAGTGGTAGTCAAAGAACTGCTTGATTTTGAAAATCCATGCTAATGGTTCAAACCCATCAAAACAGGGCATATCCAGTTTCAAGTACGTTTTGAGTAAAAGACTGAAGGGTCGAATCGTTCGTCATGATTTCTCGAATTCCAATCTGAAGTGTCATCCGAGTTTCCAAATTAGTCATTCAAATATTCATTGCTTCTTGAATGGTTTTGTGGCTCTCCAATAATTGCATAATATAATCTATTTTTTCGCGTTATATAATCTATTTTTTCACCACTCTTTGACACAAGCATGGCGTCTCTCAGTGTTTGTCTCTCAACGAAAGCACCAAAATGCAATGCCTATTTTATAAGTTAGGATTCCTCCAAAAGATAATAAAAATACTAAATAATTCTCTATTGTAATTATTGTTAAAGTTCCCATACATATAGCTAAAAAACAGCCAAAACAGCAAAACAGAATCAGCAAAACAACACATATGGCTCAACAGAAAAACAAAACTATGAAATCCTAACAAGTTGGGAGAATACCATTCTGCCCTCTATTCCTATTCACCGTTACTTTCCTTTGCATTTAACACTGCAGTCATTACCATCAAAATACTTAGCTTGGTGCTTTGTCTTTTGGGCCTGCTCCTTGCTATTGGGCTGCTCATTGGTGTTTCTATCATGATTTTCGGTTGCCTCCTCTCGGGTCGTGCCTCCTCTTGGGCCGTAACACACTACCATGGCCATATATTGATGGCATTACTACCATGGCCATATATTGATGGCAGGAGCCATTGGAAGAAGCCCACATTAGTTTCTCCTTTCGATCTACTTGTTGAGTACTCAACTAACATGTTCCATAGATCCCCAACTGTCCATCTCTCTGACAAAATACAGTTAGCAACCTGCCACAACATCAATCAAAGTACCTAGTAAGAAATTTTCAATGCATAGGATCGATAGTGTTACTACAAAAGGAAGATCAAATTACCTCATCTAGGCTCTGTAATGCTTTCAAGCCAAATGTGTAGTATGCTATGAAAGGTCTTCGAGCCTGTTAGGAAAGAACCAAGAAAAAATTGGTTTTCAAGCATGATAATTCAAAGGTAAACATGTTTGACCCAATTCCTCACCACCTCATCTTAACCATCACATTCCCACTACACAAAATCATCAATAGTTTGAGTAATCCACCACACCATATCTATGCTGGTGAGCAAGCAAACCACAAAGACAAACCTCCTGCCCAACCACCCTCTTGTCTGCCTGAATTTCATACTCCTTTTTCTTTTCTTTTGAGAAATAAGTTTAAAACTATTTATGAAATAGATAGAAAATATCTAGCCGTTAATATCTATATTATCCTCTCTTCTGTAATTATCTCTTAGGATTTGCTACTATATTTCCTTATGTTATATTTTAGCTTTAGTTATCGCATTTCCTTATATCATGATCTGTTTCCCTATTTAGCTGGATTCTGATCAGTATATATAAGGGTTAGTATTCTAGGCTTTGTGAACATATCAAACAAATTAATACATCGATACATCTTAATTAATATCAATACAGTTTTTCATTCTCTTCAATCTTTCTTCCCCCTCCAAAGCATAAAGTCACATAATTTCATGTATCAACAAATGGTTAGCATAATTAATCACATTATTTTGTCGAGTCAGTTTCCAATAATTCATTTACATCAACCTTTTGTCAATATGGTGATTTTAGTGATCCTCCGGCGATCAAAATTTCAATACTACAATCACGTTATTGATCATCCAAAAAAGAAAAAAAAAATCAAATACGGAAACTATTTGAATCAAACATAAGCTCTATGACCACAACATTTACAACAAGAACAAATAACAAATTTACCACAAAAAAGGGCCCAAAACGGTGGTATATAATTGAGCATGGATAACTAAGGGCAGAGGGATTCCTAAATGTCAACTCTAGCCTAGCAAACATTTCAACTCTTACAGAAAAATAACAAGGAAAATAAGTAGTTTTCCATAATGTAAGGGTAAACACACAAGAATTTATAATGCATTCAGAACACTCACAGTTACAACTGTCTCATTCTCATACAGTGATGGCTAAAAATATAAAATTACCTGAGAAACTGCAAGCCACTGAAGTATGGTCTTTACTTCAGGATCTCCTTTAAAGGCACCACATCCCCAGTTTCCAGTTGCAACCCCAATATTATTACCCTGGTCCATCCTATGATAATCGTTTTGAGAATTTGGAGGTTCATGATCTGAAAATTTTCCTTCACTAGTTTCCATAGATGTTGAGGTGGCACCTTCAAACTGTGAATAAAAGAGTGTTCAAAGAAGATAAATGAACAAAGACTAATGGATACCTGAATCCTAATAAATAAATAAAGTTGGTTCACCTAAATCCACTAATACAATATCATTGTTTACAGAAAAACATTGGAAAAGACTAACCAGTGCAAATGAACATCCATTCCCTTGCAACTTTTTCTGATACAGTTGATATTTACATTGGTACAGAAAACCACAGAATGCCTTATTGATCTCACTGCAGAAATGAACAAGTTAACTTTAGATTTTATTTTATAAAATCACCATGAACAGTGTTAAATACTTAAAAGGGTAAATTATTACTAAATTAGGAATAATTTACCCAGTAATTCCTTTTTCAAAGTCTCTAAATTTTAGGGTATAAAACTGAACTAACATGAAAAAAGAGTTTTGTTTCATGAATGAACAAATATTATGGATACTATAATAGCTACTCTGTGTAATAAAACAGGCACATTGTTCAAAAGGATCGAGAAAAAGAAACTAAAGGCAATTCTCAAAAAAGTGTTTCCACCTTGCAGGGAATGCATGTGTGTAAAACACACCTTTTATAAACAATCGCAAATTTCAAAGTCTAAACATCAAACATAACGAATTCAAGATTATATTCTCATAGTCCATAAATAACTGTGGTTTTGCATCCATAAAAGCAGTAGCCACATAACCAATATTAACAGACCGGAGGAGAAAATTTTCCCTGTATTGTCTCATCCCTGGGCTATGTAACGCATCGATTGCAACAATCGTGGTTTTCCGTCTTCCAAGAGTGTCTACTTCCCTTTCATCCACATAATCACCAGAAAACCGAAATGATGATGCATACCTAAAGAATTAGACAATACTATCACCATTAGAATATGAAGAAAGCAACCAGCAATTAAAGCAATGAGTAAAGTAGGTAAACAGCTGAAAAACATTAAGTAACATCATATCAGAATAAGTATTCTTTTAAATGTCCCCGTCATATGCATACTGTATAAACATCATTACAAATTCAAAGTAAAATGTCCAATATTTATATTCTTTGGGATGATATAAACTTAAGTATTAAAAATGTGTCATACACAAGTGTGCAGACAAACAAGGAGAAGAAAAATAAACGCAAAACTTGAATCTCTCAAGCTACAGAAAAATATTGGCCATCATAGACAGACAAAAACCGAGAAAATTCACTATGCAAAAGCATAACAATCAATAAACATGTTTTTCTACCTCCATATTCAAAGAGAAATTGAAAAAAATTATCCCATCACAATTTTTAAGTAAATAAATCTATTAGTATAGTAGGCATCAACAACTACAATTTCTTATACAAGTTCATATCCATTAAGTATCACTAACCCTGTATAACTTGAGAACCTTTCCACCCCAACAACTTCTATTGCCTCGTTATCTGCCATGGCTGGCAAGAACAGCATCCCAGCAATCAATTCTGGACAGACCATGAAGCGGATTTCCTCCTATACAGTACATTTACGACCAAATTTATCAAACATCAATAGAACAAATGTTCATGTGACAGAATAAATATTTCAACTTAAGAATCTAAAACATGAAGAAAGGTGATAAATACAACATGTACACAAAGACTAAACCAATATGCTTATACAAGGAACTATGGTATAAAAGCTATTATAATCAACAAAAGTTTATAGAAGGAAATAAAAGCATACTGTACCTGTACACACCCCCAACCAAGAGCACCTCCCCCAAGATATTTATCTGCAAAATCAACTTCAACAACTTCACTTGATTGATCTTCTATGAGCCCTGAACTGTGAACCTATTTAAAATGCCAAAGGGTTACCTATTACAAACCAAATGGATAATTTAAAAAAAAAATACTAAAATATATTAATTTTCTAAAGTTTAAAATAAATTTCCTTCAATTACCTCAAATCTGCACAGAGGTACAGAAGAAGTGCTCCAAAAGTTGGCATCTGGGCAAGAAATCTGAGTAGAATCATTTTTTAAGTGAAGTACTTTTCGCTCAAATGAGACAATTCCCTTGGGCATTTTAGCACTTATCCTTTGAAAATAGTGAATGATGCACCAAATCTTATTTTCCTGTTTTTGAC
>Ga0123341_1007194_pt1 | contig 10123 bp, 6 predicted proteins | sample Turbeapinknodule_FD_89959 | JGI IMG/M metagenome (GOLD analysis project Ga0123341, IMG submission 89959) | Root nodule microbial communities of legume samples collected from Mexico - Turtle bean Mexico pink nodule | ecosystem: Host-associated > Plants > Roots > Nodule | place: Mexico: Nepantla...
GATTAAAATTAAATTGAATTCTAATAATAATTTATATTGTGGGAAATGAATGGTTAAAACTTGAGAAAGAAATATTTGTGTGCATTGGGCAGTGTTGTAATGATTGTTGATTAAGGCAAAACCTAGAAGAAGAATTAGAAAGGAAGATAAAGCAAGAGGAATGTCTTTTTGATTTTATAGAAATGTAATATTTGTTGTGCAAATCAGATCATAAATTTAGAATAATTTTTAAATAATGTCATTTAAATTGTTGAAGAACATTAAAAAAATATAATCTTAGATTATATAATTTAAAATATAACATTTGATTGTTAACTTCTAGATTATACCGTTTAAACGTATCTAATAAAAGTAAACAAACACTATAGAAATTACTAGATAAGAAACTACCAATGATGCGGCTACTTAAATGTGTAAGCCATTCAGAATCGATTTACTGAGTAAGTAGGTGAGCACACGCTATTCATAGTCTCTCCTTAATTGTCCAATCATGTAGTAAGCACATTCCAAATAACACAACAGAAACAATTTCTTCCTTAAATAAATTAACTTAAATAAACAACTTCTATATTTTCTTCATTCTTAACAAAAATCGTGTAATTATCTTCTTTTTTTTTTTCTTTTTTTTTCTCTCATTAGAAGTATTTTTGGATAAACTTGTTCAAACATACCCATACAATACACTAATAGATGTAAAGAATCAATATCAATATTTCATACAATTGGAAGCCAAGAGAAAAAATGTTGAGGCAGTTCTCAACTTTGTCAAGGGATATGAAATTTGGGTCAATCAAAAAATTGTTTTTTATTACTTGCATTTCTCATCAGCAGAAACACTTCCTATTAAGATTCCCAATGCGGGTAAACAAAACTGATACATGGTATATACAACAGCACCTGTGGCATTTGAAAAAGTATGAAGGGCCAAGTGCATTGACTCCTTTGTTGTTAGCCTGACTTTTTGTATGAACCATCCTTTTTCCTATGAAAAAACTCGTCCAGTCCAGTAACAAGTATGGGGATTAGGCGCAGGTAAAGTATACGGCATCAATGTTTGGTTACCATTTAAGTTGGTGAAGCACATAATCACTGTTAGCGGGGTCCTGATCTTGCCTCATTTTCCAAGCCTCACTTGAGGGAATACAGCTTGCATAGAACACAATGGCTTGCTCGCAAAATCTAAGTACAATATTTGAGTGATGGCCTGGGTCAGACCCAAAAAATAAAACAATATTGGCCTGAATAACACCAAAACAAAATTATATATATATATATATGTGTGTGTGTATTAGGCTACACACGATCACTTTCAACTAGATTGAGTATAGAAGTCATAATTACCTGCAGAAGCAGATTTAAGCCTCCTTTCATACCATCATGAAACTGGGGCACATCAATTATGGAACCTCGATGTCCATTACATGAGTATCCTCTTACCATTGAGAATATGAATGTCCATATGTCTTCCAATGATCCCGTCCATTTCGTCTGTTAGAAGTTCTGTCAGAGGGAGATTTGTAACCATCAGATGGTCTTCCATAAGCATCTGAAGATCTCCTGCTTGTGCCACCTCTGTTACTTAACTTCCGAGCTTTCCTTATCTCCTCTTCCAAATCATATTCTGAGCGCTGGTATAAATAAAGATAGAAACTTATCAGTTTGGAACTTATCAGTTTTATATAATTACAAAGAAAATTATGGAACTGAACTACTTTTTAAAACTTTTAACAACTTCCACCGCAACCAAAGCAGGGAAATGGAAACAAAGGAGAAAACCTTCTGCAGTAATTGTTAGATCCCATAATAAAATCACATGCATTAAGTGAAGTTATCTTGTATCGAAAATGCAAGACACCCCAACACTAGCCTTATACAAAAATTATGCTTTCTAACTAACAGAAAGAGCATGTAGGCATGTTCCCCAATTAGCAAGGCCAATCATGTCTTACTGACAACATTAACTGTCATAGTCCCATTTTTACTACAATTTCTAACCCATTAAGAGGAACCTAATCCAATACTAGCTGGAAGAAGGAAAAAATGCCATCTCAAGGCTCCAATAATGCCTAAACTACAGGAAACACCAGGAATTCAGGTGTAGCAAAGACAAAGGGGTGAGAGCGAGGCAGAATGCTCCATCACATACTAATAATGAGAAAGAGAGTTAAGAGATATTTTCAAAATAATGCAACCTAAAAGATTGCATTCTGATTGTTAAATATTCCTCCGAAACATGCCTGTTTCCCTCAAGAAGAAATAAGCTCTGCATAGGCACATGAGCACAAGAAATGAGTCTCCAAAAGATAAACCAAACTCTATTGATGACATCCAACTAGAGTAATACATACCACTGTTGTTGAGGTTGTTAAAAACTCAATGAGTCCAATTGAAAACTTACTAGAATTATACTGTAAGATAATTGGGCATCGAATCATAACCTATCCACTCTAGATGGTTCAATTTCTACCATAATACAGAGTCAAGTATTGGATATGGTGCTATTAGTTGGAAAAACAAAACAGATTTTACCAAAATTAATCGTAATGGACTACATTACTAAGAAAATTAGTATAGATGTGAAAGCTCATAAAATGACTGCCTAACTATTTGTTAGCTCTGTTCGCAAAAAAGCTTGCAGCATAAAATATGTTTGCTCCAGCTTGAAAATAAATGTGAATAAACTCAGGCATTTCAGTAGAGCATTTCAATGCAAGAATTTAGTACAGTAAGCCATTCAACCATTATTTGTCAACTATCTCTCTCTTGCCCGCCCAGCTCATATTCTCAGACTTTAGTTAATAATGCATTCAGATTCATTAACTAGCAAAAATAATCATGCACGTAACGTAACCTTGGCTGGGTCTGAAAGCACAGCATATGCTTCTCCAATCATTTTGAAAAGCTTATCAGCATCCTTGTACACCTCCTGTGAGATTTCCTTCCAAACTTGACCATCATCTCCAACCTCACTTCTTGCCAACAACTGGCCAGCCTAGATTCAAACCAAAAACAGATAAAATAAATTTTAAGCACATAAGCTTTGAAAGCTAAAAATGCGGGCAGCTCTTTTATTACCCAAAAGCAAATGACAACAGCTATACAACGATAACTATATTGCAGGTACAAAAAGACTTGAACCTTGTCCGGATGATGTCTGAGAGCTGCCTTGTGGTATGCCTTCTTGATATCTGTTGCTGTATCAGCTGATTTGATTCCTCTGGTGTTCACATTATAAATCAGATTTAGATTTGGTCTTTGGATACTCAGAATTGGCAAGCATCAGAAAACTGGGGAGTTAAATGCATGATTGAACATTGAGACATGTATTGGTATTCAAGAGATCAAGTGACATTGAGACATGAATAAATAAATAAATTTTTGATTGACCATTGCAAAATAAATAAATACTCCGAAAGGTTGTTCCTCGTGTAACTAGTTACATTACAGTTATGTACAAACGGTTTGAGATGAAACTGCGGTCGGGTCATGGGATCAGTGATCTATTGAAAGCCAATTTAGTTGTTCATACTCATCACATCAAATGGGCAAGACCTTGATAATTTTGTAAACTTCTGCAAATCTGTGACACTTCTAGAGGATTGTTTCTAACATTTTACCTTGAGGACAAGGTAATAGCTTTAGAGCATAGTATTGATAGGAAACAACCTAAAGTGGTAGGGATTAGAGCCCCGGCTGGGCAGGGAAATAGCATGACATAGTAACCATAATATATAAAGAACTACAAAATGGGAGTAGGAAGTGGCGACTATTCAGTGGATATGAGAGATAAGGATCAAACAGATACCCATTGCTATTTGTTGCATTCTATTGTAAATCCAACTACACAGTTGTTGATATCAGTGGCTGTAGTGAAATGTTACAATAACTAACTACACAATTTTCTAGTGATACGATCCAATCTCTATCACATTAGCATCCATGTCCCATGAGGGTTGGCTCAATTAGTATGACCAAACTGTGCCAAAGCAAACGTCTTAGGTTTGTATAATTCTACTGGTCCTTCATATGCAGGCTCTGTCCTTAAGTATTACAGTAAACCTTTATTGAGGCATGGCTTGATGTACAAATAGAGCAGCCTTCCCTCTTGAATTTTTTTTCAGGAATTTACCTCATAAATCACAATTTCATTTGTTATACTGGAAAAATTAAGGGCAGGTAATTCCTAATTGAAGAAAGAACTTACAAAATGACGTAAACATCCAAGGGTGTCCCCTTTTTGGCTTGATCTTCCACTGAGATAAGACGTTGACGAGCTTGCCTTGATTCTTTCACACCTTTTGATCCATTGGGTGAGTCAGACTGTTTGTCCCTTTCATTGGATTGAGTTTCAAGAACGGCTATAAGTCTCTTAAGGTCACAAGCTGCTTGTTCATAATCTCTAACCATCTCAAGTAAGGTGGCTCTTCTTGAAATTGCCTACAAAATGAGATCAATGAGATCCCCTGTCCACTCATTAGCAAAACTAGAGTCAAACAGAAAAACAATCATAATCCACAAGACTGATCGTTTCAATGAAACTTCTGTCCATAATCCACATCACTCCAATACTCCTTATATTTCAATAGGTGAAGTTAGATTTAAGAAGAAAATCCAAATATGCACTCGTTATTTCACTTAATTGAAGGGACGTTAGAAAGGTATACCTTTGCATAATTTCCATCAAGGGCAATAGCCACACTGCAGTCTGCAATGGCATCAGCAATTTGGCCCAACGCTTGATGAGCAGCAGCACGGTTGCAGAAACATATTGCCATAAAAGGACATGATTTAATATTGCATGACAGAGCAGCAGTGTAATTCTCTACAGCTTCTGTATACTTTCCCTTTTTAAAGTTTTCATTCCCTGCCTTCTGTTGTTAAGAAGAATAATAGAGATCAATTTATTAATAGGTAGGTATATGATGGGGCCCTGACAATTAAAGAGCTGATTTATTGAAATAAAGAGAGATATAGGTAGAGATATACTGCCTCCCTTTCCCAAAGCATAAGCTGTAAATAATTTCCTTTGAATAACAAAAGATTATGCCTAACAGACTTTGCACCCATTTTTAATATTTTACCTAGAAACATCCTAGATAAGCCTATCGGTTGTCAACTTCCTAGATAATCCTATCCTAAATCTAAATTTCGAAACAAAACAGTAATACTTCCCTATCCTAAATTTTGAAAAAAACAAAGCAGTAACAGATATAAGCTTCCTTAATAGACAACTATTCCTAACTGTTATTTCTTGCTCCTCCTAGAGTATACCTTTCAAACCTTGGGCCCACTCTATCCGCATAATACCTACAGTTACCTGGAAATACTAAACTTAAATCTCAAAACCTTTCAAATGAAGAATAAGAAGCCAACCTACTTACTCTCTTGTATAAAAACCTGAATTAAATGGATTCATGAATTAACAATATTATATTAGTCATTAATAATTTCAAAAAGGGCACAGAAACAATGTTATTCATCCTGGTGTCCGTGTGTGTATCTATGCTTCAGCCCACAGGGAAACTAACTCTAAGGATGGTCAAGATGTTTAAAATATTGGCATTTTAATTCAGGCACTAATTTAGGAGAAAGAGCGTTGTCAGATTACCTTGTGGTCTAGAAGTTCTCTTATTGTAGAAGCTAATGATAATGAGTCTTCAGCATTATCAATCACAGACCTACACAATTGAATTGATCATAATTCGCAAGGCATCCCTAGCTTTTGAAAATTAAAACTTGTCTTGATTAAAATGAAAAATGAGAAATTAGCCTAGACCGGTAATCAAATGAATTACTTGTTGTCAGTGACAGACACAACATGCTGTAATTGATCTAGAACATTAAGTGATGCCTCAAGCCTTCCCAAACGAAAGTAACACTTGGATATCAATGACCACCTCCACAATTTTACACTTGAGTAACTATCACATAAGGAACTATCAGAATTCGCAGCATTGTTTTCCAAGACAAAATTTTTCTCTGCAAGATGCTGACTTTGTTCACAAAGCTGAATTGCTGCTTCATACTTTCGTAGCTGCAAGACATTACAATAAACAAACAGCACTTTTTATTATCCGTTCAAAATAATTCAGCAAAACAACTAAACAACCGAAAAAGAATGCAAAAAGATGAGAGGAGAAAATAGTTGGAGTATAAAGTACCAAACATAGAGCCTCTGCCTTCATTTGCAGCAATTTTTCTGAGTACAAACTTATAGACAATGCCTTAGAAACTAGTTCCAAAGCTGTAACAGCTGCATCAGAAGTCCTCTCTTTTAAAAGTTCAGCAGCATTATTTATACACTTAAGAACTTCCTGTTAATATGTAGTAACACTTGTTAGACATCTAATAAAAGCATGCACACTTTAAAAGTGAACCAGGAGAGAATATCAGAATTGAAGATTAATTGCTCTTTGAAACACTAATAGCTAAGGTAGTAATAATAGTTGATAGTAACATAAAGCTGATAATAATATTAGTACAAGTTTACAAAAGTGCATCAAGTCTACAATATCAAAATTGTGCTATCCACATACAAGAAAAAATCATTGAAATACCTGAGCCTTTTGCAAACCATCAGCTGCTTCAACTATAACCCTCCGATCCAAACAAATAACACTACCTGATTCCATGCACTTGTTAAAACACTGCTGAGCATTTTCTACTTCCCCTAGCAAAAGGTGGCAGCTGGACAGGAAAATCATTCTCATCACTTAAGTGGGAGAAAAATTAAAGTCCTATACATTATCTAAAAAATTGAAAGTACAAAAAAAAACTCTTACTTAGCAGTTCTCATCTGTACTTTTGGAAAAGAAGGGTCCAGAGCTGTAGCCATCACACAATCTTCTAGAGCCTCTCTAATCCTTCCAAGACTCATCCGTGTTGCTGCACGATTACTATAGCATAGTAAAAGAGGCTGAACCAAGCATCCAGATCTTTCACTTGTAGGTACAGAATTTATTCCTAGTGTGTAGAAACCCTCAGCTTTAGAAAGATCCCCATCTTTATGGGCCTGGTTCCCCCTAAATAAAATCATGATTTCAGATAAATAATTAACGCAAACTTCAGGAACATTAATAAGCAGAAATTAGCACAACAAATATCAAAACACTAATTAAAATACATCTATGAAAGAGATGATTGCTTTTATGGTCGGTACCTGTGTCTCCACTTGTCACAGGCTGATGACGGAATTGTATTTGATGATGCAACATCCCCATCCTTGCACTGGCCATTTATCTGAGATCTATCCATCACATCAGAATGTGATGACATGTTGGCAGTGCTATGTGGTGAAAATTGTACAGAAGATACAAACTTCCCATTCACACGAGGAGAGATAACAAAAGTGTTGCACCCCCCCTTTCTCCTAAATTTCTTCTTATGTTGACGCTTTAATGATGGAGTACCAACCACCGATGAAGATGCAAACGAAAAATCTTTGCCCATGGATTCATTCGGACCAGGAACAAAACAAAAAGTAGCATCCTTTTGCCTTTCAATGTTTGAGGTGAAGTCAACACCAGCACAAGCTGAAGCTCCTTCTGCACTACTACCGCAGAATTGCTCAGTTTTCAAATTAGGCCAGACCATCTCAGGGCCAGAAGAATGAACAGACAAATTTTCATCTAGTTTATTACTATCCAGATCTCCATGTCTTCTATCAGTTGTACTCGTATCTTCTCTCCGCATGGTAGGCAAGTTTCCATCTTTATAATCAGTAGGAATTTTTGAATGCAGATCATTTAATCCTTTAGAAGCTTTTACATCTTGAGCACTTGCTGTTGTTTCCTGATAGGGAGAAAAATCCATTGGTGAGTGGACACCAGAAGAATCAGGGGTTTTGAGTGAACTGTCTTCTTTTGACAAATGATCCGGCCCTGTCTGTTTCTTGTTTAAGGAATGAGGCTTCAATTTTCGCCTTCTACATTTTGATCCTTTTTCCATACATGATCGACCTTTCTGTGTGGATTCAACTTTTCTATTTAACTTCGGAAATAAGTTTTCTTTGAAACAAGAAGGATCCCATGTTGGGGGTTTGAAGTCTGCAAAAGACTCCTTGGAAGCCTCCGGAGTACTTGCAAAAAAATTATCGCTATTATCACCATCTGCACTCGAGGAATGGCCCGTAGAAGCATAGAAATTTGGATGGGAATCAATACCAATTGATGAGAAGGAAAATGACACTGAAGCTCCATTCGCTTTTGAATCTTCAGACACATAACATCCTGGAACTTTGCCACTCTGGAAATCTGTGAAGCCTTCCTGACTAGTGGATGGCGTAGAATGTATTCCTGTAGAATCAGAGGCAATACCACAAGCAGTTCCATTTTGAACACCGACGTTCCCAGAAGCAGAATGAGCACAGAACTGCTGACCACCAGTTTCGGTTCTTGAACTAACACTAGAATAACCAAAACCCATGTCATTTCCTCCAAAAACAAAACCAGCAGCACAACCATTAGCATGTGAATTCTTCGAAATATCAGCACCCTCAGAATGTTTAATGTTAAGTTTCTCCATCTCATCTGATAAATTACGCGCTGGCACGCCACCATAAGTAGCGGGAATACCATTAGCACTCCCACATCCACTCTTACACTTATCACCATTACCCAAATGATCATACCGATCAGCACCTGTATCACTATTACCATTCATTCCCATCTTGACACCAAAAGCACCCATTCCACGATCCAAATTCCACCCACAGCCAACAGGCTCTTTCTTCTCCACCTTAACGCTCGACTCTCTACCACTATAGCTCCCCCCAAAGCAATCACGTTGTCCACACTCAAATTCATACTTACATTCCCTCTCCCCAACTGAATCCCCCAACCCCACACTACATTTCCCCTTTTCAGTACTCAAGCCAGAATTCAAATTATTTCTAGAAGCACCAAAAACAAACACCCCACTCTTCAACTCCCCCTCTGAATTCGACCCCACCTTCCCTCCCTCACCACAAACCGTCTCCGTAACACTCTCACCGTTCTTTCTCAATCCCTCGTCACTCTTCCCAGCACCAAACACAAATTCCACACCACCACTCCCAATTCCCCCCTTCAAATCCCTAGCGGAGTCAGACTCAACCTTCCCAGCGCCAAACACAAAACCATTGTCACCACGACAGTTCAAAAATCCACTCTCTAATATAGTACCATTACCAGATACCTGATCGGCGCGAAACGGATTGAAGCCGGCGCCGGCGCCATCGTCGTCGGCGCCAGCTCTGTTCCGAGACCTGGCCTGCTGAGACGCAGACTGCTTGCGGAGTTTGGCGAGCCTCGGTCGGGACCTCGCGCGCGCGGAAGGGTTTAAGCAGTCGGCGTTAAAATGAAGGGAGGAAGAATGCGGCGGCGCGTCCGCGGAATTTATCGGAGATTGGAAATGGAGCGCGGCGGAAGACGACATTGGGGAAGAGTAGGGTTTGAAATTGTTGGCTCCAACGGGTTAGAGAGTTCAAATTCTCAGTCTCCCACAAGCTGATGATGCAAATGGTTTTGTGATACTCTAATGTAATTTATGATTTATGATCTGAGGTTGGATTAGATTAAATAGATTGAAATCAGGTTCGGTTAATGTAATTTACTTCTTTATTTATCATCCCAATTTTCATTAAAATATATATTTAAGTTTAAATAATAGAGAGAACGAATGAACAAGACTTTTGGAGTGTGGGACCTACCTAGTTACGGATCCTTTTTCTTTTCGCTTTGCTACCCTGCTTCTATTCTACTCTTCCTTTCATTCACAACAATTTCGATCATTTTTATTTTCAAACCAACAAGAAAAATATATTTAACTTTTATTTTATTCAGTTAAATAACCTCGATAAAAAATACTTATATATTTTTATAAGTATTATACCTACTAGTTGTGGATATTATAGTATTATCTCTGTCCTTAAGTATACAAATGAAGAAATATTCATATCCACAAATATCCGTTAAGAAAATTATACATGAATATAAAAAATACTCTACCTCAATTTTTGATGATTCATCCTTGTAACGTGTGTTTGACTATGTAAACATAAGAGGTTAAGAAAGTCGTGGAAAGTTTGAAAATCAAGATGTTAAATCACAAACCGAAAATGTTTATTTTATATCAATATATATTA
>Ga0123341_1007195_pt1 | contig 10123 bp, 9 predicted proteins | sample Turbeapinknodule_FD_89959 | JGI IMG/M metagenome (GOLD analysis project Ga0123341, IMG submission 89959) | Root nodule microbial communities of legume samples collected from Mexico - Turtle bean Mexico pink nodule | ecosystem: Host-associated > Plants > Roots > Nodule | place: Mexico: Nepantla...
AATCAATAGAATGTCAAGTAGTGGCGGATCTTAATAATCAAAATAAATGTACAAATTTTTTTGAGGTGTTCAATTTATAAAATATACTAAAATTAAAAAAAATTATTTATATATATACATTTTTGTTTAAAAGTGAAGGGAGCCAAAAAGTCACAAATGTTTTTAATCTTTTTGACGTAACAAATGTTGTTCCTTGAGCTATTATCTAACGAGGTAAAGTTAGATACATGTGAATATAATTAAGTTGTTCATAAATATATTAAATTAATAAATGAAAATGTAGTAGTGTTATTCTGTGTTGTGGTATCACTTCCTTGTTTGTTGCATGATGATAAGTAACGTGAAACTGATAAAACACAAAGTGTAGCAGTGGCATACATGTGGACGTTGTTTTTTCCTAGAAGTGGAAAATAATACATCAAAACCAAACTCGCCGCACACAGAAAACAGATTCATCTAACTCAACTAAACATAACATTCTTCTCCTGTTTCCATCCTTCAAACTTTCAATAAATTAATAAAATATATTCCTTCATCCTCTCGTACCATCACTTTTTACTCTCTAATCCTCGTAAAAACAACGGAATTATAACTAAAATAATACCTTTGTTATTATATATTATTATTACTTATTTTTGCATGTGTTAATAATTTATTATATGGGTAGTGATAATTTGACACCCTGCTACAAATTACATCCATCTTATGCCTATTATTTTACAAAAATATCTCTATCACATAAGTAATTCAAAGGTGTAATTTGGAGCAAAGGAAAAATGGGTGGAGTGTGAAAAAATCTATTTATTATATTGTTGATAAAGTCAGTGAATAGCCACGCAAAATGACATCAAACCGACACGTTCTTCTTCTTGTCCCTTGAAGAAGTTAACTCCTTAAGAAATCTAGAAACTGTAGAAAATTCAAAAGTCCTTCTCATTCTGGATCTGTAGCTAGAAAGTTTGAAGAGAAAATGAACTACAGAGACACATGGTGGAATGGCCCCACAAAGGTTTAGATCAACGGAGAAGTCTAAGAGTTGACCATTGAAAAGCATTTGCATCTTTCTTTCCAAGCCCAACGCTTCAAAACCATTTACTTTAGTCCCAAGTTTTATGTTTTCTTGGCTTTCACACCTTAGTATAAATATGCATGCCTCTTACAACAACAAGAACAAATAAATCTATCTTATAACCTTCACACACATTCACACCAAGACAATGGCAATGCACAAGAGCAGTTCCGGTTCAGCATTGGGTCCAGGAGGCTTAGACCTAACTCAAGCCTTCTTTAAGTCCATCATGAATGCTGAACCTTCTTCTCCCACAAAGCGCCACACCAAAATCTCCGTTGTTGGTGCGGGCAACGTGGGAATGGCCATAGCCCAAACCATCCTCACTCAAGATCTCACCGACGAGCTTGTCCTCGTCGATGCCATTCCTGATAAACTCCGCGGCGAGATGCTGGACCTACAGCACGCCGCCGCCTTCCTCCCCCGCACTAGAATTCAGGCCTCAACCGACTACTCCGTGACTGTGGGCTCCGACCTCTGCATTGTCACCGCCGGCGCCCGCCAAATCCACGGCGAGTCCAGGCTGAACCTCCTACAAAGGAATGTCAGCCTCTTTCAGAAAATCATACCCCCTTTGGTTCGTTACTCTCCCGACACCATTCTCCTTATCGTTTCGAATCCCGTCGACGTGCTCACTTACGTGGCATGGAAACTTTCCGGTTTCCCTTCAAACCGTGTCATCGGCTCCGGCACTAACTTGGACTCCTCACGCTTTCGTTTCCTCATCGCTGATCATCTTGATGTAAACGCTCAAGATGTCCAGGTTAATTATTTTTTTCAAGTATTTAATTATAAATTACTTTCATAGTTACGTGAATGTTGTTTTGTTATATATGTATGTATGTATGTTGTGATTCTGTGATTGCAGGCTTTTATAGTGGGAGAACACGGTGACAGCTCAGTGGCTTTGTGGTCTAGCATTAGTGTTGGGGGTGTTCCAGTGCTGAGCTTTTTGGAGAAGCAGCAAATTACGTACGAGAAGGAAATGTTGGAGGCCATACACAAAGAAGTTACAGAGAGTGCTTATGAGGTTATAAGGCTAAAAGGGTACACTTCTTGGGCGATAGGATACTCGGTGGCAAACTTGGCACGAAGCATTCTTAGGGACCAAAGGAGGGTCCACCCTGTGTCGGTTCTTGCAAAGGGTTTTTATGATATCCAAGATGGGGAAGTGTTCCTCAGCTTGCCTGCACAACTTGGAAGAGGAGGGGTATTGGGTGTCACCAATGTGCATTTGACTCAAGAGTAGAAACACAGGCTTATGGACTCAGCTACCACAATCCTCCAAGTTCAGAATCACTTGTCTATTTGATCATTTCTTAGATACTCCTCTTGTCCTTTTTCCCAAATTCTTGTTAATTGTAGTAACTACTTTTTCTTGTTTCTTGGATATTAGATAATAAATATGATCTGATATATATTATATTGTTACCTATAATTACTTTTTCAATTTTAACTTTTATCAATTATAATTACTTCATGAGTTATAACTCTTCTATAAGTTATAAGTGATCTATCTATTAATATATGTTATTTTTATTTTTATTTTTTTATGTGTATATAAATAGAATACTCAATGTAAGTTTGTAATAATTTTTTATCAATAAAATATATCATTTTTTTCTTCCTTTCTATAAATGAGATATATAAAATCAATATGGTATAAGAGTCATTTTATAAATGAGATATATAAAATCAATATCATAGTGGGTGTTTGTTGGATTTATCAAATCATCCACTATCAGACCACTCATAATATATAATCTCATGCACGAGTTGGAGGGTCTCGACGTGAAAGGTGTGTGTTGGAGATCTCACATTGATTAGAGATTAGGACATTTCATAATATATAAACTGTCTACAAACCTCACCATATAACCATTTTGTGGATGGATCTCACTGTTGATGTTTGGAATGATGTGCGCAATAGGTTTTTGCAAGGTGATAATTTTCGCATTGTGACCTTGCAAGTAGAGATATATGGGCTAAAGCAAGGTGATATGACGGTGTCAGAATATTTCACGAGATTAAAAATATTTTGGGAGGAATTAGAGATATTTGAATCGTTGCCAAAGTGTTCTTGTGTAAACCCATGTAGTTGGAGTGTTGTTACTTGTGCTAGAACCTACCGAACCACAAGCTATGTTATACGATTCTTGTGAGATCTCAATGAACAATACATTCAAGTTCAGTCTCAAATAATGTTAATGGATCCATGTCATCTATTACATAGATGTTCTCTCTAATCATTAAGCAAGAACAGGAATTTGGGACATGGGACACCACTTCTCACTGATAACAATGAGACTAACAAGGTGTTGATGAATACCATGGTTGATCCACAAAATTTCAGTGGAAGACATGGTCGAGGTGGAGGTCACGATTTTCATGGACGAGGCAGAAGCGGAAACAATTTTCGTTTTTATACGTATTGTGGTAGAAATAATCATATAGTGGATACATGTTATCAAAAACATGGTTTTCTGCCAGGTTAAAAATTCAAGCAAGGAGCAATAAAATATGCTCATACGGCTGCATTCGTTAATGCTAAAAAAGATGCTACTCCTTTCGAGGCTAATTCACCCAATATTAACATTTAGATTTCTCAAGAATAGTACAACAGTTTAATGGATTTGATCAAACAATCATCCTTTCAGATCCATGCTTTGAATCATATCAGTACATCTCAAATCAATTCAGTCAAATCAAATAAGTTTTCTAATAACTAGTATTAGACACAGGGGTTGCGGATCACATATGCTACAAATCGTTTCTTCTCCATTCGTAGTATTTCTCCTGTATTAGTCTCTTTACCTAACAAAAGTCAATTAAGTGTTAATTAGTCTGGTATAGTTCAAATATCTCCCTTACTCACTTTGATTGATATTTTATGTGCACCTTCATTTCACGTAATTTTGATTTTTGTTATAAATTGACCACAAATCACAATTGTTTAACCATTTTTGAACCTTCTATTTCTTTCATTATTCATATGCAACCATGGAGAGTGATTGGTACAGTTGAGAGATCACACAACCTTTATCATTTGAGGACTTCTAGTATCCATCATGTCACAAATAAAAAAATTGGGACGAGTAGACTAGACAGTGAGAGTTTATGTGTTCATAATAAGACTCTTAACATCAATAAATCTTGTGTACATACTGATAATGCTAAACTTTGGCATTTTCAAATTTGTCTCGTGATAGGTTGAAAATTTTGTCTTTGTATTACTCAAATATTTCCATAGGTTATGTTCATCCTTGTGATAGGTTTTGTTCATCCTTGTGATACATGTCATTTTGCTAAACAAAAGTGACTACATATTCCTTCTGGTGAGAATGGATGCAAAACTCAAATGATTATGACAAAACCGAGAGCAATACAAGGAAGGAAACAAAGATAATGAACATGAATGGAAGGCGAAAATGAAGGAGTATGGAAGAAGGAAACTTATGGAAAAGAAGAGTGATGATCACGCTACTTGATGGGTGGTAACCATAAAGATAAGTGGAAGGCTGGCACTTGAGACATTCTCACCAAGATAAGACCAATGGAGAGGAGATAACACTCACTCAAGCTCACACAAATTATGCAGAGTTTCTTTACTTCATTCAAGTCAACGTGAGAAATACAAAGGGGAGACCTCCTATTTATAAGTGGAGGAGCCTTAGAGAACAAGAAGGAGGGTATGATGGGAAAATGACACATATGGTGCGGCTAGGATATTGACCTTGGTCAATGCCACACCATTACTCACATTCTAGAAGGTAGGTTTAGCTTCCTTCCCTAAAGGACTTCTCATAGGCCCAATTTGATAACTACACCTCTTATTTATGCTATATGGACCTACTCTAGCTTATTCTACTATTTGGACCCCTCAAGTGAGCCCAAATTATTTACAACATATTTTAATCATTAAGAAGACCAGCAAGAAGAACTTTAGATGCTTTGGTCTTTGTCAAATTCTCCCTCTGGTGAGGTCTCCACTTGTATGTTGAGATGACTTCTCATAGTGTAAATGCTCATTTGCATCCTTGGTCATCTTCTTGTTGGCTTAGCTTGTATCACACGTTATGCTATTTTTTTATGAAAATCATTTTCCTTTTCATAAGGATAATATAGATACCAATTTGGACACACATGATGTGTTTAAGCATTTGCTTCCTTTTATTTCTGATAATGATATTGTTGTGGCTACACCTGTTAGTGATATTGTTTCTTTAATTTATGAAACTGTATTACCATTTAGTCTTCCTGCTACTAGTTCTTCTAAACCATTATATTTACTTGATACTGATGTTTTACAACACAAACATTTTGATCCACAACCTTCATCTATTCGAGTTTCTACTTGTCTCTAACAACAACCTGGATACTTGAAGGACCATCACACTACTTTCTTCTCTTTAAAAGATGTTATCAATTGATAAGTGTCATATTTCAGTAATATTTCATATTAAAATACAAACACTTATGGGTATGTATTGATAAAATAACTATAATTTAACTTTTAATTTATGAATTGAAACCATTTTAAATATTATATGATTATAATATGAATAAGAATGATTTATTCCCAAATTTGTGTTAATTTTAAGATTCTTGGGGAAAATGGAGATGAAAAGGCTAGGGGAGAATAAACAAGATGAAAAGGGAAGGTTGGAAAGCTCAAAACTCGCCTAAACCAGAAGAATTCTAGAGGAACTCGCCCAAGCGAGCCCAATCTCGCCCAAGCGAGCCCAAACTCGCTCAGGCGAGCCCAATCACGCCCAAGCGAGAAGTTACTTAGCCCAAGCCCATATAGGTTAAATATGAGGTGTGATGCACAACCCTAGACATCATTGGAGAATAGAAGGTGATAGAAAACCTTAGAGGAGACAATCGTCAAGGAGAAACATTTTGGGTTTCTTTTCTTACTTTCCATGCTTGTAATGACCAACATGAGTGGTTAATTCTACCATTTCGGATTGAGAGTAATTTGTTCAAACTCTTATGTATTGAGATGATATTTAAATATAATATTTTGTTCTTGATTGATAATTGGTATTGTCATTTTATTCTTAATGCTTGTTTTATCATGATTTTGATCCTTAGATTTGACTGAAAAATATTTATAAGCATCTGAACAAAATAATAATGATTAACATATTTGGATGCTAGGAATATATTTGAAATGTTAATTTCTATCAACATCTTCTCATAAGGATAAAGAGTTTTTATAAATATGCGATGAATCAATATTTAGGAGACTATCTTGATAATTTTATATGCGATAAATCGATATGAATGAATTTTATATGGGCATAAATACAATCAAAGAGATTATATTATAATGATTTTCAAAATACAAAAGAGTGAGAAGGATGAACCATAATCCCAATTGAATCAACAACTTTCCCAATTGAATCAACAACTTTTTACTTTACTTTATTTACATTCTTGCAATCATACACAACAAACTTCCAACAAAATTTATTATAGTGTTTTCTATTCGGTGAATCTTATACTTGAGAATTCAATTGTTCTTTGTGAGTTCAATATTAGGGACAATGTTGATGACATTATGTTGTTTGACAATGATCTACAAGAAATTCAGCGTGTTAAAACTCATCTTCATAACTCATTTAGTATCCAAGACCTTGGTACTCTTCGCTATTTCTTGGGATTTGAGATAAGTCATTCACCTTCTGATATTGTTCTCAATCAACAAAAATATTTTTTAGATCTTCTTTGTGATAATGGTTTATTAGCTTGCAAACTCGCCTCTTCTCCCATGGAACCATCTTTTCCTCTCTTTGAAAGTGAAGGTTCATTACTTTTGAATCCAGGTGAATATAGAAGATTGATTGAGCGTTTGTTATACCTTACTCACACTAGGTACGATATTTGAAAGGTTGTCCTGGTCTTGATTTATTCTTTTCCAGTTATAATCAAATTGTTATCAAAGCTTTTTTTTTTATTTGGATTGGGGAACTTGCATTGATTCTAGAAACTCTATCATCGGTCATTGTGTGTTTATGGGAAACTCTTTAATTTCATGGAAGTCTAAAAAGCACCGTGTCTAGATCTTCTTCAAAGACATAATATAGAGTACTAACTTCACTTGTTTGTGAACTTTAGTGATTACAATATTTGTGCCATGATTTGCATACTAATATTTCTGAATTTTTTGTTGTCTATTGTGACAATAAATCTTCTATATGCATAGCAAAGAATCCCACGTTTCATTTTTTTTATCAGCAATGAATAAAATAAATGAAAGGAACACTTATGGGGTGTCCCAACCCTTGTACAAACCTACCATGTTACAAGCAGAGCCAGAACTTAAAAACTACAGTACACACAAAGCAAACCAACAAAACTTTGGCTTTGCACTAAACCAGATTAAAGAACAGGCCCTAAAAGTTTCCTCACAAGATACCACGTACTGTAGGGGATTTCCAGTGTGTGGCATCTGGGGAGTGGTACCCTCAACCCCATTCTTGTGACCTTGTGTGGATGGCTCAAGACTTACATCACAGCGCATGAGGACTGTATGGAGTTGACACAGATTTGGTCCATGCAATCATTCAAAATCTTAAAGAACAGTTTAGCTTCTTAGGATTGTCACGTGAAGCAAATTTACTTGATTCAATTCTAACAGAATGGTAAGGCACATAACCATCCTTCACCCTATGCATGAGAGTAAGCTGCATGTCCTAGCTTTCCACTGGACCTCATATGAGAAGCACACGTAAATATAGCAGCAGCCAATTACTTACACATAACTACACCACATCAATATGTGCTTCCCTTCCATTCCAGCATATCAATTCCTTCCAGACTCCTTGGCTGATAAGCATCCAACACAACCAACAAACACCCTCCTTTCCTGCTTATAGTCTTCATTTAGATAGTTAAAACCTGCATCAGCTTGTATACACCTACTAGGATACTCTTGTCGTGCCAGAAGAGCACCTCAACCCATCCAAATTGGCCCACACAACCCGCTAGTAATCCCACAAAGAGTTCATGCAACGCTGAATATGCACCAATTAGTACCTATCGGGTACACTGCGAGTCCCTTTCTCGGCACCAATTAGCACCAACACTGCCATATTGGATCTACAGGAATAAACCTACAACGGCGTCCCCTTCACAGCATCTATAAGCTCCTACTAGCAGTTCCAACAATCCCAGACCCACATCCCTTCATAGTATACACCATGGCTCTCAATCAGTCTATACCCCAACCAGTCAGTTACAGAGGACCAGCACAGGGGCCACGGCCAGCAGATACTTAACCACATTCACCTCACCACCAATGCCTTTTGCCGACGACGAAACAGATTGAAATTGATTGTCATTTCGTTCGGATTAAACTTCAAGAAGGTCTCATTCATTTAATTACAATTTCTTCTTTTAATAAGTGACTGATATGTTGACCAAACATCTACATCCTCGATTATTTCATGATAACTTATCCAGGTTGAACATGAAAGATTTTTTTTTTAACAGCAATGAATTAATAAAATAAGAAGGGACACTTAAGGGGTGTCCCAACCCTTTTACAGATCCAAACTTAGAATAGATGTTCAGCAACACACTAGAGAAGAAAACAGAGTTGTACTAGTAATTCCCCCAACCCCAAAGCTAAACCTACATGATGGAGAAGCCTTGTTATTGGGCCTCAGGCTAACAATGCTAGAGGTCCAAAGAAACAAAGAATCAATGAAACACCTGCATAGTTCATGAGTGGGATACACCATTCCAAAAAAATGAGGGTAATTAATACAGCTTCACATTCCCCGTAGAAAGAATTGAACCCAGCAGTGTAGCACAACCCAGCCCATTAAGCTTTCCTTCATCCGTTCCAGCCAAGCCTCTTCTTACGTGTTCCCCATAGCTAGCTCCACCTACTAGGTGTTTGCACCCTCCTCAGCACACGTGGCAACCACTTAAAGATCTCCAGATTTATTGATCCTTGGCAGTTGCAATACGGTCATAGCGCCTTCAACTATCATTCTACTTCCTTGAATATTTAGATAGAAACTGTACCTACAAAACTACAAAAAAAGTTAGCCAACACTATTTTTTCTTGCTGCTGTTTTGTAGAGTCTTCCTGTTGCTCCATCGGTAGCCACAGCTTCAACATGTTACCCTTTGGCAAGCCATTTTCCCCAACCTCTATACTGTTACCATAGATGAAGAGTAACGTAACCAAAATTTTACCCCCAGAGTATTAACCCTACAACCATGACAGACTCCATTGCATCCAAAGACCAACGGACCAAACTGGAGAGTGTTAAACTTGTCCTACATGATAACACTTATTAATCTTTCCAGCAACAACAAAATTTCCGTGCAACAGCCTTTATTCCTTGAACTGTGACCTTCCTCACCAGCTCCCCACCAGACCGTCTAGCCCACCTGCCCATCTCAGGAAAGCATCTTCTAGCAGAAAAGTACCCAAACTCCTGAGATTACTTGGAGCAAGTGTCTCACACCCTGCCACATCTACACACGAACTAGCCAAGGACCTGCACAAACCGAGCCCACTTCTGCAGCTAAACCGCACCTGTCATCTTAATTCTTATGCCTCCTCCTCATCAAGTGCTAAAAACCCCTCGTACTTTTGCCTCTGGTTTGCTTTCTTGAGACAATATACCTAGCCATGTACTCCTCTGTCCTTTGTAGATGTGCTGTTCCACCAGATGAATACATAACCTTCCACTAGCATGCCATCACCCTTTCAAGTTATACAACTGTACTTTGTTAAAGAGCTGCAGAAAAGCACTGATTGGGATTCAAGATCCAATCTGAAAAAGCATATACAAAACCGGTTGCCTTGTATTTTAACCACAACCAGGATAGCAGTTGGGCTTTTTGAAGGATTTCTTCCGCGTCCGGAACCCCACCTTTAAAAACAACCTGGTTTCGCTGCTCCCTGATGCTCCTAATGATCACCACCCAAACTCCTCTCCACACCTGGTTTTGCTCATTAGATAGATGGATTAGGTAGAAGTTTTCCAAGTGATTCCTGATTTCGTTGCTTTGAGCCCCCACAATACC
>Ga0123341_1007196_pt1 | contig 10122 bp, 12 predicted proteins | sample Turbeapinknodule_FD_89959 | JGI IMG/M metagenome (GOLD analysis project Ga0123341, IMG submission 89959) | Root nodule microbial communities of legume samples collected from Mexico - Turtle bean Mexico pink nodule | ecosystem: Host-associated > Plants > Roots > Nodule | place: Mexico: Nepantla...
ATTTAAATATTTAAAAATACTACTTTACAGATAGCAAAAGACTACTTTACATATAATATTTATTTTAAAAAAAATCAAGTAAAAATATATTTAAAGAAAAAGTTAGAAGTAAAGGAAACACAAACATGTAATCCTTTATATTTAGTGTAATTTAAAAGTTATCGGATAGCAAAATATAATCTTATTAGTTGAAATGAATTATATAAAAATCTTTAAAGTATTATTTCCCTCCTCTCTTTTTTAATATAAAGTTTTTTTTTCTTCTACTTTTTAAACACAATTCAAACCTCGCATTAGTTTTACACTAATAACGTAAAATTAATTATATAATTTAATATTTTATTTTACGTATTATTATTTTTCTAAAATGTGGTTCTTCATATTTAGTGGTTAAACATATATAATTATCAATGATTTGTGACCTTGGATAACGATAACCATTGGTTTATGTATTTTGACAATGTCGAGATGTCTAACATGAATGAGATGTGTTGGTGTCGATTTCACATTAATTTCACAAATACAAGAGCAAATCAATTTGTGGACGCAAATAGAAACAATGACAATCCTTTGCATGATTGGATATGGATTGTATGTGTCGTGTGTGTTAACGGAGACAAATAATGTAATGTTGGAGTTGGTTCCACAAAAAGAGTGTTGTTGGCAAGAATTGATGGCATACTTGTTCCATACTGAAAGATGTCGTGACATTATTCGCATGGGTCCGAAAACATTTATTAATTTATGTCAACGAATAAGAGGGACAAGGATAGTTAAAGATGCATTCTGATCTACAGTTGAAGAACAAGTGACTAAATTTTTACACATCATTGGTCATAACTTCAAGAATCAAAGTGTTTCGTTCTTCTTTCATCGGTTTGAGGAAATGATATCTAGTCACTTTTATAATGTTTTGAAGGCAATATTGATGTTGTAGGAAAAGTTCTTAATTCAACCATCTGGGACCAAGGTTGAACCTCATATCTTAAACAAGAGTCAATTTTTTTTCATACTTTAAGGTATGAATATGAGAAACAATGCTTAAATATTTAATTGATGTTGTATGCAATGCAAGAAGTTATTTATAAATGTAAATTTGTTGTGTATTAGGATTGTTTAGGTGTCATAGACGACACTCATGTCCGTGTCAAAAGTCCCACGAGTTGATGCTCCTTGTTTTCGCAGAAGAAAAGAGTGGTCAACTTAAAACATATTTTTTGCTTGTGATTTTGACATGAAATTCACATATGTTCTTGTTGGGTGAGAAGGAAGAGCCTCTGATTCCAGGATATTGAAGGATGCGTTTGTACGAGAGGATTCATTGGTCATTCTGAAAGGTTAATTCAGTTTGTTTTCGAGTGCAATAAATATTCATTTGGTCACATTACTTATAAGTAATAAGTGTTAATGGATGGTTGTAGGCAAATACTATCTTGGAGTTGCGGGTTTTATGCTCAAACCCCAAGTTATAACTCCATATCGCGGAGTTTGATACCATCTAAAAGAGTATTCCTGAAGAGGTTCACAAAATGTGCGTGAGTTGTTTAATCATCATCATTCCTCACTTAGAAATGTTATCGAAAGAACATTTGGTATCCTCAAAAAATGATTCCCAATTATAGCTAGTGAAATAGAGTCTCATTACTCTGTGGACACTATTACCGATATTTTTTTAGTATGTTGTATTCTACATAACTTTCATAGGGTGGATAATGATGATTCTTTGTTGGAAGAAGTTGATCATGACTTGATGCAAGGAGATATACATGTTTCACACACGCAAACTCGTGAGAATGACTACAGGCTCGGGTAACAAATTAGGGATACTATAACAAATGAAAAGTGGACAAGTTATTGTAATAATTAATTTTATGTAACATCCATGAACTTATATTTATATTATCGTACGAACATTTGATGGTGTTAACATTCAACCTTTATTAATCTTTATGTTTGGAACTATTTATTTTATTGCAAGAGTTCAACTTTTCATTAGGTTTTATCATGGATCGTGGGAAGGGTATTGCTTCGGAGTCATCTGCAGGTATTCGTGAACACAAAGAATGGACTACAAACATGAATTTCTTATTGTTGACTGCCATGGTCGATGAGGCACGATTGGGTAACTGCATTGACGGTAGTTGGACAACCTAGGGATACAAAAACATCGTTAAATCCCTACATCATAATGGATTGAAAGGGATTAGAAAAAATAATATGAAGAACGGACAGAAAAACCTTAAGGACAGATGGCGTGAGATCCATTATCTATTTAGTGGACTGAGTGTTTTGCTTGGAATCAAACTTCAAAAATTTCCTAGGCTGAGAATGAAGTGTGGGATGTGTTGATACAAGTAACGTATTCAACCTGATGTTGACTTATGGTATACATTAAGCAGTAATTATGAATATCAATGTATTTCTTTTCATTAATGAACAAGCAAAGCCCTCAGCCGCAAAGTACGCATTAATTCCATCTGGCACTATAACTTAATGGAAGACTTATGGGGCTTGATCATGCTACCGCAACCATGGAGGAAGAACAACACTACAGGAAACAACTCAAACTAGGTCTCATCATTTAAATGTAGATCTTAACGATCACAATATGGAGTACATCCCGAAGGAGTCAGAAATTGATGCGACCCAATGTGAAACTCCTTGCTCACATATGCCTAATGTCGATTCATATAGTCCTGACCCTAATCTGACACCCCCATCGGTGCCACCTCACTCATCCCAGCCATTAGATGATACTTCTTCTTTTAGGGGCTAAAAAAGAAAATCCCCCATGGTGGATGTCATTGATCTACAATTGGAAAGGCTTAATACATGGTTCGAACGATTAACTAATATTATTAGGAGGGGGTAGCAATCAATCAGATAGGTTATGTCATATTGTTGAGCGACAAACCATTTCATTTGAGGTTGTCACTTAGTCTTCACAATGAGTGGCTAATGATATGGAAGAAAATCTGCAATATAACAGATTCCATGTTGTTGCAGAAGAAAAACGGAACTCCATATTTTGTGAACACACATGCACACTCTGTCGTACATCGACTTTATAGTACTCTAAATTTCTTATCTAAGAAATGTTAGTGGAGATGAACATACAGGACGAAAATCTGTTAGATAACTGTTATGACTTCCTAGGTGGTAATCCTAATGCAGTGAAGAAACTCTTTGGCCTACCTCTCGAGCGACGAATGAGAAAACTTTGGAGGCAGGGAAGTTCTTGAGATTTATGCTCACTGAGAGGGGAATAGAGGCGAACCCTGATAAGTGTGCAGCTATCATCGCCATGAGAAGCCCAACATCAGTTAAAGAAGTTCAGCAATTGACTGGGAGGATGGCAGCTTTGTCAAGGTTTGTGGTTGCTGGAGGGGAGAAGGGCTACCCCTACTTCCAGTGTCTGAAAAGGAATAGCCGTTTCGCATGGACAGATGAGTGTGAAGTCGCATTCCTCAAATTAAAGGAATACCTGGTGACGCCACCTGTGCTTTGCAAGTCGCAAATAGGCGTCCCCCTCTGATTATACTTCGCGGTAACAGACTGGGCCATTAGTTCTGTGCTGGTCCAGGAGCAAGACAAAGTGCAGAAGCCCATCTACTTCGTAAGCAAGGCCTTGCAAGGCCCGGAATTGAGGTACCAATCATTGGAAAAGGCGGCGCTAGCAGTAGTGTTCTCAGCCAGAAGGCTCTGCCACTATTTCCACAGTTTCACAGTGGTGGTGATGACGAACCTCCCCATCCAGAAAATACTTCGGAAGCCAGATGTAGCGGGGAGGATGGTTCGTTGGGCGGTGGAGTTGTCAGAGTTTGACATCCTGTATGAACCCAGGGGATCCATCAAAGGGCAAGTCTATGCTGACTTCGTGGCAGAGCTCTCACCAGGAGGAGACCCTCAAGAGGTGGAGTTAGGGTCACAGTGGATGCTCTCAGTGGATGTGTCTTCCAACCAGCAAGGGAGTGGCGCTGGAATAATCTTGGAGGGGCCTAATGGAGTGTTGATCGAGCAGGCTTTACACTTCGCTTTCAAAGCAAGCAATAACCAGGCGGAGTACGAGGCGTTGATTGCTAGGATGCTTTTGGCCAAAGAAATGGGCGCTCAAAGCCTCTTGGCAAAGAGTGACTCACAATTGGTCACAGGGCAAGTAACGGGGGAGTATCAGGCAAAGGATCCACAGATGGCCGCATACTTGAGGTACGTCGAGGTGTTGAAGGGAGCCTTCACTGCGTTTGAGCTGGTGCATGTCCCTAGGGAGCAAAATGCCAGAGCTGACCTGCTTGCCAAACTGGCCAGCTCAGGCAAGGGGGAAGGCAGAGGACTGTCATCCAAGAAACCCTCAAAACGCCGCGAAAGTTTGTGGCAGACAACAGGGTGGATGTCCTCCACATTAGTACAGCAAGAGGAAAGCCAAGGAGTCATCGCTCTCTGAGTCAAGATACGACGAGGGCACCCTGCATCAGTACTTACGCGACCTCGCCGGAAGAAGAGAAGGGTGTACAGGTATGCGCCATGGAGGAAGGCGACACATGGATGACCCCTTACAGGCGATACATAGCGGATGGAATCCTCCCAGCGGAACCAGAAGAAGGCAAGAAGATCAAGAGGAACGCCGCAAGGTACACCTTAGTGGATGGGATATTATTAAGACACGGGTTTACGCACCCTATCTTGACGTGCGTAAGTGACGACGAGTGCACCAAGATAATGGCTGAACTCCACGAAGGTATTTGTGGTAGCCACGTGGGAGGAAGATCCTTGACATCCAAGGTAGTACGATACGCCCAACGTATTTTTAGGGTTTAGGGTTTAAGGTATTTTTACTGGCCGACGGTAAGAGAAGACTGTGTTCGATACGCCCAGCGTTGCAAGCAGTGTCAGATGCACGCTGATTGGCACCGAGCGCCACCGGAGGAACTGAGATCCATATACAGCCCATGGCCTTTCCATACTTGGGGAATTGATATCTTAGGCCCGTTCCCACTGGCGATAAGGCAGATGAAGTGTTTGATCGTCTCCATCGAGTACTTCACCAAGTGGATAGAGGCAAAACTAGTGGCACAGATCACTGCGCACAAGGTACAACACATTGTGTGGAAGAACATTGTGTGTCGTTTTGGGGTGCCGAGGCGTCTCATTTCAGACAATGGCACCCAGTTCGCGATCCAACAGTTGGGGAAGTTGTGTACAAAAGTAGGAATCAAGCAGTTTGCATCAGTCGAACACCCCCAGACGAATGGGCATGTGGAGTCAGTGAATAGAGTTTTGTTGAGGGGTTTGAAACACAGATTAGAGAAGGCTAAAAGGGACTGGGCAGAAGAAGTACCAAGGATCGTATGGGCTTACCACACCACGCCTCAATCTTCCACCATGGAGACGCCTTTCAGCCTAGTGTACGGATTGGACGCCATGATCCCAGTGGAGATCCACGAGAGCTCGCCTCGTTTTCTAGGCTTCGTGGCAGAAGAATCTAACGAAGAAAGGAAAGTGAACTTGGATCTGATAGACGAAGCTAGAGAAGAGGTGAGAATAAAGGCTGAGGCTGTGAAGAGAAGAGTGGAGCGTCAGTACAACTCTAAGGTGAAGCTGCGACAATTCCATGTTGGTGATCTAGTGATGAGGAAGGCTCATCCTTACGAGTTGGAAAACAAGTTGTCTCCCAAATGGACTGGGCCGTTCAGAGTAATCAAAGCCAAGGGGAATGGTTCATATAAGTTACAGACTCTAGAAGGAGGCCCCATCCCACGTAGTTGGAATGCGGCGAATTTAAAGTTTTATTTCAGTTGAAATTTTGTAAAGGGGACACTCTTTTTCCCTCCCGGGGGTTTTTAATGAGGTCACCCGAATAAAGAAAAGAGAAGTTTAAGATATTTCTGCCTTAGTTTTTCCCTCTCATGTAAGATCAAAGATTAAAGAAACAAAGACAAAGGTTCAAGGCATTACCCAGATGAGGCGTCGCCAAAATAAGGCGTCGCCAAGATAAGGCATTGCCGGTTCAAGGCATCGCCAGGATGAGGTGTCGCCAGGATAAAGCGTCGCCAAGATAAGGCGTCGCCAGATAAAGGAGCGAAGGTCAGATGCAAAGCAAGATAACAGGTATGTTCTGTATAAGTTAAAAATTCGGATGCCTAGTCCTTGAGCAGGGGTTAAGGGAATCCTATGGGACACCCCCTCCTCAGATATGAATAGTTAGCCCCGGTACCAGATGTTAGACATAAGTTAAAAAATCCAGGTGTCTAGTCCTTGAGCAGGGGTTAAGGGATTCCTTCGGAACACCCCCTCCTCAGGTATGAATAGCTAGCCCTGGTATCAGACGTTAGACAAAGACTAAAATCTGGGTGCCTAGTCCCTGAGCAGGGGTTAAGGGATTCCTTCGGGACGCCCCCTCCTCAGGTAGGAACAGCTAGCCCCAGCGTCTGATGTTTAGAACACTTCGCCTTGGTGTTTTCAAACACCCTGAAGACGATACGGCGTTGCTGTAGTAGGCCTCTCCTCAGGCGTGGGCACCAAGCGCAAAGAGATAATGGCTAAGTTGTCTTGGCGTCTTAGACACCCCATGGATGATACGACACTATTGTGTAGGCCTCTCCATGGGCGTGGGCACCAGAGCGCGATTTTTGTCCCAAGTGTTTAGACACACTGAGGACACCCATAGCAGGTCTCCCCTCGAGCGTAGACACCCAACATAGGTAAGATAAGTCCTCCATGCCCTCGAGCGATATCAAGGCCACAGAAGAACAGATAAGTCCTCCTCGCCCTTGAGCGATGTCGAGGCTAGAAAGGAGACGAGGCCCCTATGCATCTTAAGCGGTGATAAGGCCAGCAATGCCTTTGGTAGTAAGCGCCTTAGGGCTCAAGACAAGTAAGTAAAGAGCAAGGAGAGGATGAAGCATGAAGGCACGAGCCACCAAAGACAAGGAAAATGCGCGAAGTTAAATCCTCCTTTGCTTTTGGGCGATAACGAGGCAGGCGACGCCTCCATGAGGAAGATTCCTCGCAGATACGAAGGCCAGACAAGTTTCTGAGTGAAAGACCAAGAGAAGGGTATGCGTCACGATTTAGAAGGAAAGAGTGAGAAAGAAAGTCATGTGCTACCTAAAAGAGGTAAAGGTGAAGCGATGAAAAGATACATCGATGGTGAATACCCGTAGTGTCTTTGATATAGATAAAAAAACAGAAGCAGGTAAAAGGTGCAAGAGAAGTTAAAGCAAACAAGGATATAAAGACAAAAGTCGAATAAGCATTTAAACAGAGCCAATTGTCAGAGTTACAAATAAATTCAAATGTATATACCAAGTTATAGGGAAAAGGTTCAAAATATGCATCAGTTCACTCCCCAAGGTCGAGAGGAACGACCTTCCCATCGACGATATGGTTGAAGGGGTTGCAGTTGGAGGTATCAATCCTCGGGTTTTCACAGGCAGCTTGGGCTAGGGCCTCCTTGAATCCCTCTGCAAAGGTGTCGGCCATGTCATCAATAAGCTTCCCTTTAGCCTTCTCTAGTTTTTCAATTGTGGAGTCCCGGATTTCCCTCTCCACAATGAGCTCTTTTTTGGCCCTCTCCAGCTCTTCAATCGTGGAATCTCCGGAGGCTAGCTGCTTCTCGAGAACTTCCTTCTCCACCTGAAGCCTGTGCAGTTCAGCCTGGAACTTACCATGCTCAGTTTGGAGAAGGTTGAGCGCTTCCATCTTTGCAGTTAGCTCCCCTTCAGTTTTTTCCAGCGATTGCTCCCGGTCAGCGCACTGGTCGGCAAGTGTTTCAGTTGTGCTTCGGAAGTTTTCACCGTCGTTTCAAGATCGGAGATTCTAGATTGCAGAGACGCCACCTGATTGAGGAGCTTCGCGTTATCTTGCCCTGCACCATACAGTCGTTTGCGGGCTTCCTCATTGGCCTCTTGGGCCCTCTTTAGAGAGGCCTTATAAACCTCCTCTTGGCACGCCCAGCCACGGCACAGGCTCTCCTTTTCCTCTTTTAGGGTAACCACTTCCTGTTGGAGAGTTTGGAGGGTGCGTGCCTCGTCAGCCTTGGACTTTGCTTGGGCGCGCCACTCAAGGGCGACAACCAAGAAGGCCCCCAGATAGTAAGGCATGCCCTCTGACCGTGGCACTCCAGAAGGCTCACCCGGCGATAGCCTCTCGTTGAAACCCCTCATCAGCTGCATGATGGGAGGGGGAATCGCTATAAGCTCTGGGGTAGGTGTTGGAGCGGCAGGTGTTGGTGTTGGTAAAGGCACAGACTCTACCACCCCCTCCTCCTGGACTGTTTGTGGCGAGGGAGATGTGGCGCTGGGAGGGTTGTTCATCAAAGACCCCCCATGCAGAGGTGAAGGGGAGCATGAGTAAACGATACAGTTGGTCCTCCTCCTTTTATAGGCAAGTCCCACGTCCGAGTCTTCATCCTCGGAGGAGATGGTGAGCACCCTCTTGCCTTTGTCAAGGGGGGCTGTAGGAGGAGTGCCAGCTACAGCCAGTGGGACTGCAGCAATGGGAGGGCGTGATTTGGGTGTTTGGATTGTGAGAGGAGAGTTTGGTGTTTGTAGGGAATGGGGAGAGCTGGGTGTTTCGCTAATGTGGCGTGGTGGTGATGGTGGCAGTGGGTTGGACTCGATGGCGGGGTAATGGAGGCGCCAGCCTTTCCAGGTGATGCATCAAAGCGAGCTTTCAAGGACTTAGCCAGTTCGACTCGCCTTGAAGAGTCCATCACTGATGCTGCAATAAGACAAACCAAGCAACAAAGGTTAGTTAAGCGTGAAGTGTCAAATACATATGGCGATGCATAGAAATGTAGAGTTAAGATTTGAACTCAGGGCCAAGTACAGAATATCGACTCTACTACTGAGCCAAATTCACAGTTCAACAACACGTATGAAAATTAGAGCAGATAAACATTGCTTATGATAATCAGAAAAAGCACAATTAAGAATCAGATATAAAGAAGACAAACAAGGGGCGAGATTCCCTACCAAAATACGCAGAAAGGGTGTTGGCATCAAATTCGCGAGCTATAAGTGTCGAGGTGTGGAAGACGATCTTCAGGCTAGCTAAGGCCACACACAACTCCCTATCAGCAGAGGATAGCTCGTCCAAAGATTTGGGCTTGGTCGGATTGGGCTTCTTCGTCCAGTACAGAGGAAAGCCTCCAAGGCTGTAGGGTTGTGTTTGGCGCAACACACCCTGAAGAAATTACCTTTCCAGCCTTTGAAAGAGTTTTGGAAGAGGGTGAGGAGGATTCTGCTAGCAACTCCGGAAAAGCTCACCCAGAGACTTTTTCCTTGCTTTTTCACTTAAAAAATGAAGGAAAACGTCTACTGAGGGTGGGATGCCCAGGTACCCACACAGGATCTGGAAAGCCCTGACGAATGCCCAGCCATTGGGGTGTAGTTGGGCGGGGGCTATATTGCTCTCTGTGAGCAGCTCCCTCTCGAAGGCCGTAAAGGGGAGGCGCAGACCGACACGCTTGAACACCGCTTGGTAAAAGAAGAAGAAGGGTTTCCCCCCATTGGACCTGTCGTCCACACAAACTGGCTCCCCAGGGGTGCCATGACGAATGGAAATGTGAGAATCATGGGTTCTGCAGAAGGCGTTGAAATTGTACAATCGCAGATCACCCAGGTGTTTCTCTACGTCTTCAACAGTAGTTAAGGTGGTGCATTCATTCAAGAGTTCGTCGGAAGCCCATGAATAAAGGGCCTTGTAGTGGACCTTTGGGGGAGGAGGATTGGGCGTTGTTTTTGTACGCGCCATAGATTGATAAAGAAGCTGAAGAAGGAAGAAAAAGCAAAGGCTTAGTGAAGGAGTTTGAAGAAGCGAAGGGGATGAAACCCTAATAAAACCCACCCACGCGAGAAATCCAGAAAAGAGGGGAGAGCGAAGAAATGCAGAGAAAAGGAGAGGAATACAGAAATACAAGAAACATAAACAGGCCCAGGCAGTTAAGAGAGCGGTACAACTAAGTATGAGGGAGATAATAGCAGAAAAACCGTACCTTTAGTGATTTGGAAATGGAAAGGCACGAGCTTTGGTGAACGAAGAAGGGAGGGAACGTGAGAGCTTCAGAGAAAAGAAGAGTGAACAGTGAAGAAGAACGCAAGAGTGAATAGAACAGTAGTTGAA
>Ga0123341_1007198_pt1 | contig 10121 bp, 9 predicted proteins | sample Turbeapinknodule_FD_89959 | JGI IMG/M metagenome (GOLD analysis project Ga0123341, IMG submission 89959) | Root nodule microbial communities of legume samples collected from Mexico - Turtle bean Mexico pink nodule | ecosystem: Host-associated > Plants > Roots > Nodule | place: Mexico: Nepantla...
ATTGAAAGATTATGTAAATAATGAGTTATATATAAATATATGTCATAAATTATAACATTAAATATTATATAATCATATTTAATTATAAATAAATATAAAAAATTATAAAGATAAATGAAATATGTGATGAAATGGTGTAGATAGAAAAATAAAGTCAGAAAGATGTTAAATAAAGAAATAAAAAAAAAAGGTTAGATGGAGAAATAAAATTAAAAATAGTACTATCTTAGAAAAAATCTCCTAATTTTATTTATTTTTTTAATATTTTATTGTTACTGAAAAGTATAGTGTTAGTAGTAGCCTTTGTGGCACGTGCATAACAACCACACTATGAATCATGAATCATATAAAGTTTAGATTTGGTAAAAATCTTATGTTACCGTGAATGCAAAAAGTGCGTGCGCACGCCAAGTGCGAAAAACCAACGAAATAACGGTCAACAGTCAAACACGCTTTTACACGAGTCTATACCAAACCCCAAAAGGTGCCACATACAAATTTGCATCATTTGCATTTGCAGGCTCCAACATTAAACCTTAATCAAAAGCCGTGTCTGTGTTTTCTTTCCATTTTCCACTTTCAAGATCAGTGTTATATTTTGAGACATCATGAGCACACTTGTTCGCAACACCACCCTCACCTTCAGCCGCAAATACAGATACGAGCTTCTGGGTCTTCAGGGCAAAGACAAGATGCTCAAATCCATCAGCTACAGACGCAGAAGGGCCAAGCAAAGGCAAATCTTTCTCACTACGTACAAGCTTTCTTCCTTGGATAGTAACACTTTTGTGGAGCCTCAAAAGCCTAAGCTGAAGCTGAAGAAGGTTGCTGTTAAAGTCAAGAAGATTATGGCCTCGGTTTTGATGTTCATGCGAGTTGGTTCTCTCAGGTCCTGCGGTTCTAGGTCTGCCATTTCTGATGGATCTTCGCCTGTACCTAATAGGAAGAACTTTTGATGATGATGTTGTTGGTTCTTCATGGGTTTAGGATGATTCATAAGTTCTCTGTTGCTATAATGTTCTTCTTCTCAATCTTTGGTTCTTTCTATCTAGGATTTAAGAAGACGAATAAGCAAGCCATGCAGTTGTTTTTAGTATTTATGTGGCAGATGGTGATGAATGGAAAAAAGGGTTACCAAATATTGTGTATATAATGCTTAATCTAATGTCTAATGGATTACTTTCACCTGGATTTTTCTTTTAGCTGTGAAAAAATCACTATTGACAATATTCCTACGCTATACCGTTACTCTATTTGTGTAGATTTTCTAACAATAGATACTCTGGTCTATTTATTTACTCTAAATCCTCTAATCAGTTCACACACTATCTATAACAACTTGTTTAACATTAGACCCTTGAGACCACCATTTAGGCTGTTAGTTTTCTTTTGCTGTATATATACCTTTTTGTCTCACTTGGGCATTACGAAAATATGTGTTCTTTGTTTGTTCACCTTTTGTTTTCCTTCTCTCTTTTCTTTTCACATTGTTCTTTTGCTGTCATGAAGAATTTCACAAGCTTATCCAACCAATTCTTAAGAGGATGTACTGCATACCAAATAATATGCCCTGTTTCTGTTTTCTATTATTTTAGCAGTTTTATGACTGACTATGTTAAGTGTTAACTTCTTTTTATTTCAGTTGGTACTTTTGTCCTTCAATTATTTACCTTTTTGTAGTGCTGATATGGAGGCTTTTGATTTCAGAAATTATTAGCTCTTTGCCGAATTCAAATGGGGTCATTAACTTTGGAAATATACAGGAAATTTAATACATAAATAAAACTTCGGTGAACTTTTTCTAGTGCATTTAGAATTGCTTTGTAATCCAAATCAGACTTTCATCTCCAATTTCGATTTCAATTTCCATTTTAATTCGGGAACATTGTCAAAATGACTCAAGAAACTGTGACTTTCTTCACTGTGCAATTAGCATAGAAATAATAATATAAGATAAAGGCTTCTAAGGAATTTGACTCCAGATGGAGATAGAAATTCTATAGCAGTGAGAAGTGAGTGGAATTGGAAGTGGTGGCAGTGGAGGACCTAAATTGGTTCTAAACATTCTCAATGGGTTCATCTTTCTGCCCATGGAGTTTCTTATTACCACTATTGATCCCCTAAATGAAAACAAGTGCATTTCTCATTAGGAGTTGGGGACCAGCTCTGGGAAGAGTATGTCAACAAATAGAACAAAGAAATTTATTGATCATTCTGTTACCTCTATCACATGCTCTATGGTGAACATTTTTTTCTTTATCAGAAATCATCATCTTTTGCAATTTATTGAACTAATTAACTGCATTGGGTTGAATCATACTAGTGAACTCAACATTACATATTTATTTCAGAATCAGAAAACATTAGGTTCACGGGACATTATATTTTGTTTGGTTCTCATTTTGTTATTCATTTTTTCAAGTTGGACATTTTTTCTGTCATGTATGAACCACTAAAATAGTTTACAAAATATGAAAACATGTAATAATTTAAGTGCTTAAAACAGGTTCAGTTATGAAAATTTATTTCCTTGGAAACATTTTTCTAAATTAAAGTAAATTAATGCAGCTTTTGCAATGCAATTCTATCCGTGTACAAAAAGGACCGAAATGCAGATTTGAGTTGCTTCCGGATAGTACTGCACAAGAGCTTGCTGTTTCTGTTTCATATGTTTTGGAAACAATTCTATAAATTGAGAATAAACGTATCAAGTTTATTTTTTAAGTTTTAAATTTTAGAAAACTAAAAACCTAAGGAATTTGACAGGGGAAATGCCATATCTTGCTTTAAGAAAAGTTTTAACTGGAAGCGAAATTGATTATAATAAATGTCAGGTTAGTTGTAAGGTTTTTTTTTTTTATCGGCAATGAATAAATTGAATTAAAAGGGATACTTCAGGGGTATCCCAACCCATATACATAATCCCGAAGGGTATTCCCCCTTGCTCTTAAAACAGAAACCATATATGGCTTATACTACAACAAAACAACCTCAAAAAATTAAATATAGTTTCATGAGCACCATCATAACCTTCACCCTTACCATCCTATAGAAGAAATACAGCATATAACTAGAGCAACATAGTGCAGATCCCAAAAAAACAACCCAAATGCAGCTTTCAAAAAACATCTCAGAATATAATATGTATGTGACAGCAACCCAAACCAGTAACAATATCATACTCCAAACGCATGGCATATAATATGTAAGGTTAATGGCACATTATTTGCAAATATTGGTAAAACAAATAAAGGGACTTTGCCAACACATAAACGTTTTAAACCACGCAGCTTAAGTTATATCAATAGCTAATATATAAGAAATAAGGTGGGGGAAATAAATTATATTAATAGCTAATACATAAGAGATAAGGTGGAGGAAATAAATGACTGAAAATAAGAAACCATGCAAATTGTATTAACAGCAAATGCACCAAAAATGCATATCCTGTATTATTTCAGAAACACTGCATGCTTAGCAATTGGCTAAAATCCACTCAGACAGTACCCTCTCTGGTCACAAAATATGTAACATAGAAAAACAAATCAAAACATGTAACATACAAAAACAAATCAAAACATGTAAATCAACTCTATATGACAAGTTAATCAGAGGACTTTGCCACACTTGTTGGTTCAGGTGTTTATGCGGCTAATAGGATACACCTGAATAGTTGCATAACTTACACTAAGATTTTCGTCATAGTCAAATCAAACTTGACAAGCAAGAGGTTTAACAAGGAGATGTGCCCTTATTACCAACTAACCAAAAGCATGTTTCAACTCAATCTTTCTTTACAAATCTATGAAATGCCTACTCTCCCATGTGCAGGAAGAGAACTAGTGATAAGAAGAAAAACAACAAAAATAATAATTTAAGAGCTCTCCAACATAATTTATAAGATAGGATATCCAGAGTCATCTATCTACCCTCAGACTTCACCGATTGTGAGAAGACCCTACTCATAGAAACACCAAAGAGATAATCCAGACTTGTGCCTTCAAATTGTGCAGTAGAAGCACTTGCATCCTGGCTGATATTGTTGATGTGTGGAGAGAGTTCACCAATCATATTAGTGTTGTTTTCTTAAGGATCACCTTGAACCACAGCCTCTTGCAGTTGGAGAGCATACTCCAAATTCCACAAGACATCTCCCATAGAAGGCCTGTCAACACCATAGTCAGCCAAGCATTTCTCAGCAGTTTCTCCAAACTTCCTAAGAGAATCTGGCCTGATTTTGCCTGCAAGTGTTTTAACAATAATTTTACATTTAAATTTAAATTTTAAACACCACCCTATTATATTTATTTGTTGGATACTTCAGTTTCAATCTTAGGCAGCTCCAGCAACTTAAACTCTTTGTCAGATATAATATCCTCCTCCATAAAAGACAGAATTATCTAATTCCATATCGAAGCAAACTTGTTGGCCTCAATCTGGTTAGACTCAAGCATCCTCTAGGGCCGACCAAGCCCATACCTGAGCTTCAGCTTAAACTTACTCTTCATGTTCCTCTTCTATTCAATAACTGCTCATCAGGGAAGGCAGAATCAAGGGCAGTAGGAATGTTTATCTCCTTAAAATTGAAAGCATCAAATATTCCACTATGTATATTTTTCTCAAAACCATGATCACGGCTCAAACTGTAACTTCTTGTTATAGCATCTGATAAGGAGTTCTCATCTTGCTCAGGACAAATATCAAGAATGTTGGACTGCTCAGTGAAGTTGTTAGGAATGGTTGCTGACTGATTTAGTTTTTTGGTAGCAGGTGGGGAGTTTATTTTATTGTCTGAACTGGCAGGTAAAACATTGTTTACAGGTAAGATATTCTTGATTTCAAAACCATTAGATGGAAGGCTGTCGATAACTGAAGCAAGCAAAGTCAATAGCTTTTTCAGTTTTTGATGCTTTAGAGGAGACCATAGAAGATTGTTGCACGTCACCTCACTACCACTGGAGATAGGATCCCACTGTAGTAACTCTTGATACCGATCTTTCTTAGAATGAGATGCTGCATCTGTTGATAAAACTTCTACTGTTGATGTCTCTTTATAATATCGTTTTTTTCTTAAAGAATTAGCTAAAAGAATCCTGCAAACCATTCATAATGATATTCAAGATTTCTTAAACATGGCCCACCACAAGACCCAAACATAACAAAGGATATTTTAGCAAAAGAGTACCCTATTTTGACAGGTGGCTCCAAATTACACCTTGGTAACATGGAAAGGGGATTAGGTGGCATGGGCAGTTTGGTAAAATGAGAAGGACAACGTGGCAAGTCATTTGGGTCAAATGAGAAAAGCAGGAAACGGCGAGGTAGTGCAAAGAGGAGGTGGTTAAGGGTAATGGTGGTGGTATGCGATAGGTTGCGATGGTGTGCGAAAGGTGTAAGAAATGTTGACGGCGAAGACGTAGTTCGATGGTAACGGCAAAGACGTAGTTCGACGCTGACGGTGGAGACACAATTCGACGATCACGGTGACGAGGTAGTGCGAAGGGCGACAACATTGTAGTGCGAAGGGACGTTGGTTAAGGGTATTGCAGTGGTGTGCGATAGGTTGCGGTGGTGTGCGAAAGGTGTGGGAAACGCAATTACAAGAAAAGAGGAGAAAGTAAGTATGTTTATTTTGGTTTTTCTGGCATTTTAAGCTTTAGGGTTTGATGTTTAGTGTCTTCTTTGATGATTGATATTATTGTTGGTCATTGTATATGGGTTTTCATTTGAAAGTTTGTATTATTGAAAAAGTATTAAACTTTTGTGATGAGTGATTGGTCTTGTGGTTTAGTTCACTTGCTTCATTGTTTACTGTATCTTGGTCTGCGATTTTGGGACTGGCTTTCAACGGTTTTTTGAGTTCAATACAGGTTATTATAGAATTCAACAGTCCAGAGATGTGAATTGAATTGGGGCCCCCCTTGATTTTAAGTGGGGACCTGTGTACAACTTTATGCACTGTATTAAAATTTTATCATGAGTGATTGGTCTTGTGTTTTAGTTCACTTGCTTCATTGTTTACTGTATTTTGGTATGCGATTTTTGGGACTGGCTTTCAATTCTTTTTTAGTTCAATTCAGGTTATTATGCAATTCAACAATCTAGACCTGTGAATTGGGGACCCCTTTGATTTTAAGTGGGGACCTGTGTACAAATTTATGCATTGTATTAAACTTTTTTATGAGTGATTGGTCTTGTGGTTTAGTTCACTTGCCTCATTGTTTACTGTTTTTCGGTCTGCGATTTTGGGACTGACTTTCAACTTTTTTTGAGTTCAATCCAGGTTATTATGCAATTCAACATTTCAGACCTGTGAATTGGGGACCCCTTTGATTTTAAGTGGGGACCTGTGTATAACTTTATCATTGTATTAAACTTTTGTCATGAGTGATTGGTCTTGTGGTTTAGTTCACTTGCTTCATTGTTTACTATTTTTTGGTCTGCGATTTTGGGACTGGCTTTCAACTTTTTTTTTAGTTCAATCCAGGTTATTATGCAATTCAACAGTCCAATCCTGTGAATTGGGGACCCCTTTGATTTTAAGTGGGGACCTGTGTACAACTTTATGCACTGTATTAAACTTTTTTCATGAGTGATTGGTCTTGTGGTTTAGTTCACTTGCCTCATTCTTTATTGTTTTTTGTTCTGCGATTTTGGGACTAGCTTTCAACCTTTTTTTGAGTTCAATCCAGGTTATTATGCAATTCAACCGTCCAAACCTGTGAATTGGGGACCCCTTTTATTTTAAGTGGGGACCTATGTATAACTTTATGAATTGTATTAAACTTTTGTGATGAGTGATTGGTCTTGTGGTTTAGTTCACTTGCTTCATTGTTTACTGTTTTTTGGTCTGCGATTTTGGGACTAACTTTCAACTTTTTTTGAGTAAAATCCAGGTTATTATGCAATTCAACAGTCCAAACCTGTGAATTGGAAACCCCTTTGATTTTAAGCGGGGACCTGTATACAACTTTATGCACTGTATTCAACTTTTGTCATGAGTGATTGGTCTTGTGGTTTAGTTCAGTTGCTTCATTTTTTACTATTTTTTGGTCTGCAATTTTGGGACTGGTTTTCAACTCTTTTTTTAGTTCAATCCCGGTTATTATGCAATTCAATATTCTAGACCTGTGAATTGGGGACCCCTTTGATTTTAAGTGGGGACCTGTGTATAACTTTATGCATTGTATTAAACTTTTGAGATGAGTGATTGGCCTTGTGGTTTAGTTCACTTGCTTCATTGTTTACTGTTTTTTGTTATCCGATTTTGGGACTGGTTTTCAATTTTTTTTTAGTTTAATCCAGGTTATTATGCAATTCAACCGTCCAGACCTGTGAATTGGGGACCCCTTTGATTTTAAGTGGGGACCTATATACAACTTTATGCATTGTATTAAACTTTTGTCATGAGTGATTTTTCTTGTGGTTTATTTTACTTGTTTCATTGTTTACTATTTTTAGGTCTGCGATTTTGGGACTGGTTTTCAAAAAAAAATTTAGTTCAATCCAGGTTATAATATTGATTGATTGTGATGATTTACACCAACAAAAGGTGCAAATGGCATATCATACTTATTTCTTAGGTATGTGGTATTGAAATATAAAATGTCTCCAAAACTATCTCATGCTGTTTTGCTTCTAGTATCAGCCCAAATTACATGTCGTATTCGATTATCATCGCCCAAATCAATGTCGAAGTAAAATTGTGGAGTCAATTCCCTCGTGCGACAAAAATGATTTAAGAGAGTTTTTCGAACTTTGGGCAACATAATTACGCACGTCTCGTTCAACAAAGTCAAGATTTTCGTAACCACCAGCAGCAAACACAAAAGACTTAAAAGTCTATTTATACGAACCCCGACATCGTCATTTATATCAAGCACTCTTTTTGTCTACAAACTTATTTTTCTATTATCGTGAAACAATCTAGACTTCGTCGGGCTCATATCATGTGAGTGTTCCTCGTGTACGGACATAATATACCACTTCCCTTCTTTTATGTCAACGGTTATACGAGTTGGACATTCAACGGTCTGAGTAGGGTGAGTGTTTATTTCGGGTGGAATCGTTGACACGTATTTTCCCTCCCTTTCACATACCAAGATAAAGTACCTTAATTCCTTGTCAGGTCCTTTTTTTGAACTTTGTGTTCTAGTGGCAAAACCCTTTTTAATGGCATATTGTCGGTAAAAAATTTCACGCCATTTGTAGTATCAAAACGCATTCCAACTATAGGAACTTATTCATCGACTACATTTGGAACCGAGTCATCAATATTTACATGGGAATCTGATTCATGAACTATATTTGCCACAGAATCATCCACAACTAAAGGATTTGAATGTTGAGATTCTTCAAAGAAGAGAATGTCATCAGGTGACAAATCTTCCATTACCTTAGACCTGTCGTGCATATTATGGTTAGCTTAAATTACATTAACAAAAAACATAAATGCATATCAATACAAATTTCTTCATATAACTTCAATATTTGAAACAATGAACAAAATAATTCTACATTCTGCATTAAAATATAAAACTAGCAACATTAAGGAAGATCATTTGACATAGAATTTATTAAGAAGTGGGCTAAAGGTAAGAATGGTTTTATGAATTATTTAACAATTTGCAGTAAGTTAGTAATAACCTATTCATGTATATAACTAGGGTACAACAACAGCCGTGTTTTGGATTGTCATCCACATACCTTAGACGTGGATTGCAGAAAGAAGAACATTAGTTGGTGAAACATTAATAAATATTTAAGATCTAAAGTCCATCCACCTAAATAATAAGCTGCAATGTGTGCGTCATAGTGGCATCATGAAGACACAAAAATGTGGGTAAGAAATGAACAAATAAATTCAATGCAACATGGAATTGACAAATAACTGAATGGAGTGGAAGGAAGAAAATTTAATGGGTTTCTACCCAACAATAAAAGTTTATTGAATGCAACCGTACCTTCAATCCTTGAATGCAATAGTACCTTCAATGCCTATGCTAAGTTCAATGCGTAGTAAATGCCATGGACAACAAGGATTGAAATGAATGAATGAACCACGTGTAGTTTTCAGTTTGAAAACAATTTGAATGGAACCCGGACGGTGCTGTACTTTGATGAAGGGCACGATTTTTTCTCTTTACTGTGCGAACGAAGGTGAAAATTTGGTTACGGCATTTCCATCAATATAATATTATTTAAGAAGAAGATCAGCATTTAAGAATGTCACCTACCTCCTGCAAAAAGTGTACTTGCACCCAAAGTCTACTTCCACCTTTAAAGATTAAAATAGTACTATTTTATTTACTTTTTAGATACCCTTACTGCAGCTTATCTAAGAAAGATTTAAAACTAATTTTTATTTGTTATTATCTTAATTAATTGGACATGACGTTCACTTTTTGACACAATGCACACGTAGTCACTCCTCCTTCAACCATTACCTGTGGGCACCGTTCATACATAAATGACGTCATATTCTTCAAAAAAATTATGTAAACATTCATTCCAAATGGAGTCATGGGAAGGGCTTGATATCGACGACAACGACATTGGTAGCTATGTACATTGTTGCAACTCCACTACTAATGTCATTTTGGGACCAACTGGTAATGTGCAAGCCGTGATTCTTAATCAAAACTCTGATAATGCAATAAACACTCAAGAATTTATAAACCCATATAGGTCAACAAAGTTATGAGCATAATTTTACATCCAACCCATGAAAATGGGCAGAAAAATTCCTTCAATTAAGGGTAATATTCATTAACAAATTTTAATTTAAGTGCCAACTATAATATTTATGATGTTTTATTTTTATTTTGAAGGACAAATTGATGGACATGATTGTGAACAAAAATCACTCCTGGGAAGTTTGAAAGAGTTAGATGTTTTCGTACTCCTAACTTGTGTTATCAAATCATGCAAACTCACTGGTCTTGGAGACATGCTAAAAAGGGTTAAGGTAACATACATATTATTTAGTCTTTCATACATTGTGCACAAAAATTGGAGTCCCGTTTGAACCCTCACAAAAAAAAAAAAAAAAAAACAGCAAACAATAAGATGAGGAAAAACAAAACACAAAAAAAAGTTGTACACAAAACCCCACTCAAACA
>Ga0123341_1007202_pt1 | contig 10119 bp, 11 predicted proteins | sample Turbeapinknodule_FD_89959 | JGI IMG/M metagenome (GOLD analysis project Ga0123341, IMG submission 89959) | Root nodule microbial communities of legume samples collected from Mexico - Turtle bean Mexico pink nodule | ecosystem: Host-associated > Plants > Roots > Nodule | place: Mexico: Nepantla...
AAAATAAATAAGAAAAATATGATCGTAAAAATTATTTTAATTAGTCTTATTACTAAATTATGTAAGAAAATATTTTAAGGTTGTATAATTAAAATGGACTAACTCACTCCACTTGAGTTTACGTGAATTAATATTAAAAAGCACATATTTTCGCTTGTTGACCTTGGTCGAACTTAGAAGTGGGCTCCGAGTTGAAGCAACTTTGTTTGGTGTTAATGAACCGAAATGAAGGTGCTTTGTGATAAAGGGGGCTCCATTTATTGGTCACACTCCGACGATCAAGTCAGTAAGAGCATTCAAACTATAAAATCATATCAGTGTAGAATTCTAAAAAAAAACTTACCTTTACTCAAGGTCTTAAACCTTTTTATAGACATTCCTTCGACAATTTTATCAACAAGAATATAATTTCAACAAGAATATAATCTCAACAAGAATATAATCTCAACGACAAGAATATTTCGTTAATGTGTATCTTTATTTTTCGGGTACAATGCAACATTATTCCTAACAACTTTTATTTACATCGAAAATATATATTCGCTTAGCTACTTCAGTTATTCACCATATGGTTTTGCTTTTAATTATCTTTTCAATATAGATCGTCAATTATCTAGGCCGACCTCATGACATGTCATTGGGCTCATATTCATCAATGCCGAACTAGGTATTTCCCAAATGGACCTGTCTAACTGAGCTACTACATTTGAGTGTTTGGGACGTCTGACCAGTATAGTACATAAGATCAAAAGATCCATATAAATATTCTATAAGATCTTTTAGGACAAAATTAAGTTTTGAATTTAAAAAGTTGACTTAGGTTAAAATTAAAGAAAGTGATTAGTTTAAGGATGTGATATAATTGTTCTAAATGAAATAAAAGTGATTTTTTTTTTTTACTTAAAGTCAAGGTGGAATTAGTTTAACTAAGTTCAAGTTAAAATTATTATGATGGAAATTACTTCTTTGGATTTCAAATAAAAAAGGATATTTTATTCTAGATTAAGTTTAAAATATGATAATAGAGACTAAAGCAAAGATGTTCTAAATGAGTGACTAGAAGATGTCTTAATTAAGATTAATTTGAAAATTTATTAGTTGAAACTAAGGTAAAGATTTGTTTAACAATGATAAATCAAATTATGTTTATTCAAACAAGTTGATGATGTTTTAGGCAAGGTTGAATCAAAGATATCTTTGACAAGATTGGTTCAAAGATGATCTAGACGAGATTAAGTAAACGAGAATAAGATAAAGAAGTTTTAACCAAGATCAAGATAAGATTGAACTAAAAATGTGTTAAACAAAATGTTATTTCACTAAAGTTAGATAAAAATATGTTTGATAAAAAATTGAGCTAAAAATATCCTAACAAAAACTTAAGTAAATGTAGAGTAAAAAATTATTTTTAACAAATATCACTTTGTCATTACTTGTCAACTAAGACTAAGTTAAATATTTGTAAAAAACTAAAATATACTTTTGAAAAAATTAACACTAATAAATTGTCCACGTAAATTCTAAATTATCCCTATATTAAATAGATTAAAAGATTTTAGATCAGCATAAAATGAGTAAAAAAATTATGATGATCAATTAGTTTTACTTTGAAGAACCTAAAATCAAAGAATTTACAAACTATTTTCCAAAATATTGAAATGATTTGTGTTGGATAAGAGATTTTGTTCATCACCTAATGAGATCTTAAACTACTCTAAATATACTAACTACTTAGTTTTGTTGAATATAAATGAGAATAAGATTTTTAGTTGAAAGTAAAATGGAAGGTGATAAATGTGACGAAAGTTTTGAAGAAAAGTTATAAATGCAAATATAACATATATGTTGGATTGGTGTTATTGTCCTTTAAAATTGTACAAGACCTATTTATTGTGGTTGAAACTTAAACACTCTAATCTACTATGATTTTTCTTCCAAATAACAAACCCAAAATTTAGGATCTTTGCCAATTAATTTACACCAATTCAACGGATCCTTATACTTACATTCAACTAACTTATCCATTAATTAACCATATTCATTACTTTAATATCGAACCAGTCAAAAATTATTATGTCAACCAAATTAAGATTTAAATGATTTTTTGTTGTTGTTTCATTCATTTGTGTACTTCGCATATACGATTCTCTGTAAAAAAAATATTTTAGTTTTCAATAACAATTTTAGTTTTACTTTGCATACAATTTGTGTAGACTTGACACATTTTTTTATGTAAAGAAAAAATAATAATCAATATAATATAAGCAGTGTTTTTCTCTTCCATTAAGGTTTATATCCTTATTTTCTTTTGGCATTCTTTATTCTCTGTGAAATCTAAAGAAGATGAAAATTTTAACTTTTTGTATACACATTATCATTTTTAGGTTTCATTGTTGAAAACAACATTCATTAATTATATATTGATTAATTTTTTTTTAAACAAATTATTTTAAAAAAATACACATCCCATCCTACTCAACTATTAATATGATAATTTAATGCTCAACTTATCGTTTGAATCGTGTAAATAAACCAGAGAGACCAAAGCAGTTTTTTTTTTTATATATAAGAAACCAAAGGGTTTTTTTAAAAGTATGAAAATATAAAAATGATTAGAACCTAGAAATAAAAAAAAATTGATACATATTTTTGTCACACTCATTTGCTAACATATCACTTACACTTAACAAGTATAAATAGAGATTAGGAATTAAAACAGAAATAATATTTTATCTATATTTTTTTATTAAAAGGTATACAAAATCCATAAATTTACTTGGGAGAAAAAAGTTATGCAAGTCTTCCACTATTTTTTTTTCTTTTTTAATAAATTGACTTGTTTTTACTGTCTGTATTCATTTTTTAAAATCTTATTATAAATATAAAATATTTATCACTTATGATGACTAATTTCTACTTAAAAATTCAATAGGTAATTTTTCAAGGTTTTTAATTACGATTTTTACCAACAAAATTTAAACTTGAAGTCTTATGTAAGAAATTCAAATCTAATCGGATTTGCATTAACATAATATCAGAAGAAAAAAATGCTTTACTTTATGAAGTAAAAAAATAATGAATAGACTTAATTATCATTCTTAGCTTATATAAAATTAAGTAATTTTTGTTATAATAGTACTCAACCTTAAAGGCTGTCAAAAAAACAAAGTTCAAACAAATTGGAAGCAAGAAGATAAAGAAACTTACAGACATCTCATGAATGCAGAATTAAAAGGGGTTTAAGGATTAAAACAAAAGAGATTAAAACAAAACTGTGATAAACACAATGGAACAAACAAAGACAAGGTGAGATTTTTATTTGTAGTTTTTTACTGTGCTGAGTTGATTCTATGGACTGCATTGATTAACATGGCAAGTGCTTGAGCCATAGGTGACAATGAATGGAGCTTCTCCTTAATTAGGATGTAACTGATACCGAATAAAGGTTGGGTCAAGAGCAGTGGGGCATAACATAGTGTCATTAGGTTCCTTCCCTCTGTGCAAAACATTTCACCACACACACTCTCACCGTCATTCACACTCTAGTTTATTTTCAACCCAAATCATCGCTGTTAACTAGGACTATATTTCAAAGAAGATAAACATGTGATTATCTTTCAAGTTCCTTGCCTTCTATGGGGTTGAACTGGGAGCACAGACATAACCATAACATTTCATCATTTCATGCGCAGCTGTTATTATCCTCTGCTCACCACACCCTATATAAATCCCCAAATTACGGCAACTTAAAAACCCACCAAAGTTTCCTACCGCATTCCCATTGGGTTCAGTTTTGTTTTGCAACTCATTAAAGTTAAGGCCTTTCAAGCCATTCACACTGTTGTCAGTTAATACAGAGATCTAGACATTTTAACCATTTGGGGTGTCAAGAACAACCAAAATAACTTGTGGGGTGTGAGGTTCAGCAATCTTCATCAAGTGTCACTGAATTGGTGACCCTTTGATCAAAGGGCCAAAAGGGTACCCGGGAACCTCCCCAATCGGTTGAATTTCGCCACCAAATAATGGTGTTTGGAAATAGCCTGTTTTATCCCATCCTGGGTTTTGCGTCGTTTGTGGTTTTTGTTTACATGTCTTTTGGGGGCATAAGGTTCAGCGTTTTGGAGGAAGGGCCAGAATTGAGCTTTGTGGAGAGAAACGGGACGCAGTTTGTGTTGGATGGAAAAGCGTTTTACGTAAACGGGTGGAACTCTTACTGGTTAATGGTTCAGTCGGTGGATGTTTATTCGAGATCCAAGGTTCGAGAAATGATGAAAACCGGTGCCAAGATGGGTCTCACTGTGTGTCGAACTTGGGCGTTCAACGATGGAGACTACAATGCCCTTCAAACTTCTCCTGGTCATTTCGATGAACAAGCTTTCCAGGTAATTTTTTTATGTTCCTCGTTGTTTTTCTAATTATGCAACTTATTGCTAAGACAATTTGGTAATTGTGTTTTAGTGTGCCTTTTTTAAGCTTCACTTCGGATACCGACACAATTTTTGTTTAGTTTTTGGGTGTGCGTGTGTAGAGTGTTGTTGGAAATTGCGTTTATGGTTTTCGGGGTTTTGTTTTCCCTTTTTCTTTGCGCCCTTCTATTTTTTGTTCTCTTTTCCTGAAAATTGGATTGAATGTTTATGGTTGTCTGTGTCGGTGTTTGCAAAACTGGGGATTGGCTTTGGTTCAAATTGTATCGTGGGAATTATCTTGGGTTGCGATAGTTCTAAAATATGAAACGAATCATGACATAGTTTTGTCTTTAGAGCTGAATATTATAGTTGTGCTAATGGAGATACCATTTTTATCCTTCTGCGTAGTGTTTCTGTGGTTAGTATCTAAAGCAGAATCAAATTAAATATGGTCTTTTTCGTTTATGCTGCTAAGATTGTGTTCATTGCGAAGACGACTCAATGTGAAATACGTGTTATTTTTCTTTGCCCTTTTGCCATCCTTAATCAACCAATCACATATGAAATTGTACCAAAAATGGTGTCCGTGGTGTTTCTGACTTTTGACATAAAATAATTTATTGGGACATGGCACAATTAAAAGGTTTCTGAAAGAAGCAATGCATGCTTATTTTTCAAATAGGCACAGTTCATACATCAAAACAGTCTCTTAAAGGGTTATGATGGTTGAATCTTCCCTTTCTTTATGCCTGATGAAATAATACAAATGCTTTATGTTGCATCACTGATTGCAGTTCCTTATGCTCATGTGATGATAAGTAAGTTGTTTCTAATGTAGTTTTATTTGTGAATGAAAATCACGGTGACAGGCCTTGGATTATGTGATAGCAGAAGCAAGGCAACATGGAATTAGGCTCCTTCTTAGCTTAGTGAATAATTTGCAAGCATATGGTGGGAAGAGTCAGTATGTGAAATGGGCATGGCAAGAAGGGGTAGGCTTAAGCTCCTCCAATGATTCTTTCTTCTTTGATCCATCTATCCGTACTTATTTCAAGAATTACATCAAGGTATGACATGCCTATCTTTCTTTTCTTTTCCCCCTGCATCCTGCATTTTTAGAATAAACAAAGGAGAGTGACTATTGCCACTGTTTTTAAATTAAAATTTATAGAATTTCTCTAAGTCAGAAGTTTGATAAACAAAGAAGAAAAATAGTATTTTACTTGAAAATTATTAGAATAGCAGTTGCATTGTACAAGGCACTCCCTTAGACAAGTAATTCTTGTTAGAAACATAAATATAAACTTTGAAGTAATAAAATATGTCCTCATCTAATAGTTTAAGCTTTTGACTTGTTGGTTTATGACACGGCATCAAATCAACAGAGAGAAACAGAGTTTGCACGAGGGGGAGGAGATATAATATAAATAAAGTAATGAAACATTCACGTGTGCTCATATCATAGCTTAAGCTTTGGAATAATTGGTTTGTGACAAGATTGTTCTACCATTTTACTAATTAACTGTCTGATTTTTCCACCCTACAAAGGTTCTCCTTGGTAGAATTGGATTAAGATTCCCCTCAGTTCTGAAAAATAAAACTGCATGAGATCTGAACTCAACCATTTCTTTCTTTTAATATCCGATCTTTTTAATGTATTAAGTAAAGGAAAAGTAGCATGAATTGTGAGATTGTGCAGTTCTTTCTCAAATTGTTGGAGATCCATTTCCCACCATTACAGGGGTGCAGCCTTATTGGGAAGCAAGGAACAAAATTGCCAATCCATAAGTTTTATTTTGTAATATAAATAACACATAAATAATCTCATTTCTGAGGCTTCATCTATAGCCATGATTCATGACTTTATATGAAGCTTGTATCTCCTGCTTCCCTGGATGAAAATTATCTCCTCCTTTACCTTCTAAATTGTACAAGTAACATTTGTTTTTGTGCAATGGACATTATTTTCTGGTTGTCTGCAACTCTTGAACCTGTCTTAAATCAATTAATCGTTTCCTTTGATTTTTTTTGCAGACTGTCTTGACAAGGAAGAATAGCATCACCGGCATTGAATATAGAAATGACCCCACCATTTTTGGTTGGGAATTGATTAATGAACCTCGTTGCATGTCTGATCCTTCTGGTGACACTCTACAAGTAAGTTCTAACCTGTGCTTAAGCCCCTTGAAATACTTATTAAAAACTATTCTTGCACTATCCAATTTTTAGCCCTTTTTCTCTGTGGAGGGTTAGACCAATTATGGATCTATCATAAGAAGGCCTTACCTTCCTTTGCAAGAGGTTGATTCCACAACCTGAACCTGCAGTGACCCCTAGTCACATTGCAGCAACTCCAAATTATGGTAGAATTTATAGAAAAGGACAGTTTTATTTTGATTTTTAAGTATACACTTAACTGTGGTAGAATTGCAGGGATGGATAGACGAAATGTCAAGTTTTGTCAAATTGATAGACAAGAACCATCTGTTGACTGTGGGGCTGGAAGGTTTTTATGGTCCAAATGATCCAAAAAGTTCAACTGTCAACCCTGAGCTTTGGGCATCCAGACTTGGGTCTGATTTTATTCGGAACTCCAAAATATCAAATATTGATTTCGCCTCTGTTCATATCTATCCTGATCATTGGTAAGCATTTCCTGAAAACTATGTTCTTTAGTTTTGAGCTTGCTTAATGTTCTAAGAAAAGAAACTATCACAGATCACAACCTGCAGAAGGAAGGTTTCAAGGTGATCTAATGCGATTGTCATATATGGGTGATCAACTGTTGCAGCAAGTTCTATTCAAATTTTTAGTTACACCCTCTAAAAATACATATATCCAAACCTCAATTGTGGTGATTTCATGTTTTAATATAGATTGCCTTTATTCATTCATTTTTTTCACAGGTTTCATGAGCAAGTATTCGAAGACCAACTTAAATTTGTTTCCAAGTGGATGCTTTCCCACATTGAAGATGGTGACAAAGTTTTGAAAAAGCCAGTCTTATTCTCTGAATTTGGATTATCAGAAACAAATCAGAACTTCTCATTGTCAGACAGGGAAAAAATGCACAGAACTGTTCTAGACATAATTTATAAATCTGCCAAGAGAAACAGATCTGGAGGGGGGGCTTTGGTTTGGCAATTCCTAGTCGGTGGAATGAAGGAATTTTCTGATGAATATGGGATGGTGCCATGGGAAAGTTCGTCAACCCCTTCTATATTTATTGAACAGTCTTGCAGATTGGCCAATGCAAAGGGATCAACTCAACTGGATGTAAGTTTCAAAGAATATTGTTAACAAGAACAGAGGAAAACAATGTTCCCATTATGGAAACAGAAATTGGTACAAGATATTGTTATTTTCTTGGGTCATAGGTGGGTGAGGTCTTGTACAATATCATTCTGGTTTCAACTTTTCATCACCAAATACTGTAGAGGAGTGACTAGTTGAATACATGTTATAGCTTGAACAAAGTATCATTCAAATTGTGTCATACCAAAATACCAAAATCTACAAGAAGATCCATGTAGATATCAAGGGAAAAAAAAGCTTTGTATGTAATTAAATCAAATTAAATTATCAAAATATCCGTGGATTGTATGCGGAGATTAGTGAAACCATTGCATCTAATTTCATTTTGTTTATGCTGCAAAACACCATTGTTGAACAAACCCTACACTTAGAAATTGCACAAAACCCATTCTTTTTTCTCGCAGAAAGAGACAGCATCATCCACAAAATATAATACGAAAGAGAAAAAAAAATAAAAAGCAATGTTCTTCTAATTACAACATGTATCTAACTTGAAACGCGCTTAGCCAATCTTGGTGAAGTTCTAACCCTAGGGCTCTTCTCAGCTTCACTGGCACTCTGCTTTCCATTAGGCTTTGATTTCTGCGCCGTTTCAACCACCGTCTTCTTTTCAGCACTCTTGACCAATCTCCTAGAACGAGTCAGAGTCTTCAAGGGCATTGTTTCGGGTTCATCCTTCTCCTGAGCAACCCTATCGAAATCATCGCCGAGCTTTTTGACTAAGCGGCTCTTCCGGACACGGGTTCTGGGAGGCTCAACCTCTTCTGGTTCTTCTTCTTCTTCTTCGTCCACAATGAGATCCATGTACCTTCGGCGTTTGGTCACCACCGGAGCCGGTGGAGGGGAAGGTGAGGAAGCTCTTTCGGATGGGGCAAGGACGGAATGGGCCGGGGCTGGGCTTAGGGACTGGACCTTCTCGCGCTGGGAGCGGAGCTTATGGACGTTTCCTTCGATTTTACCCTGGAGGCGGAGGCGCTTGAAGCTAAGGCCGCCCATGGACCAGTGGGCCTCTTGGGCCCAAGACATGAATGGGTCGGTGACGGGGAGTGGGGGGTCAACGCGGTGGTCGTTGAACTTGACGTCGGTGTAGATGCGAGGACGAGGGAGGCTGGTGCCGTAGAACTTGCCGGGGCCGAGAGAAACAACCATTGTAGTCGGAGATAGAGGAAGATGAAGACGGTGGTGATGGCGCGAAAATGAGTGTAGGGTTAGGTTTGTTAAATAGGGAAGGCGAGAAGGAGGTGTTCATGGCGGGAACACAACCCTTGGCGGGACAAATTCGCGCTCCCAACGTTGAAATCTTTGGGCCTTTTCGATAGATGGGCTTGGGCTTTCTCCGAAGTAACAGTTTGGTTCGTTGCCGTTAAAACATATTTAAACAGATATTATTAATAATAATTTTTTACTTATTGAATACTGTTAATAACATATTATATTTATATCAATATTATTATTATTTAAATATATATATATATATATATATATTATTACTAAGTGTATCTTATTACATCACATTCATTTTAGAAATAAATAATCCTGTTAAGATGTTTATTAACATAAAGATAAATTCAAAAAAAATCAAATGGATGCTGATAAAAAAAATAATAATCAAGTAGATGTGTGAATTCACCATTTATTCTTTTCAAAACATTTATTTTATAATATTAATAAATATATTAGGAAAATTTCCTTTTAGATTATGCATGCTAATTCAATTGTTAAGTAAGCTAAGTAAGCTTTGATAACATTAGCAATTATATCTAGGGACTTCAACGAAGATAAAAAATGTTTCTCATCGTCCTTTTCTGTTTCATTGCCTCTTTCAACTATCTACTTTGAACACATCCCGAATAATAATTACAGAGTTGGATCTAGATATAATAGAATATTACAATGTTGGGTGAGATATTGAGGTAATTTTTAAAATTTAGGGTTGAAAGAGTAAGTTTTGCGAAGTGAAAATGAGCCAGAGATTTCTCAGTGCGATTTGAAGAGGATTTGGAGTTGCAGTCACATTTTGGTGACCACTGCAACCAGTGCTATTTGGATTGGGAGTGCGAGTGTGATTTGAATTTTCGGTCTGATTTTTTTAGGTTGTTTTGTTTGGATATTGTTTTTTTTTTTTTGACTTGGTATCTATTTCGTATCATTTTTAGTCAAGTTTTCATTGGTTTCGTTTTGCTTTTTAGGATTTATAGTTTTTTTTTTTGTTGGATGTTGGGCTTTTTGAGTGTTGGACATTGAGGTTTGTTGGTGTTTTTGTTTACTATATGTTTATGGCTGCTTCTTCCTGCACTTCTATATCTTTTTGTGCCACCCCATATATTTTTTATATTCCTTTTTTTCCCTTTATTGGTATTCTGGATTTCATAATCCGGAAGTCTTTTTCTAGATC
>Ga0123341_1007203_pt1 | contig 10119 bp, 13 predicted proteins | sample Turbeapinknodule_FD_89959 | JGI IMG/M metagenome (GOLD analysis project Ga0123341, IMG submission 89959) | Root nodule microbial communities of legume samples collected from Mexico - Turtle bean Mexico pink nodule | ecosystem: Host-associated > Plants > Roots > Nodule | place: Mexico: Nepantla...
AATTTTAATTTTTTTTATATTTTTTTTGTAAAATATCATCACTCTTATAAATTTAGTCGACCGATAAAATATGTTTAATTTAAAAAGTTTTGACCATAAAATGTGGGAAAATTTTACAAACAAAATTGGTGGAATGATAATAATTAAATAACAAGATATATCGTGAAGCCAAATCTAAATTCATAACGCTAGCAAGTTTAAATATCTAATTGTCGATTTAACCATTCATTAAATTTTTACAATCGTTTATAAAATGGAAACCTAGTGATACTTTTAGATTTGCATCAAATCATTATTTTTTTTACTATTATTACAAAAAAGAAGTTTCACATTAATTGTTCATTGACTTGTGGCGAGCAAGTCTTTGTGGTTCTCCTGAGGTGAAGACTTCGCATTTCTCTCAGCAAACTCATCTTCATCGAAATGGACATGATGAAATATTAGGCGCAACAACAAAACCTGTTTCCAAAGAAGAACGAAACAATTCATTATTGTTTTACCTCTTCGATTCTCTCCGACATGTGCATCTTGAAATCGTGTTCAACCCAGTTGCTAATTCTCTCCCTGTTTGTGTTTCTAAACTTTGCAAGTGAAGCTGCAACATATAGCTCGCATGTCTGCACAGATGGATCCTTTTACCGACCCAACACAACATTCCAAAACAACTTGAACCTCCTCCTCTCATCTCTTGTCTCCAACGCCACCCTTCACGACGGTTTCTACCGCACCAAAATCTCACTCGGAGCCCCTGGAGAGATCAAGGGACTCTTCCTCTGCCGCGGCGATGTCACACCCTCCGTCTGTCACGACTGCGTCACCGCCGCAGCAAAAAACATCACTCAACGCTGCACCAACCAGACAGAGTCCATTATCTGGTACGACGAGTGCATGCTGCGCTACTCCAACAGTTCCGTCCTCAACAACATAGTCCCAGGGGTTAACTTATTAAACGTAGAAAGCGTCCCTGACTCGGACTACTTACAGTTCAACAATATTCTTGCCTCCACGTTGAATGATGCGAAACAAGAAGCTATCAGTTCGGGGAAAATGTTTTCTACAAAAGAAGCGAATGTCACGAGCTCAATGAAGATCTACACACTGGCGCAGTGCACTCCCGATTTGTCCACTTCTGAATGTAACACGTGCTTCTCAAGCGCCATCAGTTCCTTTCCAAACTGCTGTGACCGCAAACAAGGTGCACGGTCCCTGCTTCCGGGTTGTAATGTCAGATATGAATTGTACCCGTTTTACAATGTTTCCTCTGTCTCCACACAACCAGAGTTCTTCTCTCCATCTTCAGGTATCAAATGCAGTTACTTGGTTAATTTTTTGTTGCTGGGGTGTCTTAGAAAGTGATGAACCGTGCAGGGAAAGGCAGAATTTCGTTAATTGTGGCGATTGTTGTCCCAATTGTTGTTGCGGTTGTACTTCTCATTGTTGGCGTCTGCTTCTTACGTAAGAGGGCAAGTAATACATACCTTAGTTCTTTTCGCCAGGATTCAAGTAATCTCTCTTTCTCGGTCAAGGTGATTGTATCCTATAATTTGTTTCCATTGACTTTAATTTGGTTGCTGATTATTACTGTCTTTCTTGGTTGTGTAGTTGTGGATGATCTTACTGATGTGGAGTCCTTGCAATTTGACATGGCTACAGTTGAAGCTGCCACAAACAGATTCTCGGATGAAAACAAGATTGGCCGTGGCGGATTTGGGGTGGTTTATAAGGTGTGAAACGTTTTTGTGCTAAATTATGAGTACCACATAATTCATTTTAAGGTAAAGTAGTTAACTGGTCTATTCCAATGCTTGTTTTAGGGTGTCCTCTCTAATGGACAAGAGATAGCAGTGAAGAGGTTGTCAGTAACTTCCTTGCAGGGTGCAGTAGAGTTCAGGAATGAAGCTGCCCTTGTGGCCAAGCTTCAACATAGAAATTTAGTGAGATTATTGGGATTTTGCTTGGAGGGCCAGGAAAAGATTCTTATCTATGAATATATACCAAACAAAAGCCTTGATCACTTTCTATTTGGTATGTACTATTTCTACTGTGATTAATTTCCCTAAATAGACTGATATAATACCTCATAAGCAGAATCACTTCATTTATTCACATGATGGATGATACCTTTATCCTTATTAAACATCAGTCACGTTGAAGGAAGTTAATAGTTGTGTAATCGGAAATTTTAGTCACTTTCCTATTGCTAATATAGGTATTTCCTTTTTGCAAACATTGTAGACCCTGTCAAGCAAAGAGAGTTAAATTGGTCAAGACGCTACAACATTATAGTTGGTATTACTCGAGGAATTCTTTATTTACATGAAGATTCTCAACTTAGAATTATACATCGGGATATAAAAGCTAGTAACGTTTTACTAGATCAAAATATGAATCCAAAGAATTCAGATTTTGGTATGGCAAAAATTTTCGAGGCAGATCAAACTCAAGTACAGACAGGAAGAATTGTTGGGACATAGTAAGTATAATGTCTATGTTTATCTTCTCCCATATTTTAACCTATCGTTACTTAAGTTAAGAATAAGGAAAAAAATGTATGTTTTTTCAAAAAAATTATTGTTCAGTTCTAATTGCTGACTATATTGTTATTTTTCAGTGGTTATATGTCTCCCGAATACGTAATGCGTGGACAATTTTCAGAGAAATCAGATGTGTTCAGCTTCGGTATCTTAGTTTTGGAGATTGTGAGTGGCAAGAAGAATGCTGGTTTGTATCAATCGAAACACGCTGATGACCTCTTAACTCTTGTGAGTATAAATAATAGTAATTTTTTCTTAGTTACACACTATTTCAGTGGGTGAGGAAATTATATATTCATAGTTTAAATAGTAACATTTCACTACCACAGGCTTGGAAGCATTGGACAGAGGAAACACCTATGGAGTTTCTGGATCCAACTCTGAGAGGTTCTTATTCAAGAAATGAAGTAAATAGATGCATCCATATTGGTCTATTATGTGTTCAGGAGAGTCCATCTGACAGACCATCAATGGCCACCATTGCACTTATGCTGAACAGTTATTCAGTTACCATGTCAATGCCACGACAACCAGCATCTTTCCTGCGTGGAAGAAGTCCTAACAGGCTAAACCCAGGGCTTGACTCTGATCAGTCTACCACCAACCAGTCTACCACTAGTTCAATTCCATGGTCTGTGAATGAAGTATCCATTACGGAATTATACCCTCGGTAAAGGATTGCTTTTAATGTTTTCTTCAATCAATCCAGTGAACCACCAAATCTTTCAAACTATAGTGTTACTTTCAAACGTACCAAACTGATATACAGAGTAAACCTAAATGGCTCAAAGGGTTCTGTTTAAAATACTTCATGCTGGATGAAAATGTAGACCAATCTTCTTTTGAAGCATAGGGGTTGATTTCCTCATGGATTCTTGTTTCTTGTCTGCATCATGCTCAAATGCAAGTATCTAGTTCTCCAATACTGCAACAGATCACTTCAAATTATGATTGTGACGTTAACTGGCTCTGGATTGAGAATTTATGCATGCTATATAGTCCCAGTATATGAAACTATATACAACTTTGACTGTTGCGACCGTCTTTCAAAGAGCCTTATAAGTGAAAACTCGTGTTTTGTGCAAGGAAAATGAGGTTGCCCATTCTAATCGGGCACGCCAGAAGTTTGAATATTGAGGACTTACTGTTCATTTTTCCAGACACATTTCAGTGTGGTAGAGTTTGAATAAACCATTTATTGAAAGAGACACTTCTCTCTTTAAATCTTGAAATGTAAAAGGATAGGCGAAAAGTCATAACCGAACATCTTCTCATATCCAGAGAGTTGTTGATCTGCTCTGTTAGGAGAACAAATCCACCCCAGTCCAGTTGTACATAGACCCTTGAGGCATTAATAATTTTCCATATATGATAGTTTGATTTGTCAAGTGTTATGAGGATTAATTTTGATATGTCATGTTTGTATTATTTTTTGTACTATTTTGATATGCTGCAAATTATAGATAATATAATGAATGATAATTTACATGACATGTCTTTTGTATGTAGTGATACTCAACATATCAAAACTTTATATAAAAAAGCTTCTAGCCTTTTGGCAGGAAATTTCTTTGAGATGATTAGGTAAGATGATTTTTAAATTTGTTCTGTTTTGAGGGTGCAAAATGTCAAGATAACAGGAGTGTTGCTTGCTACTGTGAAATGAAGTTCCTTCTTTAAACCGCAATCAATACTAGTGCATTCCCCAAATAATGAAATTGACCTTGGGTTTATTTGATGCATAATGTGACGATCAAGTTTAGTATATTTAGTGCGTTCATGTAACATCAAAACATCAGATTGACAATAATATGAAGAGATAAGAGAGTTGATTGATTGTATTTCACATGAAAATTAGGTAATTCACTAAAGTTCACAGGTGGTACTAGCTAAAACTCAATATTCAAGTTTTTGAAGAATTATAATATATTACTCTTTGTTCGTTGATTCCATAACATGTAAAGAATCTTCTTGCATCAATGTATTCAATCCAATAAGAATAACTAAAAGCCTTCAATTGAGAATCGAGGAGTGTTAGTTGAAGAAAAGAAGAAACCAAAATCTAATGCTTACTTGATATATCGAGAATATAATTAGTAGCTTGTTATGTGCAGAAGTAGGTTTAGACATAAATTGATTGAAATTTTTGAATAACAAAGATTATGTTTAGCCTGATTTCCATCAAATAAATCAACTATTCGATGAGTCTTTGAAAAACTAAGGCACCGTATCACCAAGAGAGATCAAAATTTTGATGCAGTCTTGTTTCATCATGTATGAGAGTAGAAACAGACTTACAAGTTAGCATGGCAACATTATTTACAATATCAAGAACATACTTTCTTTAAAACCGAACAACTTCAAAGTCAAGGAAGTATTTTGAAAAAAGGATTTGGACTCATGTCTTGCAATTTAACCTATTTCGAATGTCCTAAAAATATAAATTATTGTTAAGACCACACACATGGTTATTTTGAAAAAAAAAAATACTAATTTGAGTCCGAAATGTCTTTCATACTTATATTCTAAATCATCTCTATCAAGACTTATATGTACCTAAAAAGAAAGGAAAACTATATTTATCAAAGTCAATTATTAATGTCAAATACTTCACATCTCAAGCAAAGTAATTTTAAAATATAAAAGTGAAATAAATATTTTAAATAAACTTTCAAAATATGATTTTATCTTCTAAAATTTCAAAATATTATTTTATGTTGGAATTTTAAAATTAATGATAACATTTAAATTAGATATGTATTACATGGAAGAAAGCTACAAAGAAAAAATAAAGGTAGTTTCTTCCTGCACCCCTACATTTTTCTTCCTACACTCCCACAATGTTATGCAAAGACTAAATTGTCCCAATTATTTTTTAAAAACCCTAAAATGCACTTGAACTGTATTTATTTTTTTGCATTATGGATTATGGAATCCGGAAAAATTTCGGATTTGCACTTCCAGTAAAATTTCGAATCCACTAATCCGTAATTCAAAATATGCATTTCACATTCAAAAATTCATCATTCAAAAAAAGCATTCCGGATCCACCAATCCATAACAGAAATATGCATTCTGGATTCAGAATTCTGTAATTCAAAAAAAACATTCCAGATTCACGAATCTGTAACAGAATTAGGCTTCTGGATTCAGTAATCCGGAAATCAATAATTTATGCAAAAATTGCTTCCAGAACACCCCCTCATCTGAAAAAAAAAAAACTTATTCAGTTTCGAATTGATGAATCCGTAGCACACTCCCAAATCCCTATTTCCGGTAATCACGGTGTCCTTTTTCAAATAAAAGATTAAGACCAGTTTTAGAATTTAGTAAATTGTGGGGGATGCAGGAAGAAAAATGTAGGGGTGGAGGAAGAAGAAGCCAAAAATAAAAAGTCGAAAAATACAATACTTATTGTGCGAAACTTAAAAAGGAAAAATCCAAGTTCGCACCTATGTAACGAGTATTTTTGTTTTACCCACCTCCCACACTGGTCCTTTCCTTGCATCAGCTCAAGAACAGTTGTCAAAGATACTTTATTTTACGAATTTGTGTTACACTTAACGCATCAACATCAGGTAAATTCCGTCAAACTATTCAGTACTTTAATCATTTTTTTTTATAGAACTGTAACACAAAACAGAGACACTGTTTGATTTTCTTCAAATCGTTCAAAATTTACAATATTTGATTTAACTTTTAGCAAAATGGTAAAGTCTTTGGCGTTAGCTAACATTGACTTGTATACAATACTCGTCATTATAAGACTCATCATCATCATCCACCCCACCAGAATCTGATAATTACACTGAAACATTAAGTGTCAGAACAAAATCTACTTATTTTACCTCTTCGAGATGTTCATCTTGAAATCGTGTTCAACCCACTTGCTAATTCTCTCCCTGTTTGTGTTTCTAAACTTTGCAAGTGAAGCTGCTCCTACATATAGCAGACATGCCTGCACAAACGATGGATCCTTTTACCGACCCAACACAACATTCCAAACCAACTTGAACATCCTCCTCTCATCCCTAGTCTCCAACGCCACCCTCCACGATGGTTACTACCTCACCAACATCTCCCTTGGAGCCCCTGGGGAGGTCAAGGGGCTCTTCCTCTGCCGCGGTGACGTCACCCCCTCCGTCTGCCACCACTGTGTCGCCGCCGCGGCTGACAACATCACACGCCTTTGCACCAACCAAACAGAGTCTGTAATATGGTATGACGAGTGTATGGTGCGCTACTCCAACCTTTCCTTCCTCAACAACATAGTCCCAAGTATTGACTACAGTTCCGAACAGAGCGTTCCTGACTCCGAAATTACTAGCTTTATCAATTTTCTTGCATCCACGCTGAAGGGTGTGGCGCAGGATGCCGTGAATTCTCCTTCGGCTAAAATGTTCGCCACAAGAGAAGCGATTTTCACGAGCTCAATGACTCTGTACTCCCTGGCGCAGTGTAGGCCTGATTTATCCGCCTTTGATTGTAACATGTGCTTAACAGGCGCCATCAGTAGCCTCGGTGAAGGAAAGCGAGGTGCACGCAACTTGCTTCCTAGTTGTAATGTCAGATATGAATTGTACCCTTTTTACAATGTTTCCGCCGAATCTGCTAAACCGGAGTCTCTTTCCCCATCTTCAGGTATCAAAGTTTTACAGCATATTAACATGTGCTAAGCTCATATGCAGTTCCTTAATAATTTAGTATTCTCTAATCAAATTGGAGTTTTACATTTATAATTTGCATTAAAGATCAGTATAATTATCAAGGTAAAACTATAATTCTGGCTGTAGAATAAGACTGAAGGTACTTAAAAGAAGTGAATCTCAGCTTTGTCAGTGTCTAAATTCCATCAACCTTGTTAATGGGTGTCTTAGAAAGTGATGAACCTGTACAGGAAAAAGCAGTATCTCTATAATTGAGGCTATTGCTGTCCCAATTGTTGTTGCGGTGGTACTTTTCATTGTTGGCGTCTGCTTCCTACGCAAGAGGGCAAGCAATAGATACATTAATTCTTTTCGCCAGGATTCAAGTAATCTCTCTTTCTTCTTCAAAGTGATTGTTTCATGTAATCTGTCTCACTTGCCTTTAATTGGGTTGCTGATGATTACTGTCTTTCTTTGCTGTATAGTTGTTGATGATCTTACCGATGTGGAGTCCTTGCAATTTGACTTGGCTACGATTGAAGCTGCCACGAACAGATTTTCGGATGAGAACAAGATTGGCCAAGGTGGATTTGGGGTGGTTTATAAGGTATGAAGCAAGTTTATGCTAAATCTTGAGTAAACATATTTCATTTTATGATAAAGTAGTTAACTGGTCCATTCCAATGCCTTTTTTAGGGTGTCCTCCCTGACGGACAGGAGATAGCAGTGAAGAGGTTGTCAGTAACCTCCTTGCAGGGCGCAGTAGAGTTCAGGAATGAAGCTGCCCTTGTTGCCAAGCTTCAACATAGAAATTTAGTGAGACTATTGGGATTTTGCTTGGAGGGCCAGGAAAAGATTCTTATCTATGAATACATACCAAACAAAAGCCTTGATTACTTTCTATTTGGTATGTATCTTTGTACTTTTCTTATATGTGACATCTCAATTAGTGCAGTGATTGATTTCCCTCAACAGACTAATATGACACCTCATAAACAGAATCACTTCATTGAACATCGACATTGGAGGGTTAATGGCTTTGTGTAAATAGAAATTGTTGTAATTTTGCTATTTTAATCTGGGTATTTCATTTTTTTTTGACATTTTGTAGATTCTATAAAGCAAAGAGAGTTAGATTGGTCAAAACGCTACAAGATTATAGTTGGCATTGCTAGAGGAATTCTTTATTTACATGAAGATTCTCAACTTAGAATTGTTCACCGTGATCTCAAAGCTAGCAATGTTTTACTAGATGAAAATATGAACTCAAAGATTTCTGATTTTGGCATGGCAAAAATTTTCCAGGCAGATCAGACTCAAGTAAATACAGGAAGGATAGTTGGGACTTAGTAAGTCCAATGTCTTAAAGTCATCTCCTCTTGCATTTATAACTTTGGTTGTTCTTTCCAGAATTTTTGTTTTTTTTTTTTCTTTCTAAATAACTGGATTATGCTGTTGTTACAGTGGTTACATGTCTCCAGAATATGCCATGCGTGGTCAGTTTTCTATGAAATCAGATGTGTTCAGCTTTGGTGTCTTGGTTTTGGAGATTGTGAGTGGAAAGAAGAATACTGACTTTTATCAATCCAATCACGCTGATGACCTCTTAATCTTTGTGAGTATAAGCAATAGTATCTTTCTTCTGCTCTGCTGATGCCATGCTTAGCTGCAATTCCTAGCTACATACTATTTCAGTGGGTGAGGAAATGAGACAATCCTAGTTTAAATACTAACATTATACTACCACAGGCTTGGAAGAAATGGACAGAGCAAACAACTATGGAGTTTCTGGATCCGGCTCTTAGAGGTTATTGTTCGAGAAATGAAGTAAACAGATGCATCCACATTGGTTTATTATGTGTTCAGGAAAATCCGTCTGACAGACCATCAATGGCCACCGTTGCACTTATGCTGAATAGTTATTCAGTTACCTTGTCAATGCCACGACAACCAGCATCTTTTCTGCGTGGAAGAGGTCCTAACAGGCTTAACCAAGGACTTGAATCTGATCAGTCTACCACCGATCAATCTACTTCCTGTTCAGTTCCATGGTCTGTGAATGAAGTATCCCTCACTGAAGTATACCCTCGCTAAATGATGATTTTAAGTTTTCTTCAATCAATCTAGTGTATGCTGAAATCTTGTCAAACTATGGTGTATCTGTTGTACTATTCTAGCAGATTTCTAATGTAAATATTAAAGGAATCCTATCCATGCTTCGTGCTGGATGAACATGCAGAGTAGATAAAGCAAGATGATGCCCCAGGAAATACCTGAATAATTTACAATCCTGAGCCATGTTGGTTTTGAAGCATTGGGTTGATTTGATGAGGGATTATTTTTTCTTGCCCGCATTATGCTGGTTAAAGTTAGTGCTCCTAAATGCAAGTATCTAGCTCTCCAGAACTGCAATACAGATATTAGGTAGTGTATAATCCTAATAGCAGATCACTTTAAGTTATGATTCTGATGTCAAACTGGGTTCATAGTTTATGCAGCCTATAGTCTCGATATAATAAAGTATATAGCTTTGACTGTTGTGAGCATTTCAAAGAGCCTTGTGCAAGGAAATTGAGGTCCCATTCTATGGAAGGGCCATGCCTTAAGTTTGAAAAGTCAGGACTTACTGTTCAATTTTGTGGATATTTTTCAGTGTGGTACGAGTTTGACTTAACCTTATAGATTTAATATACTAGATATAAATTGGTGCGAAAAACTGGTAAAGTGAATTTGATCAAGTAGATCAGTTGTATCTAAATTAAAGTAGACCTTTTTTTTATTTCATCCATTTAAGTTATGGTTTAAATGTCTCCTTAAGATATTCTCATTGGAGTAGTGATATGTTAACAACATACCGAGTAGAAAATAATATTATCTAAACTTAATAAAATAATATTTTAATTATATTTAATTTATTTTTTAATTTTAAATATTATAAT
>Ga0123341_1007204_pt1 | contig 10118 bp, 4 predicted proteins | sample Turbeapinknodule_FD_89959 | JGI IMG/M metagenome (GOLD analysis project Ga0123341, IMG submission 89959) | Root nodule microbial communities of legume samples collected from Mexico - Turtle bean Mexico pink nodule | ecosystem: Host-associated > Plants > Roots > Nodule | place: Mexico: Nepantla...
AATAATGAAAACTAATTTAGAAACCAATTTTTTTTATTTTTAAAATATTCTCTAATTACTAATTATTTTTCATTTCATTATTATTTTTTTATCTAATATTAGTTTTCATTTCATTATTTTTTTAGTGTATGATATATGATTGTCAACGTCATATATATATATATATATTATATTATTATTATTATTATTGATTAATTAAATAATTATCAAGTAGCATTCACAAGTGATATATTTATCATGCATCAAACAACAGCATTTTCAGTGTTGTAGTGCATCTAATTCAAAAGAACTCTTGATCACACATTCACCATGACCACAACCAAAACTGAAACTCCATCTCAAGAAAAGAAAGGTGACAGAATGAAAAAGCACTCAGAGAAGACAGAAGAAGAAGAAGAACTAAAACCCTCAAAGGAGAAAGAACAAAGCCACCACCACCACCCAATTTCAAAACCTCCTTCAGCTCCAACCCTTCGAGACTCGTTCAACAACTCTCACAGCCACCACTCTGTGAGCGAAGGGGACCTTCAGAGGGTGGTGGCCAGCCACTCTCAGTCCATCAGCGATGGTGCCATCAAGGAAGTGAACAAGAAGAGTGTGACAGTGATGGATGTGGAAGATGTTGAAGAAGGGGCACGTGATGGAGTGTCCAAGAAAGTGAGTAATTGGCACATTGTTGTGCTGAGTCTGAGAATTGCTGCTTTTGTGTTTTGCATGATTGCATTCTCTGTGTTGGCTTCTGATAGAAGGGAAAAACTGCATGAAGCATCACCAAATTGGATTGGTTCCGACTATGAATCAAATTTGGTTGGTTCCGACGATGAAGCATCATCTCTACAAGACTTTCAAATTCATTGGTATTACTTACAGGAATTCAAGTAAGTTGCACTTACTATCTCTCTCCCATTCATATATTTTTGTTTATAGCATTGAAAAACTTAGTTTATGTGACATTGATTTTGAAGTTATATAAGTTATGTTTGGTTGTTTTTATTACAAAGACAAATTAGTAGTGAATCTTTGTAAACTTTTCCAACACAGAAAATACTTAAAATTGCTTCATTTGGCATCGATTTTGGATGCTGAATCATTTTTTCAGCATGAAATGAGAATATGATGAAAATTTATCTAAACCTACTTCAACTGATATTTCAACCTGATATTCTACATGATTTAATTTAATATGAAACCATATATATATATATATATGTATGTATTTAATTATCATATCATATTTAATTATCACATTGTTTGAGTCATATAGTTTAGAATCACCTAAACTCCTTTTTGAAGAACAAATCCTCTATTTTCGAGTTTTTACTTTGTTTCTTATTTTTAATGTAGGAAATAGTGAAAAAAAAATAGTAAAAAAACATTTTCAGTGTTCTTTGCACAAAAAATGTAAAAACATAAAAAAAGTAAAGTGGAGATAAATTTACATTTTTGAAATAAAAAAAGAAAATAAAACTTAAGTCCAAACTTTCAACTTCTAGGTTATTGTAGCTTTTCAATTGTAGAATTCTTTTGCTAAGGGGTTTTGTAAGGTAAATAAAGTTGAGATATTTAGAAGTTAAAATAAAAAACTTATAAAATAGTTGAGCAAGTACTTGATTGATTTTAATTTATAAAGTAATTTTATTTCATTTCCTTAATTTATTTTTTAATTTTTTTAATTATTTATTTAAGAAAATCACTTAACTATTATAAATGTGATATATATGCTTCAACCTATTTAACTATTAACTACTAGAAAAGTGCATAAAAATAGTTTAATTTGGAATTGCTTTTTCATGCAGAACAACAATTTTTTTCCTAAACTATTCTTCTTTTATCACATTAATCAAATAATGGGGCTTTTGAGATTATCCAATGAAAATTTTCACATAATTTTATTATGATTGCTTCTGCTTGGTGCAACTGCCATTGTTTAGTAGCATTTGTGAAGGTCTTGGTAATGCTTTGGGTGTTATTGTTCAGGTACTGTTTCTCAGTGAATGTGATTGGATTTGTGTATTCAGCATTGCAAATATTTGATCTGGTCAAATATTTCATTACTAAAAGACACACAGTGAATCCCAAACTACGTGGTTACTTCAACTTTGCTATGGATCAGGTAAACTTTTTCACACTTCAGGGATTTTCATTCTATCAGTTATATATACAATAAACAAATTTAGTACATAGTTTTATTCATTATTCATGTCATTAGTTGTTTAATAAATCTCCTATATCTTAATCATGGAAAAAGTTATGATGCCTATTGTGGTAATGCATGCATGTTAGTGATATTCTTCCACCTCAGTTCCCATTGGCTGAAAAGGTACCTATATATGTTTAGTTTTTAATTTGTACATAAATTTTACGAGTGTTTTCAAAAATTCGTCATTGTCCTTCTTGTTTTTCCTTTTCTCTGGCAATTTCTTCTCTCAATCATTTGTGTTTCTGGAATTACCTTTCGGTTTTTCGTTTGAGGTGTTATACCTCCAGGAATTCTTCAAAGCTTAAATTAGTCTTTGTGTGTTAATCACTCTTAAAAAAAACTAAACTACTGAATTAAATACTCATCTATTTATAATACTTGTTAATGAGTCTATTGGATCTGTCACATCATATTGAATCTTATATTTATCCTTTATTAATTGATTTTCTATTTTATAATTCTGTCTTTAATACTTAACTAACTCTATCTGTCTTTTATACGCGTCTCTTATTAAAACTGACACATGACCATTTTTTTATGGACAAAAATAATATAAATAACCTAATTCATGCATCATGGCATATATTTTATATATTGCATACTAAGCAAGGTGTTTGATGGCTTGAAAAACTTCAGGTCATGGCATATCTTCTAATATCAGCATCATCTTCAGCTGCCACCACAACTCATAATTTGTCAATTGTTCTTTTAGAAGACAAGTTCATGGAAATTGCCAAAGCATCTGTTGCTTTATCCTTCGTAGCGTTTCTGGCCTTTGCATCTTCTTCTCTTGTTTCAGCTTTCTGCAGATTCAACTAGTTTATCTTTATCTGTCTATGCAACATTCTTCAATAACATTATATATTATCATGTAGTGTCAAGTACACAAAAAATAAGCTGCATATCTGTGAACATTGATGAAGTTTTATCACTTCTTGATTATCAACTGCTCAAATTTTCAAAAGCAAGATTCGTTATGATGAGATGTTTTTTCTGCTTTCTGGCTTAAGAAGAAAATGAAATTTTACTACACGTTTCAATTTTGTATATGGGAGACAGAGGAACACACTAGTTTTTCATTAACATGATTTAAAGTAAATGTTCATATGTTTAGTTTTCCAATTGAAGATTTGATTTTAAAAGTAAAATTAATTATAAATTTAACAAGTTATATATATATATATATGTATATATATATTATTTCTAATTGAAATTAACTTTATAAAATTAACTACATGCAAACTGTGTGAGTATTGAATTTTGGTATGAATGTATATGGTTGAAAATCTCATATCGACTAGAGTTTTATGAAGTTAAGTTAGGTTTACCATTTTTTGACATAGTATTAGAGTTATTTGAAATCTATCCTAACAAGTATTTTTTGGGTTTATCAAGTCATTCGATCACCCGTAATATATAGTTTCATATACAAATTGATAACTTCAGCGTGAGAGAAGTGTTGAAGATAGGACATTTTATAGAGTTTATAATATTATATTGAGTCTAATAGAAAAAAAAAGTTCAAAATTGAACAATATATTATTTTGGGAGATTGATGTCTTACCCATTACATAAAAATGAACATTAACTAACCAAAAAAAATTGTAAAACAAGTCTCATTTTATAGAACAACAAAAATCGTACCAATGTGATATGATTTCAATTTAAAACATGTTATACATAAGTTGTCTAAGGATGACATGACTAACTTCAGTATAACATGGTTTGAATTGAAAATCATGTCACCTAGATATAACTCTAGTTAAAAAGAAAAGTTATAGTAATTACATAACTATATTTTCAATATAAAAATTGAGTAACCTTAATACGATTTTGACATATAAAAATCGTCTCACCATAATACAATTTTATTACATTAAAATCATATTTTGTACGATTAATTCAAATTCATAATTTTTTTATTAAAAAGAAAGGGAAATAATTAAACCCACTTAGGAATAATTCAAATTCATAATTTTTTTATTAAAAGAAAGGGAAAGAATTGCCCCACTTAATTAAAAAGAACCATACTTCAATATACTAGAATTGCATAGCACTTACGTGGAATTTTTTTATAATTAAGTTATAGTGCTTTTTGATGATGTGACATCAGCTTGCTCTTGTTTTTAATCCAACGGACAAACGAAATGAATAATATTAAAACTCATCTTTTTTAAAAAAAAAATTAAAACAAAAATTCGGAAGATGAAGGGTTAAACTGTATGCAAAAACCTTTGTGTTGTTGATCGATCTATCTCCATTAACACCCCAAAGAAAGAACATGGCAAACAGAGCAAAATCAGAGATGGGTTTTCAACACTTGCAGAAACCCAAAACTCCCACACAACAGCTTCTGCTGCAGATCCCAGGATGCAAACTTCATCTCATGGAACAAGGAGAAGCCCTTCAACTGGCTCAAGGGCATTTCACAATCACGAGGGTCATGGACCAGAATGTGGCACTGGCAACAGTCGTAAAAGTTGGAAGCAGTGTTCAGTGGCCCTTGACAAAGGACGAGCCAGTGGTGAAGGTGGATGCTCTTCACTACCTCTTCTCTCTGCCTGTGAAAAATGGTGGTGACCCTCTTAGCTATGGTGTGACCTTTCCAGAAGAGTGTGATGGGAACATGGGGATGCTGGATTCTTTTCTGAAGGAGCACTGTTGCTTTTCTGGGTTGGAAAGGAGCAAGAAGAGTGACCTTGATTGGGAGGACTTTGCCCCACGGGTTGAGGATTACAACCACTTTATTGCCAGGGCCATTGCAGGAGGGACTGGTCAGATTGTTAAGGGTATCTTCATTTGCAGCAATGCTTACACCAACCAGGTTTGGTTTGGTTTATCTGTTGAATAACACCAGCATTTCACTGGTTTTTCTTTTTCTGTTTTGCTTTCTTTCAACTGATCATTAGGGTTAAAATTGATTTTGAATTGAAATTATTTATGTTTAAATGGGTTTAGTTTAAAAGTAGGTTAATAGCATAATTCAGTATAGTTTTTTCATTCAATGAAAAAACAGCTCAAGTGGGGCTTGGATAAAGATTTGAAAAACTGATTTTGAATGAAACTACTAGTTTTGGTTAAAAAATTATGAAGTCAAGGGATTATCTTTTGAATTTTCTTACCTTGAAAGTAAGTGTAACTTTTTTAATTCAATGAATATCACGTTTGGTCAAATTGAGGATTGAAGGCAAAATCAATTTTACTCAGCAATAACTAATATATATCTATATATTTTTACCAGTTTATGATGAAACGGATCATACATGTGAAACCAATTTAGATTTAGAATCAATTCAGTAGTTGATATTATAACATGATTATTAATAATCCAACATGAATAAACAAATTCTCTTATATTACTCCTTAGTTCTTACAATATGAAATCTTGATGTTGGGAAAATTGAGTGAAATTGAAACATTGACTATGTTGTGTTAAAGTCAAATTGCAATATCAGACTTCTGAGTTGTGAGTATGGTGCTTCAAGGTCTTATATATGAAAAAAAAAATGTCTGAGATTCTCAGTCAACAGCTTGGCTTACAGATTATTGTCAAAAAAGAGAAACTTTCTGGCATGAGATGCTTGAGTTACTGAACGGTTTGTTCCTCTTATAAGAAAAGCCTTTATAAGAGAAATCTTTATCATCGAACAATTTATATGGTTAAGAAATAAAACAGAGTAAAAAATTTGAAATGTAATAAATAAAGAGATTGTTGGAGATTTCACATCGATTAGATATATAGACATTTCATAATATATAAATAGGTGCAACATAAACTAATTTTATAAGGTTGAGTTAGGTTTAAAGTCTCATTTGTACTATGGTATCATAGCCATGTAGAATATATCCTAGCAAGAGTTTATTGGTCTTATTAGGTCATCCTTGATCGGACCTTATCTCGACTATAGACAAGGACATTTTATAGTATATAAATAAGTGCAAATAGTGATAAAGATAGATAAACACATCAAAATTATGTGATTGTATCTTATTTTATAATCTAACATAATAAAATTTGAGTCATGCTTTCTCTTTTTAGTTTTTCCCCCTCATTTGAAAAGAAACAAATAAATCATTATGCTTTTCATCAAAAACCTGTTATGAAAAGCAGATCCAGAAAGGAGGGGAAGCGATCCTAAATAGTGGTGCAGAAAAGAACAATGCTAACATGAACAACAGGAATGATGCCACAAAGAACAGTGGAATGAATGAAAACCTCAAATGGTATTGAAACATGTGATGAGATTGAATTTGAGTTCATGTTTAAGGACTAGATTATTGACTATAAGAATTTTTCATTTTCATACATTGTCTTAACTTTTAAGAGGATATGTATAATTACAAACTAACTTGGATTTTTTTCCATGTTTGCAATCTAGTGTGAGAAAACTGACAAATATGACAGAAAAGTTAACCAATTCGTTGCATGATGGTGTTGGAACAATGAGTGGATCAGTGATGGCTCGTGTTATTAAATCCCAACCAGGACAGACATTCCTAAAGATGCTCCCTGGAGAGGTGCTATTGGCTTCCCTTGATGCAGTCAGTAAGTAACACTTCTCAAACAAACCAAAGTTTAAGATCCTATAAGGATAGCATGGTCCTCATTATCAAATTTTCTGACATTTTAAGAAAATGTTTTGCATTGTCAACTACTCAAAAATCATATAAGTAGTACAAATATAGTGTGAAAGATAATTATTATAAAAGTCCAAGACATTTTTCTTATGTCACAATTGAATATAAATGTAAAACTACATTAATGGTGCATACACTACTTGGTCTTTAAAAACTCATATACCAATCTTATTGTTGTTATGTTGGATACCTAAATAAGCACCATAAGCTAATCTCATTCTTTTAAACAAGCACCATCAACTTGATTTCTGTGTTTAATGCACAGATAGAGTTTTTGAAGCAGCTGAAGCTGCTGAAAAACAAACCTTTTCTGCCACCTCCAAAGCTGCTACCAGAATGGTTTCCAACAGGTAATAGTGTTATTATTATTATATTGCTTATATACCCGAAATTTATAGTTGAACCAGGCATTGACAATTTATGCCTGAAAGTGAACTCTAAGTAACTTGGACAACACTTTTTCTCCATTCTGATGATGACATAACTACTAGGCTCTTGGTTTTAACTGTAACATCTTAATCAGCTAGTTTAAGTGTTGTAAACTTAAATTTGAGATCAACTCTTTTTTTATGTAACATTATGACCTTTTGCCACGTGAATTTAAGGTTTTAAATTGTAATCATTATTACAATTTTAGAAATTTAAAAAATCTTGACATTATATTGCAACTACATTCATGAGCTGATTTAAAAAACCTTGCATCAATCTATCAGCCAAATCAGTAAAATGACTGCAAAAAACTTAAAACTTTATACTATATAAACAAAATAGTATTCAACTTGAAACAAAAGTGTGATGCATTTCTTTCAACCGAAATTTTTTAGCAATAAACTTTCTAATAATACTAAGTGAGTGTCATTCCCAAACTAATAGATTATCTGCATTAATTTCAACCAACCGAAAAGTGTGCATTGAAAATAGTGTTAAAAACTATCTGCGTCATTGGATATGATTTGCTTCCATGGTGCACACTTACTAAAGCACAGTTGTGAGAGAAACTACACTTTTAAGCTTTTAGTTTTGAACAATATAAATGGAAAAATAAACACACACCATGTTTAACACCTATGTTGTGGATACATAAATGTAAGCTTAGCTAAAATGGATGGTTTGGCAACAGGTTTGGGGAAGAAGCGGGAGAGGCTACTGAGCATGTGTTGGCAAGTGCAGGACAAGCTGTTAACACTGCTAGGAATGTCTCTAAGATTTGGAAAGTCATCAATCCTGCAGCCTCTTCTGCAAATGCTGCTGGAGCACTAAAAAATTCTGTCAAGAAAAGAAGAAAGGCTTCATTATAAAATCTAACCATGTTGCTTTCTGTTTCACATAGGTGAAGTGAAAACCAAACATAACTATATATATATATATATATGTAATCTTTTTAGTTGTTATATAAGTATTGTTGTTCTGATAAAAGACACAAATATTGTTGTATCAATTGGTCATCCGTAGGCAAACCATAGAAGAACCAAACTATGTGAAGTGTTTACATGAAAAAACTCCCAAATGTAAGTAAGAGAGCGTTATAGTAAAATCATTCTAAAGTTTATAGGACTATTGTAGTAACTTGATGTCAGTTATTAATTTAATATGGCTCTGTGTGTTGGGTATTGGACTCCTTTCCTATGTAGAGAAAAAGTCTAAATTGAGAAGCTCACTTGATGTCTCATTTAACTAAGTAGAAAGGGGTTTGAAGTCAGGAAGAGAGTAAGAGAAAAGCTCTGAAGTCACTCAAAACACTAGCATTTTTTTTGAGAGAAAGTCATTCTTGAAGTTTCACAGTGCTGCAACTGTAAAACTGCTACTACAGATTTGTTCACCATTGGATCAAGTTGGAAATTTCACACTTCATTCTGAAGGGTTGGATTATACAAGGTCTTGAGTGAAGAGATATTCAGTTTGCACAGTAATTATGTATTTTTTATTTATTTTTTATCTTTTTTGTTCTTTATTTGTTACCTTTATTGCTTTGTTGTTTGGCTATTATTTGTAAGTTTTATTGTTTTGTCATTTGGCTAGGTATTTGTACACACCAGATCAATTGTGATTTGTACTCAACATCTACACAAAAAATGTATATTTTAGTTTTACATTTTTGGATATCCATTTCCGTAACAAAAATAAGGAAGTTCTGGATATGCAAATTCAGATATGTGTTTTTCGGATATGACCATCCACAGCACATACCTTCTGGACGCCAAGATCTGAAAGCTTTTTTTTCTCATTTTCGATGAGAAAATCCATCAAAGGTGGCAAGGCAATTTGGAGTTTTAAAACAAAAAATGGGTGCTGATCACAATTGATGTGGTGCAAGGAGAATTAGCCAAAAAGAAATAACAAAAAAGGGAATGGGCCAAGCCAGAAAAGCCCCAAAACAGAAACAGCTAATAAACCCAAGACAGAAACCATTTTAACAATTGTTATTTGGCACAACAATTAGAGGGAACACTCGTTTTATTACTAGAGGCATAAATTAAAGAAACACTTGTTTGTCACACACACAAACACAATTTATTACTGTGTTTTATGTCATACACATTCATATAGATACTGTGGTAACGTATTATATTTTCACTAACTAGTTCAGGAATTAATTTTAGTGATCTATTTTTTTTTATATAGAACAAAATTATCTTTAAAAAATTATTTATCTTATATACGTTTAAAATTTATGAAGGCATTACTATTGCTTCCCTGCGATTGAAAAAACAATTTTATCTGCAGAATTTTACTTAGGTGTGTAAACTCACTTTCATGTTTTTCAATTTTTTCTATGTATAGAACCTTGAATCCGTTCAGATACAGCATTATTGATCAACCATCGTTTTCTCTCATTAAATTTTTTTTCCCCATGGTTTAAACTTAAAGTAAAAAATAATTAATGGGTCAAATAAAGGAGGATTAAGTGTTAGGTAGCATATACATTTGAGACAAATTAGCATAAGAATTTGAATGTGAACCCTATCACCTTTCAAAATTTTCAAAATTATCTTTTATTTTATATTTTTTCAGATTTAAAAAAATATAATTTGAAAATCAAAACTTCACTCCAAAAAAGTAAATCCATAATGTAAAAAATACATTTTAAAAAATAATTCAAAACACAAAATCTGAAAATGCATTCTAAATAAAGATTATCAGAATTAAAAAATATGTTAAAAAATCCAAACCCATAAACATATTCAAGAAATCTTATTTACTCTAAATAGATATCACTTATTTACATAATTTTTAAAACCATCTTACAAGTTTTATTTTATTACAAAGGTGTAAAAAAATC
>Ga0123341_1007207_pt1 | contig 10118 bp, 4 predicted proteins | sample Turbeapinknodule_FD_89959 | JGI IMG/M metagenome (GOLD analysis project Ga0123341, IMG submission 89959) | Root nodule microbial communities of legume samples collected from Mexico - Turtle bean Mexico pink nodule | ecosystem: Host-associated > Plants > Roots > Nodule | place: Mexico: Nepantla...
TAATTTTTACTATTAATATGTCATTTATATATTCTTTTTTGAAATATATATATCATTTAGAATTAAAAAAAATGAAAATTCTGGTTTAATCTGTGAATATGTAAAAAAAGGCAATAATTATCTTTTTGTATATAGCTTAATCATAAAATAAAATAAAATCTATTTATTATCAATTTACACTTTCAAGATGAAAATGATAATTTATCCTTTTTTTAAAATTATCCATCATTTTTATCCATCAACATGTTTTACCTTGATGCAGTTTCTAGTAAAAGGATTTCTCAAATATGTAAATTTACGTAATAATTTTCCATGCAATATCTGTGGGAAAAGCATAAAAAGGTGGTTGGAATGATTGTCCATAATCGTATAATCCCTTGACACAACATAATTTATGGAATAAAGACAAGTTTACATTTGTTCCTTTTATCATGTCGAGTTTAATAAAGACAACAACTTTACATGTTTGTTTTCGTTACTTATGTTGTTTACATGACCAATGATTTTGATAATTTTGACTTGATTTTTGCACAGGTCATTTAGTTTTATCTCAATATAAGTTTTGTTTTCCTTAAATTCATTTTTTTTTCAGTTTATATTTTTATTCAGTCGACTTTGTTTACTCTCCATGATTAGATTACAGATATAGAATGATGAAAACGTAATTTTACTTATATTTAATAGCTTTAATTATAAATGTTTTGAACTATAATTTGGTATAAATTTATTGTTTTATGTAAGATTATCTAAGTAAAATTATTTTGATTTTAACTCTTATTTTTGTTAATATTACACTACAAGACAATTATGAAACAGAAATCAATTTTAGAGACAAAAAATAATGAGTTGTTATAGTGACTAAATTAGATAACATTTTAGGGACTAAATAAATTTTTTGTTTCTAAATTAGTTTGTATTATTATTAAATGGTTTTTAAATTGATATCTAATTAGCAACCAAAGTTTTTGCTACCAAATTTATAATCTAAATAATTGGTAGTTAAAACCTTGATAGCTAATTAGATACCAATTTAGAAACTATTTAACAATAATAAAAACTAATTTAAAAACCAATTTACTTAAAATGGTGCCTAATTTAATTACTATTGCAACTAATTATTTTGATCTCTAAAAATTGGTTTCTATTTGATGATTTTCTTGTAGTGTTATGTTTGTAGTCAAAGTAGATAGTTTGACTAGACGGTTGATGACTTTTTATGGCAAGTGCACCGCTTTGTCAGAAGTAATAATTGTCCCTAAGGACGGATATCGATTTCACAAGAAACAGTGAATTATTCAAGTACAATAATCGCTAAATATAGAACAAAACAATTAAAAGTGTATTGAAACTGGTTGTGTTGGCTATGATCAATAACAAAACAGATAAAGAATTAGTTGTTTCAATTGGAAAAATAGGGATTATGTTTCATCTCTCTCACTCATGTATTTTGATGTCCCTATAAAAATAATTTATATTTGATTCCTCGCATATAAAATTCTTAAGAATGTCCCCAACTATCGATTCTTCCTCGCATAATTATAAGAACAACTTAGAACACGTTTAATAGCAATTAACATTTCAAGTCTATTCCTAACACTCAAATATGTTAAGTATTGTTGTTTAGGTCCAAACCCTAAAAATACCTCCCACACAAATTTAAGATTCTCAATTTGTCACGTAAAATTAAAACTAAAACAACAATATCAATAATCAATCAAGAACTGAATATTAATATATAAAATATCACCTTAATACATAAGAGTTTGAGCAGATTACTCTCAATCCCAAATGATAGATTAGCCATGCATACTTTTAGCACCTTCCATTCTCCCAATTGGGTTACAATTCACTCTATGGTGTTTTCCCTCAATCTGGCACTCTAGGGTTGAGCCTCTAGCCCTCTATTTATCCTAGTTTTCTAGGGTTAGGTTGCTTCCTGTGTCGCGCTAATGACTAAAATAAAACATAAAAAAAAGACTCAATCTTTCTTTGCATCTTTTTCCATTCTGGGACCTTACAACTTTCTCTTTTTAGCTCAAATTATTCTCCTTTACTCCAAATCTTCAATCCTCCCTATAAATTTGCAATTAACACCAAATTTGGGAATAAAATGTTCTTATTCAAATAAAGCTCATAAAAAATGTATAAATTCATAAATTAGGGATTATTTTATATGTAAATTAGCAATAAATTCTCATAAGTGTCTATATTTTAATACGAAATATTACTTAAATTAGACACTTATCAACGGTCTGGTGGTCACATAGAGTAAACTCGTTTGATGAGAGTGTTTGACTAGATTATTTAAAGAAAGTGTCAATGGACCGAATCATAGTTCGTGATAAAATTGGAAACCAAATTTTAGAAAATTGAAAACTAATAATATGAACAATATCTTAACAGAAATATATTTATGAGATCCTTGAAATAGAAACTTATGAAAAGGTGAAAACTTCATGGAGAAAGAATCAAACTTCATATATGCGTTAGAAAAATAAAGCATTATCATTTTCTTACTTTTCTTATTTTCTTCTTTGTAATCTTTTCATTTTTTTCTCAACATGAAAGGTTAAACTCCTTTTTATCGATTCTCTTGTGATTTCGCAATGAATTATGAGGTTTCTATCTAATTATGTTTTATTTTTAAAATTCTCTGTAGCAGTTTGTATCAGAAGATTTGGTCTTTTTGAATTCTATTTTTTGTTAATTTCATATTCAGTTCTCTTTAATTGGAATTCTTGGTTAGTTTGCTTATTTTTAATCAATCTCTTATTTGCTTAATCAAGAGATAGAAGAAAAACATCTCACAAGTACACGTTTGGAGACGAGTTTACTTTATTTTCTGCTAAACAAATTCTATCCCCATTTACTTTATTGTTATTTGTAATAATTTTTTTTTATAAGCAAGTTTTGAATATATCTTAACTAGATTTATTATTAGATTTATTGGGAGACGACTTTTGTTCATTTGACTACATTTAGGTAATAATTTTTTCAGTGTTATGTTATCGTCTGACACTACATTAATCTTTATTGAAATTAACTTAATTTAATTGCTAAACCATAGTTATCAAGATAAAAAAAAACATGTTATAAAAAATATGTTAAGATTATATTAGTATTAATACATAACAGTTTAGTCACAAAATCATCTCATATACCTTTCTCCATCTTTTCCAGAGTCATCAATTAATATACTTATTGATAAAAAAAAATCATTAATATATATCATTACAAGAAAAATCATGAAATAGAAACTAATTTTTAGGGAACAAAATAATTAGTTGGAATAGTAAATAAATTAGAGACCATTTTAGAAACTAAATAAAAAATTGGTTTCTAAATTAGTTTCTATTATTGTTAAATAGTTTTTAAATTGGTATTTAATCAACAACAAAGGTTTTAACTACCAATTATTTAGTTTCTAAATTTGGTCTCCAAAACCTTGGTTGCTAATTAGATACCAATTTAGAAACTATTTAACAATAATATAAACTAATTTAGAAACCCAAATTTTATTTAGTTTCTAAAATGGTATCTAATTTAGTTACTACTGCAACTAATTATTTTAGTGTCTAAAAATTGGTTTCTATTTCATGATTTTCGTGTAGTGTATACTTAACAGTTACATTCACGCGGCCAGTTTATCTGGATCAATAGATGCACACATAATTAAACTTCAAATTGGAAGGTCTCCATGGAGAATGAGAAAATTAATTACACAATAATTATGATTAACTATATATATATATGTATATGTATATATATGTATATGTATATTGAGGAGCTAGGATGAGTTTTGAGTTGCAGAAGGGTGACTGTTCCAATCATCAGAATGCAGCAAAGACATTTGGGTGTAATAGGAAGACGGGGTCTCGTGATTGTGGATCCCTACATACGTTGTTAAAACAAAGCTGGAGTCATCTCTGTCCCTTTCCACCCTTTTCTTCACAATGCATCCTTCATCTGAACACTTGTAGTAGTTCCTGCACTCTCATCATCAATTTTTCAAAACCAGAATTAGTTTTCTTTTAACTGAAACTAGCTCAACAACTTTTAAACAAAAACTAATTACTGCATATATATAAAGAGAGAATTATATTTAATGATTTTTATTACATAATTTCACTTTAAAAATTATTGAATGTAATCAAATAGATTATATTGATAAAATTTAAAATTAATTTAATATAAAATGCATTTGGTATAGCTGAATATATATACTAGTATTTGAAATCTAATTTTACTTCAAATAATTAAATATGTCATTTTATATTTACAAATTAACTTATTAAATTTGAGTTGTTTATTAATTTTGACAAAGATATGCATTATGTAAACACAACTCTTTGATTATATATCTGTAGTAAAATTTTATCACAAATGATCAATAATAGAGTTAGGAACATAAATTTGATAAATAAATGTGAATAAATTATGAAAAATATTATTTTGACCTGCTACGTTAAAACACTAGTTTACAATACAATTTTAAAATTACATCATTTTAATCAAAATATATTTTCCTTTTCAATAATCTATTTATATTTTGAATAATTATACACGTACAGTGTATATAAGTTAGATATGAGTCCTAACATATTCTATTCACAAAATGCCAGCTTGGAGAGGAGTTCACAGCCTTCAAAAACATTTTAACAGTTTCCGTACATGAAACTAACAATAGTAAACATTTTGTGTTTTTAACTACCCTTATCTTCTTCTTCCTCCTCCTCCTATAGGCTAAAACAGGCACACGAGGGAACTAAACTAAGTCAGAAAAATGCCAATAATTTAGCAAAACTACGTCATGTACGGTGTCAGAGACGCATCAGTGGAGTGTTCATAAAGAAAGATTACTTACTTAGCAGTCCCAATCTCACTGCAAAGCATGTACTTATAATAATCAAGCACAAACAAAGAAAGGTATGCTTCACCATTTGCTTCTTAAGAAACCAAATTTGCATACATCGATCTATGTTTAATATGGGTCCATCAATAACCCAGGCCTTGTCCTTGTCCCCCTCTTTTAATCACTATATATGTTCATGTATATTTCAGCCGCCACCACTTTCATCTCTATCTTTCTGGCTAGCTATAGGGCCCAATATCTTATCCTATTTTATAGTGCATGGTTGACATGATTCCCTCACTTCCCCCTCCATTCATGTCTTACACCACATTGATTTCTTTAATTATTTCACATCCTCATAACTTCACCAACTTGGATCCTAACGTAATCCTTAAAAGCTATTCAAAAGACATGAATTTTTCATACATTATATAAGATCATGATACAGGAAGAAAAGTCCAAGCAAGCAATGGAGCATTGAGTTAAGTATGTTACATCAGGTTCGTTTTATTGCTACTGGTCCTTAAATCTTAATTACCTTATATGTTTCTTTAATTTGTATCAGGGTATCAGTGTATAAAATAAAACCCTTAATTATTTTGATCCAGTACAAGCCTTATTTACTAGTATCTTATCTAAGTAGTTAAATCGATTCGCAGCAATATTCCAATTCTTTTATGAGAATGGTGTTTTTTTTATATAGAGTTATTTTGTTCTTTTAATCTGTGAAATTAATAGTTTTGAGTAATTACCTTGGGTTGGAATTGTTCTTCACTGTCTTCTTTCCGTACTTCCTCCATTTATATCCATCATCCATAATCTCAAGCTGCGATCTGGTTCTAAGCGTGATGCTTTGACTCACTTCTGCCTTCCTTCGCTTAAGCCCTTTATTTTTGCACTTTCTGTCAAATTAACGTTGAATCTCAGCAATAATTAATAATACTTATGCTTACTTGTTTAATGAAAGAAAAAAATAAACATAAATAAAGAAAAAAGCACTTGCATGTTGTTGGTGCTGGTGGAGGTTGCATCACCAAATCCATGACTGGCATCGCTGGAGGTTGCTTTCTCCGATGATTCAGTTTCAGTGCTTTGTGACCAACACTCTTCGTGATGATAATCAACAACATCCTCCAAGATGAGATAATCAGATATCATGAACTCAGAGGAGGGAGATGCTGCCATGTTGTCTACGGCAGAGTGACGGAAATTAGGGTTTCCAAAATAGTATTCCATGGTGGTGTGGTGATGTTGCAGAGACCCCAGAGTCTTTGGCCTTTTACCAGGGACAAGGACCAAAGCATGCTGTCACTGGATATATATATAATGTATGGTAATAACAATAAATAATAATATCGGAATAATTATTTGATGTCTCTCTTTGCTTTTTAATACGTTTGATGGAATTAGAAGATACTTCAAAACACCTTCTTGGAGGATGCTGCGAACTTGCTCACAGGTGAAGATGATGTCAGTGTGATGACGTAGAGCTAGCAAGTAGGGGTTCCCTACCACTTTTATTTTGCAGAATGGGTAATGGGACCATGAAAACAGTGATATGTTATTGCTTTTTTATGACGATGATGGATACTGAGTGTGGTGTTATCCATGTATATAGTTCAAATTTTCTTTATTTTTTATGAAATATGTAGTGGCTCTCCATTGATCATGGGTCATCCCTGCTTATCTACATAGTCCTGGGTAATCACTCCACCCACTCGTATTTGTCTCTCATCTATGTGTTGTTAAGCACCAAAAAGCATATTTCAAAATCATACACTAATCTAAACCAAATTATTTTATTTTAATGATTCTATTTCAAATCTAAATTTTTATTTTATAATTTCAATCTAATTTAATTAGATTTAAATTGGAGATTAAATGCATATTTTTTTAAAAATTTTAAAATTCAAAATTAATATTTATCCAATGAAATTATTTGTCCAACACAACTTTTGATTAGTTTAGATTGATTTTTTTTATTTAATTTTTAAAGTATTTTTTTATTTGAATAAATTAAAAGATTGTTGGGTTAATATTATATCATACACATTCAGACTAAGTAAGCGGAACGTATCGAACTAATGAAGTTCTTGGAACGAGCTTACACCATCAGAGTCGAAAGATGGAGTTAAAGTAGCCAGTACAATTAAAAGAATAGCTACGCCGAATGGAGAAAAAAAACTCAAACATGATATAGGCTTCACAATTGAAAAAGCAACAATGACATCCGAAGAAGACGAAGTAGAGAAAGGGATACATATGAAGCTAATCAAACTTTGAAGTTGAATCTAGAGTCATTCTTGAGAGGGAGGAAGATCTACAATGGAGAGTCGAGCAAATTTCAAAGGATTATCGAGAATGCGACCAATCAAGTGGCTCCAAATAAGGGCACAACAAAGACAAAATTTAAGGTTATTAATTATTCATGATAATATAAGTAATTTTTTTATTAACAAGGATGAGTTGGAATTGTTAGAAATGGATGTTCGAGCAGCACAAGTTTATTGCCTCTTCTATAAAGAGTTGTGGAGCTTTGAATATGAAAATTGAATGATGATTCTTTTGTAAAAGATTTTTCTAATGCTCAAGTCAATAAGAGTTTTAGAGAAAGAGTTTTAGAGAATAGGTGAGTGAGAAGTAAATGAAAGTGTTGAGATTAAATGAATACTTCTTGAGGTGGTATTTATAGGTTTTTTGGCCTACGAAAATATCTCTAAAATGATATCCGTTATCAAATAATTCAGTTGATTCTAACGAAATATGAATTAGATATAAATTTTTCAGTATATTTGAATTATGTGAATTCTACATATGGTTTCCACTATTGCAAGTCGATATTAACTACCTAGTATTTTTCAGTACTAGGTAGTACACAAGCCCCCAAAGCTTGGGAACTTCGTTTTAGGGTTATAGGACTTGAACTTTTGCTTTAGAGATAGGTCGCATTTTCATGACTAAAACCATGTCGGAATTTGTGACCACTTATATTGCTCGGTCTAGGTTTATCTAACTTGTTGGTCTGAGCTTAATAAAATTAAAATGCACTTAAAACGGTATTTATTTCCATTAAATGGTAATTAAAATAGTAATAATGACGTATCATAACAAGGGGAACAAAACCTCAAGAGTTATAACTAGAGATTGAATGAAAGATTTTTACTTCTAATGATGTGTTATATGATTTTGAGGTGTCGTCAGTTTGACAACTAACGTTTGATAAAAAAAAAAAAAAGGCTATATATCCTCCTGGAAAAACACGTTGCCCTAGACCAATGTAATACTTCATTTTTTGCACTTGTCTCTTCATACTATATTTTTAATGTTAGGATTTAAATGAAATGTTTCCAAAATCATATAAAATCAATATATCACCATTACTTCATCTTCTTTGGCTTGCTTGCTTTTGTTGGTGACAATTCACTCTTGTTCTTCCTTTATTGTCATTGCTTTCATTCACTTCTAGGCATGCTCTATGTTTATCTCTTATGTTCCTTCCTTTGTTTCACTTCTTCTAAACCCCTATTCTCTTTTGGGAATAAACCTATTGTGAGTAGAGGTTGTTCCCATTGGAGAAGATTTCTACCTGAGTCACATTGACTCATTTTCCATAGAAGGGGATGCTTTAGAGAAAAAATTTCCTTAGTGTATTCATATCGTGACAGCAACGATTGTTGCCACGTAAGGAAGGAATAAGGTTAGCGCCACTCCGACTAGGCACAAAGCCTCCTCCCAAGAAGTTGGGAATCCTCTGAGCCAAACTTAGCCAAGAAGGCAAGGAAGGACAAGTTCCTTGCGATCTTCGACCCCAAGTACTCTTAGGTGTTTAGGGAACTCACTTCTTATGTCTTTGAGTTTATTTCGAAGGATAAGGTGGATGAGTTTGTATCCTCCTTTAATGTATGTTTTGACATGATGTATGAGTTCAATGAAACCAAACCTTACACTGAGAGGGACTGAGTATTCATGAAGCCTCAAGCAGATGCTGGGGACTTCACTTATGTCTACGAGTACTCTTTTAAAGAACTCAAAATTTAGTTTTCACTTTCTCTTTTTGAATGTCGTATATGTGACACCAAGTCAATTACATTCTAATAGTTCTTCAAAGCCTTTTAATAATCTGCATCCATCTTTAAATACCATGTACCATAAATACTTTTGTGTATTTTTACCAACTCAAACTAGTGGAGAGGTTGGTTGAGTTTTATTGAATGAAGTCAACACAATCGTATTTTTATTGTATATTCTTCCTGGTTTGAAAACTTTAAAAATAAATTTTCAAATTAAAATGGGCACGGCAAGATGAAGAAAAGCGACTCTTTTTCTATCCTAACTTTACACCTAAATTTTCTTTGTATTAGCAAGGAGCAGACAAGTTAAAGTCCCAAGTCAAAATATCTTCTCTCTCCCGAATCTAGAAATAATAAAAAGTCTTCCTCACCTGATTAGCATTAGGGCTTTGGAAGGGTGCAAAGTATTTTTAAGCTAGCTCATTAGATGACTATTGGCTCACAATTGCTTCCTCATATTGTTGGAGTTTCAACCAAACCAAGTGATGGACTTGAAAGGTATGATCTTATCTTTTTTCTTTTCTTTTTTTCTTGTTCAACCATACGTTTCCTTGCACGTTGGTTTTCTTTAAGAGTGCCTAAGATTGTCTGATCTTGTATGATGGTTGAGGGTGATGTTGGTGGATTATTACCCGGAAGGAGTGCCTGGTGGTGGAAGACCATATAGTGCTTGGAACGTTCACATTTGGATACCAGAATCATACCATGAATTCTACTAGTATTATACCAAATGAATGAACATGTGTCATGATGTTGGACGTTCACTACAAAAATAACAAACATAACTTTCTAATCATCTTATTACTACCTCCCTTTGGTCATCTGTTTCTGGTATCTTATAGGTTTCTCCTTCTTCTTTTTCTTCTTACAAAAACTGACATTGTCAAGTCGTACAGAACCATGTGGACCCTATATTAGAGTATATGTTGAAATTTCATTTACCACATCAAAAACTTGTTAACAGTGTCGGTTTGTGTTACATGATTTTATAAAGTGCATGAATACAATAAATCTACACTCTCAATTGGAAACAAAACATAATAATAATAATTTAAAGACAAAAAATATATTTAACTTTTTTTATTTCTTCCTTTCTTTTCCAAAAAAAAGTTTAAATTCTCGTTTTAGTTAGTTAACTTTTTATTCATGAATAGCATTAATAATAATAATAATAATAATAATAATAACTACAATAA
>Ga0123341_1007208_pt1 | contig 10117 bp, 13 predicted proteins | sample Turbeapinknodule_FD_89959 | JGI IMG/M metagenome (GOLD analysis project Ga0123341, IMG submission 89959) | Root nodule microbial communities of legume samples collected from Mexico - Turtle bean Mexico pink nodule | ecosystem: Host-associated > Plants > Roots > Nodule | place: Mexico: Nepantla...
AAAAAAATGTACTTTTTGTGAACTTTTTCAAAAACCTTTGAAAGATGTGTTTTTTTTTTTTTTTTTTTTTCTATTCTCAGCTTCTCTCCTCAGCAATGGAAACTGAGAAGGGTGAGACACTGTTGGTGGGAAATGCATTAGTGTTAGTGCCATAAACAGAAAAGAAAAGAAAAGGAAAAGAAAACGAGAGTGCAACAAGAAAGAAAGAGAAAGACAAATTAGGGCTAGTAGTGATTAGGGTAGGAGACTAATGTGTTAATAATTATTTTTGTGTTTTTTTTATTATTGTGAAGCTCATGGGAGACGAGCGTATCAAGGGAAATCCTAAAAATTCGATCTTTTCTTATCTGTTAATATTAATAAAAAAGTGGCAACAGAGAAAAGTAGCATAAAAAGGGCATAAAATAAAAAGCAGCAGTGTGTAGACTAGAGTGAGAGACAGAGTTGGACCAACAAAACTTGGTTTCTATGGTTCATTGTACAGCCACCCTTTCTTTCCTGTTACAGGTAAACAAAACGTAAGCATTATTAGTATTTCTTTCTTTCTACAAAACCCCATTACTGCTATCTATGTCTCTCTTTCATTGGTTTGTGTGTGTTTGTGTTTTGGGGTCAGTGTCCCTGTTTGGAATATTATATGCAAGAGGGAGTGTGAACCAGTTTCACGCCTACATAGCATGATTATTGGTTAGAGTTCTCTTGTGTTTTTTAATGTGATCCTCAGCACTAGTGTGAGACAGGGCCAAGTGTTTGGGTGTAGGTGGGGAGAGAGAGAGGGGGTGAGGGAGGTGGTGGCTCTTAGGAATTTGAGCTGTTTTTCCATCTTTTGAGACCCGTGCTTGTTTCTGAGCTTGGAAAGTTTTCTTCTTTTAATTCTGGGTTTTGTTTCTCTTTCCATGTTTCTTTTTGTCTTGGTGGTTTTGGAAGTGAGTTTTGCTTGTTAGGAGAGAGAAAGAGAGGCAATTGGTCAATCCTTCATCATGCTTGGTGTGTTTGTGCTTGCCCTTTCTGATGTTTTGGATCACGAAAAACAATGCTGTAATGATACTTTTACATGGAGTTTTGTTCTGTGACCCCTTTTTCTTTTCTAGCACCACCAGAGAAAAGTGTCTGTAATTTTATTACAGCTTTAAAGAAAGTTAACATTCCTATGTGAGCACTAACTGTATAAATTTCTCTTGTTGGGGCTTTTCTAAATATAGATATGAAGGGGGCAGAAGGGAAGCAAGGGAAATAATACAGCATAGAAGCTCAGGAAAACTAGGCAGAGTGTGAATTTCTTGCTGATGGGTCTTAGTTTGAAGATGCAGAGCCACCATCCTGTGGCTTTGAGGTTGTATGATCAAATGGGGTCTAAAAGAAAGTACACTTTCATTCAGGCTCATAGAGCTTGGCTTCCAAAGTTCTTGCTGCTATGGATCCTGCTAATGGCTTTGATCAGTTGGTGCATCTTTAGCAAAATGGATGATGACACTAAAGTCAGAAGGAAGGAGGTGTTGGGTAGCCTCTGTGATCAAAGGGCAAGAATGCTACAAGATCAGTTTAGTGTTAGTGTTAACCATGTCCATGCCCTTGCCATCCTCGTTTCAACCTTCCATTACTACAGATACCCTTCTGCCATTGACCAGGTTAGTGCTTATTCTTCCCCTCTAGTTGTTTATTTGACACTAGGTAAGCATGATAATTTGTGTAATGGTTTGAAAGAAATGAAAGACTATTTGGGATTTTCATTCTTCTACATATAGTTCAAATTGTGTAAGTAACTCCATCCACTTGCAGACGTCTTGACTATTTTTCATTGTTCATTGTAAAATAGGAAACCTTTGCCGAGTATACAGCCCGGACAGCATTTGAACGGCCATTACTGAGTGGTGTGGCATATGCACAAAGAGTTGTTAAATCTGAGAGAGAGAAATTTGAGAAAGAACATGGATGGGTTATAAAGACAATGGAAGAAAAGTCTTCACTGGTTAGAGATGAGTATGCCCCGGTGATATTTGCACAAGAAACTGTCTCATATCTTGAGTCTCTTGATATGATGTCTGGAGAGGTAGATTACAACTCTGTTGAACATCTACTTTATTTTGTCCTATTCCCATTTCAAAATTTGTTTTTTGCATGGTTCAGGAGGATCGAGAGAACATTTTAAGGGCTAGAGCCACTGGGAAAGCAGTTCTGACGAGCCCTTTCAGGCTGTGGGGTTCTCACCATCTTGGTGTGGTTTTAACATTTCCTGTGTACAAGTCCAAGCTCCCTCAGAAGACAACAGTGGAAGAACGCATCGAAGCAACTGCAGGGTGGGCTCTAGTTTCACTTCTACTTTGTTTTTCAAGTTTGCTTTTGTGATATTATTCTTGGCTATTCTTTGAGTCAGATGGCATAGTATAAGCTTTAGTTGTTTTTGCATGTGTTGTTTTCATAGCCTAAATAATGATGACAACAGTGGTGCCATGCCAAGTGCCAATGGTCTAATTTCTCCACCACAAATCTGTAATTGTATAAAATATTATCATATCCGAAAGCCTCTGCTGCTTCCTTTTCCTTTGGATCTCAAGTCATTCTAATTATGAAATTGTTCCTTTTGTTTTTGCATTTTCATGGACTTAATTTGAATTCAGTTCTGTATGTAACTGCCAGGCTCAATCTTGTGGCTTTACCATTAATGTAAACTAGTAGTGTTCCAATTTATTAATGAATTTCTAATGGACATCAGATACGTTGGAGGATCCTTTGACGTTGAGTCCCTTGTTGAGAATTTACTTGGGCAACTTGCTGGTAACCAAGCAATTTTGGTGAATGTATATGATATCACAAACTATACTAATCCACTAATAATGTATGGCAAGCCCTATGAAGAAGGTGATGTGTCTCTTGCCCATGAAAGCAAGCTTGATTTTGGAGACCCTTACAGGAAACATCAAATGATATGTAGGTAGGTGCATCTGGTTGCTTTCCTTTTTTTTCAGTCAGGAGCTTCAATATTTTCCCTTCTCAAGAATAGTTTATCATCAAATTTTGAATAGGTACCATCAGAAGGCACCTACAAATTGGATAGCTGTTACCACTGCATTTCTATTTTTTGTGATTCTTATATTAGTGGGTTACATTTTATACGGTGCTGGAAATCATATTGTCAAAGTCGAAGATGATTTCCATGAAATGCAGGAACTGAAAGTTCGAGCGGAATCAGCCCATGTTGCCAAGTCCCAGGTAATTTTCCTTACATATTGTTATCATGGTTTGTTGTTTTAAGGATTACTCTCTGATCACAGTAACTTTTAAATTTTGTTTTTAATTTCAGTTTCTAGCTACGGTCTCTCATGAAATTAGAACACCCATGAATGGTATCTTAGGTAACTTTGCCTCTATCTTATTAACAAAATGTGATATATGCTTTCATAACATGCATTTTTCCATTGATGATGACGCCATTTAACTCCAAATTACTGTAGGAATGCTTGCTCTGCTTCTAGATACAGAATTGAGTTCAACCCAACGGGATTATGCTCAGACTGCTCAAGCATGCGGAAAGGCACTGATAACATTAATAAATGAGGTGCTGGACAGAGCTAAAATTGAAGCTGGCAAGTTAGAGCTGGAGGCTGTTCCATTTGATCTTCGTTCCATACTCGATGATGTTCTTTCCCTTTTTTCTGAGAAATCTAGACACAAAGGTTTAGAGGTATGCTTAATTGTTGATTAACCTACTACAAATAGCACAAGATTGTTTTTCTTTTTCTAAGTTATAAAATTTCACCATTTTTTCTTTTTTACTGATGAACTTATGTTGTTCTTTCATCTCTTCCTCACCTTTTTTGGGGTGTTATGCCATTGGATGTTCATGTTCTTGATGCTCATGCTGATCCTCAACCCGAACTTTGATTGTGGAAGTAAAGCTGGCTGTGTTTGTTTCTGATAAAGTACCGGATATTGTCATGGGAGATCCCGGAAGATTCAGACAAATAATAACAAATCTTGTAGGCAACTCTGTTAAAGTAAGTGGAATTTCGAAGTTTATCTGTCTGATGTTATTTGCATTGGGAAATGTCATTTCGACTGTTTCAGTTTTCTTACTTTTAGATTTAGCCTTTTCTTTTCTTCTTCCCCCCACTTTTTGCTGGCTAGTGTGGAAGAGGGCAATGCTTTTAGTGCTCAAATCCTTCATATTCATTTTGTCCATCATTGCATTCATGTAATTTATTCAAATGGTACTTGTTAAAAATATTACTAATTAATTTGCACGTCTTGCAGTTCACTGAACATGGACATATATTTGTCAAAGTCCATCTAGGGGACAATAGAAAGCCCACACTGAATGGAAAACATACAAATGGAGAATCAGATGAAGTTTTCCATATATCTGATGATTATCATTTCAAAACCTTAAGTGGACGTGAAGCAGCTGACGAACGGAATAGCTGGGATAATTTTAAGCACCTAATTGCTGATGAAAAATCTTGCCTTGATTCTTCAAGAGAAACGGTGGCTACTAGTGAAACTTCTGAGCAAGTCACCTTGAGGGTGTGTGTGGAAGACACAGGAATTGGAATTCCTTTTTCAGCACAGGATAGGATATTTATGCCTTTTGTGCAGGCTGACAGCTCAACTTCACGAAATTATGGGGGAACTGGTATTGGCTTGAGTATCAGCAAATGTCTGGTTGAACTAATGGGTGGTAAGATAAACTTCATAAGCCGACCCCAGATTGGTAGCACTTTCTCTTTTACAGCAGTTTGTGGAACCTTTAAGAAAAGTTCGGTTAGTGACATGAAGAAAAGTTTGGAAGATCTTCCTTCAAGTTTTAGAGGGCTGAAAGTCATTGTCATTGATGGAAAACCTGTTAGAGCTGCTGTGACTAGATACCATTTGAAGAGACTAGGTATACTAGTTAAAGTTGAAAATAGCATCAGTAAGGCTGTTGCTTTATGTGGTAAAAGTGATTCTTTGAACTCCGGGTAAGTTCTATTTTTCCTTCTCTATTTTGATTTTTTGTTTGGATAAAATTAGAGTTAATTATGAAGAAACTGAAAGTGATAAAAGAACTACAGTGGTATCAACCTTTTGATATTGTCATAACACATGCTTGTGGTTTTAAAAAAGCCCTTTAAACTGACTATGCAAGTTTATACATATTTTGCAGTTTTATCCGGGTGTTATTGTTGGGAAGTCTCACATGGCTTACCTCAATTCTTGGGTGTGCCTTATATTAAGCAACTTTGTTTAATGCCAATTGATTTTAAGATGCAATTTGACAGTGATGTCGTGCTATGGCCCTGCTTTTTGTTCGATAATGTATTGGCATAGTCATAATTCAAATGCTAAGTTTCAGTATGGATATTTTTCAAATGTCTATTGGTTGTGTTTCAGTTGTTTTCAATTTGAAATCAATTCGTGACGACATATTTCTTGCTTGTGTCTATTACTTCTAGTTTTTCATTTTTGTGGCTTTTATTATTCTTGTAAGTTATATTGTGAAATTGCTTATGACTGTTTCTTTTACAACATTTGAGAAGATGTGCTATTACAATTTTTTTTTGTTCAAGTTGCTTGGTTCAGTTCATTCACTAATGAAACTACTTGGATGTGGCAGAACGTTCCTGCCAGATATTATCATGGTTGAGAAAGACACATGGATATCGGGTGAGGATGGGATTTTCAATGTATGGAAACAGAATGGTCACATGTTTAAGAGGCCTAAAATGATCCTTTTGGCAACCAATATTAGTAAAACTGAATTTGATAAAGCTAAGGCCATGGGTTTCAGTGATACTGTGATCATGAAGCCTCTGAGAGCTAGTATGGTGGCTGCTTGTCTTCAGCAAGTTTTGGGGATGGGGAAGAAGAGGCAGCTAGGGAAAGACATGCCTAATGGTTCTGCTTTTCTACAAAGCCTTCTCTATGGAAAGAAAATCTTGGTGGTTGATGACAATGGAGTAAACCGAAGGGTTGCTGCAGGTGCTCTGAAAAAGTTTGGAGCTGATGTGAAATGTGCTGAAAGTGGCAAAGCCGCACTTGAAATGCTGCAATTGCCTCACAATTTTGATGCTTGCTTCATGGACATTCAAATGCCAGAAATGGACGGGTATGCATATTTATATCGACTGTTATTATCGCTTCTTTTCCTGCTTTATTACACATGTTAGAGTTATTTATACTTAAGTACTTAGGAAAATGTAGATTCATGTAAATGCATTTAGTGTTCATGGCTACTATTGTCCAGGAAGTTACTCAATAGCATTTCATGTTTGTTACATCCTTAAGATCTATTAGATATAAGAGTTTTGTTACATATTATGGCAATGTAAAAACCTCAATTTTCTCTATATCTTGGTTTGTTCAAACATGTTCTAATTCATGGAAACAAATAACTGTGTTTACACATTCTGCAGATTTCAAGCAACAAGCCAAATTCGGATGATGGAGAGCAAGGCAAATGAGGAGATGAAGAATGGGAGTGAGTGGCATGTGCCTATATTGGCCATGACAGCTGATGTGATCCATGCTACATATGATGAGTGCTTGAAACGAGGCATGGATGGATATGTCTCAAAGCCATTTGAGGAAGAGAATCTGTATCAGGAAGTTGCTAAGTTTTTCAAATCAAAGACCATCTCAGACTCATCACAATCTGCTTCTTACTTGGCAACCAACTAGAACATTGGAGACAACACATTCTAGTACGATTGCTTCTACCATGTTGCATGTAACTTGTTCTTATGCTTAGATGCATAGAGTAGCACTTGTTTTTCCAACATATTTGAGTTCATTGATGAGGGATCATACTAACAGCTGCAGTTTGGTATTGTTAGAGTAAATGTATACCACGCCACACCCCCCAACTGTGTACAGATTATGGGTAGGGTTCGAGTGAAATTATGTAAATTCAATGTTTTTTCCTTATATTATTACTTCCCCACCCATCATTTACAAGGCTTTTTAAAGCAATAGCTTTTTATGTAAATGTGTCATGTAATAGATTTGGTCACTAATATTTAAAAGTGTGTGCTTATGTTTAGTGCAGAACATCTTTGGTGCATGGAGAAAGGCCAAAAAGACAGTTTTGTTTGTTAAACAAATCATTATTTATTTATATGAAGTTGAAGTTGAAGTAATTATTCACTTACATATAGTTTGTTTGACATTGTTTATGAGAATCTGAACTAACTTTTTACAGGTTCAAATTTCAGTTTCAAAATCTTGCAAATTTACATTAGTTAGTATGATTATTTGGACTTCTCTTTTCATTGTGATGTTTTAGCAGATATTTGGCAAACAATTGAGTAATGCACAACTGCTATGGTTAGGTACAACAGTTTTTCATTTTCTTCTCTAATTGCAAATTCTGGTGCAAATGCACCTGATTGAGGAAGATGGTACTAAAGTCAAATGTTCAATAATAATTGAAATATATATAACATGCAAACATGTTTCTTTTGCTGAATTTTAAAAGTATGACATAAGTACACATTAGTGGGTTAGGAAGTGCTGGAATGTCGTATAGAAAAACAGCAATTTTAAGAACAGAAGACCAAAACAAAGTTATACAAGAAAGTTTGTTGGCAGTTATTGACCTTCATTCTTGTATTCATTATTTAATATCAGCAACTTAAAGAAGGAAACAGAGAAAGAGAAAGTAAAGTCAATTTTCAGTTACCATTTCTGGTCCAAATGCAAGTTTCTCAACCTGATATTTTATCTGTAAACTCTTCTTTTAGATGAAATTTGAAGTCAAATTTTCATCTATTTTCAAGCCTTTATTTTATTGGACAAAGTCTTCCAATAAGTATTAGTTACAATAACGAAGATTAGTTTATTATATATATATATATATATATATATATATACCGATATGGTCTACACACCAAGACTTCAGTCTGGAAGGCCGACATGTCAACTGATTAATAACCCAGTATTTGTTAATAATCTTTTATTAGGCTCATTAACAACAATGAATTTACAATAATTATATAAATTAGCACAAATTCCAAAGGATCATGTACGTAACCATCTAATCCTAAATACCAAGTGTCGAAGTATAACTTGAGCGTCAGAGTACTTTTTGTAGGTACCATCCGAATTCGGAGAAAGCGAGAAGGAGTGAAAGAGTAAGAAGGTGAGAGTTCATTTGAGAAGGAGAGAGGTGTAGACCGACCAACTGAAGAGTGTCTGAATCGTTCTTTTGATTCTAATCCATTTGAGAAATATATATATATATATATATATATGTGGTTACAGAATAAAAAAGAAAGATAATGAACATTACCTAACATCACATTGATTCTCCCACATTGGGACACCATCTTTTAGTTGCTTTTAGCCGCCACTAATTTGGCTTAATTACCAACATATCATTGACTTAAAAGTGTGATCACAAAATGGGGAACCAAAATGGAAAATGCACCAATTTAGGTCAACTTTCATAACATCAAAATTAAACATGTTTGGTTGATTCCACAACTTCTCTTCATCACCCTTTTCCATTTTATTCCTAAAATTCACAGAACTATTATATTTTTTTTTATATGAATAAAATATGTTCATGATTGAATCCTCTCCCCCTTTGACTTTCTTGACTTACCCTCCCTAACACACTGATATTTTGGCCTTTAAATACTGAGATTATAGATAGATGGATTTTCCTTGTGACTTCTTATGTGAGGGTTTTTGCTTTATCTTTGTTTTGTCTTCAGTCCATCACCATGGTTTTTGGATGGTGCTGCTCTGTGTGTCTCTTATTTGTCTTGGTGGGTTTGAGAGTAGAGGAAGCCAATGCTCAGTTTTATAGAAAAGTTGGAACAAAACACTTACCTTACTGGTCAATAGTGGTGGATCAATCAGGGCATGGAAACTTCACTACAATACAATCTGCCATTGATTCAGTCCCTTCTCACAACATGTATTGGGTTTCCATCAAGGTCAAGGCTGGTACCTATAGGTAAAACTATAATATTCTCATATGCACAAGTTTATCAACCATTCATGTTATATGTTCAAGATGTTCAAGTTATAACCAAACATGTTATAAGCTACATTTTATTTTTTGGTTTTGATGGTATTCAATTTGGTTTCTTCAAGAGTATATGAAATATATCATGTGGTATTAGGTTATTATTGGAGGTCTTACATCGATTAGAGATAAAAACATTTGATAATATATAACTGAATGTAAACTTCATCTTAAAAATCGGTTTTATATGATTGAGTTAGGTTTAAAGTTTACTTCGTAATATGGTATAACCATTTAGAGTCTATTCCTAGCGAGAGTTTGTTGGACTTATCAAATCAGCCGCTAACAGACCATCCATTATATAATCTTACACACAAGTTGACAGTCTTAACATGAGAGGTGTGTGTTGGAGACTCCCATCGATTAGATATAAGGACATTTTATAATATATAAGTGAGTGTCAGTCTCGACATGAGAGATGTGTGTTGAAGATGTCACATCAATTAAATATAAAGACATTTTATAATATATAAATAAGTACAAAACTCACGTAAAAAATCTGTTTTATAATATTAAGTTACACTTAGGGTTCAGGGTTTACTTCTGAATAATTATAAATTTTCTAACAATAAAATGGATAAACAACACTCATATGGTATAAAAAATTAACAAATTGATGCATATTATCAATGTTATACTGTTAGTATAATACACCATACTATGTATTGGATTAGTACATGAATTGTTTTGTAGTGTAATTAGGGTATGATGATGATATAATTAATAATTTTGTTGATTTTGAATGATTTTATCTTGTTTATGTTCAGAGAAAAAGTGAAGATTCCTTATGATAAGCCTTACATCATATTAAAAGGGGAGGGAAAGAGAAGAACTTTTGTTGAGTGGGATGACCATGATAATACCTCACAGAGTCCTACGTTTGCAGCCATGGCTGACAATATTGTTGTCAAATCCATGAGCTTTAGGGTAAGAATGTTCCATCTACTGTTTCTTTTCAAACCTTTCTGTTTCCCACTTTTAGGTCAAATTAATGTTGTTCTTTATTTTTATTTTTCTTAATTTACTATAAAAAAATTATTAAATAAAAATTAATTTTAAAAAAATAATAATTAATCGTTATATTAAGTAAATTAAATATTATTTTAAAAA
>Ga0123341_1007210_pt1 | contig 10117 bp, 10 predicted proteins | sample Turbeapinknodule_FD_89959 | JGI IMG/M metagenome (GOLD analysis project Ga0123341, IMG submission 89959) | Root nodule microbial communities of legume samples collected from Mexico - Turtle bean Mexico pink nodule | ecosystem: Host-associated > Plants > Roots > Nodule | place: Mexico: Nepantla...
AGGAGAGTGTGTTTCTTGAGGTGTTCAAGGTCATTCTCTTGGTTGTTGTGTAAGTGATCAAGGTGTGATTGCTTAGTGGATTTCCTTAGGGTTTCTGAGAAGACTGGATGTAGCTCTGGGTTTAGAGTGAACCAGTATAAACAACTGTGTACAATCTCTCTATCTCTAACTCTTTAAATTCAGTTTTTAATTGTTGTTTGCTGGTATAAACAACCGATTATTTTTCTGGTTGTGCTGATTTTGTTTGTTGTTTTTGGTAAACTGAATTTCTTATCAATAGTTTCTTGAGATAAATTCATTCTTGTTTTAAAAGTTTACGAAAATTTTCTTTAAACAATTCACCCCCCCTCTAGTTTAAAGCCATCCATTCTAACATAATCGGCTTAGAATACAAACTTAGGACAGTTCAACCCAAAATACAAGGTTGTAAAACCTCAGGAATATCCTATACTACTCTATCCATGTATGTACAAGAAATAAAAGAACAAAATTTATTCTTTCCTGCTCCCTCTAATTCATTCCTCTTATCCTAAATTGGTTGTGGTTGGATGACTCTCTATCATAAAAACTAACTCTAGAGGTTGGCTCTGATACCAACTGTAGGAACATGCCATATAACATACCATCAACCTAGCAAATAGAACTATTTAGCAACAAGCAAACAAACAACACAATCGTCTAGCATAATCGTCTTAGTAGAATTTCTAATTGATCATCTAAATAGAAGAATAACAAAGCATGAGCAAAAACAATAGCAAAAAGAGATCAACACACAAGAATTAATCATGGTTCATCCAAACTCGGGCTACATCCAGTCCTCTTAAGTAATGATAAATGCCATATTTTAGTCATATGTCATATTTAAATACAAGCACTTATGAATATTAATTGATAAAATAGATATTTATGAATTTAGTCTTTTTTTTACATATTTTGTGATTATAATATGAATAAGAACGATTTATTTCCAAATTTGTGTTAATTTCAGGATTCTAAGAAAAAATGGAGATGAAAGGGCAAAATGAGAATATATGAAGATAAAAAGGGAAAGCTGGAATGCTCCAACACTCGCCCAAGCGAGCTCACTCACGTCCAAGCGAGATCACTCCAGAGACATTGAGCCTGTTTTATCCAACTTGCCCAAGCAAGCCCAATCACACCCAAGCGAGAAGTCACTTAGCCCAAACTCAACTAGGTTAAATTTGAGGCGTGAGGCACATCCCTAGATATCATTGGGAGAATAAAAGGTAATAGAAAACCCTAGAGAAGGAAATCATTAAGGAGAAACATCCAGGATCTTTTTTTTTTGCTTTCCATGCTTATAATGCCTAACATGAGTGGCTAATTCTACCCTTTGAGATTGAGAGTAATTTGTTCAAACTCTTATATATTGAGGTGATATTTAAATGTAATATTATGTTTTTGATTGACGATTGGTATTGTCATTTTATTCATAAAACTTGTTTACCAAGATTTTGATCTTAGATTTGACTGAAAAGTACTTCTAAGTTTCAAACCTAAATGATAATGCTTAACATATTTGAATGCTAGGAATAAATTTGAAATATTAATTGCTATCAACATCTAATCGTAATGATAAAGAGTTTTTATAAATATGTGAGGAATCGATATTTTGGAGATTCTCTTAATAACTTTATATGCAAGAAATCGATATAAATGAATTTTATATGGGCATACAAATCAATCAAAGGATAAAATTTATTATACTTTTCAAAATACAAAAGAGTAAGAAGGATGAACCCCAATCTCAATTTGCCCAATTGAATCAACAACTCTTTACTTTGCTTTCTTTACAATTCTTGCAATCATACACAACAAATTTCCAACAAACTTTATTATTTTGTTTTCTATTTAGTGAATGGTATACATGATAATTCAATTGTTCGTTGTAGGTTAAATATCCGTCCTTATGGACAAATTATTACTTTTGACATGGTATACTTTTCGTAAAATAGTCATCAAGTTTTTAGTACTATTGTCGGGGAATAGTTTAATTTTTTAGTACAAATTCCAAAATATTGTGAATACTTTAATTGTTTTTTATTTTTTGTTTATTGTTTTAATTTTGTTTTATTTTATTTTAATTGCAGATTTGTTTTATTTTATTTTTAGATTTATTTTATTTTATTTGTTTTCAATTTTATTTTATTTTTTAAAAACAATTTTTTTTACTGCTATTGAGTCCTTGTGGTAACCCTTGAGTGAGTTGTCTTATATGATATTAAGAGGTCAAGTTCCCAAAGACCAATTATTATTTGAATTAGAGATTAAAAAGGCAACTTGAAGAAACAGGAAGACAAATACATAAGAAAAACATGGAGACACTAGAGAAGAATCGTCAACCACTTCTTCCTTTTCCATTAATATTTTTCAAGAGGAAAGCAACATGGTAGAAGAACAAGAACCACCTTTGATACAACTCAAATAGCCAAGCAGATGGACCAAGGACATAACAAAAGCAAAATGCATGAAACCTGAAACCACTGCACGAAGCTGCAAGGAGAAGGAGAAAGGGCTAATATAAACGCACCATGAACACTACACGAAGGAGAATAAGTATTTGGGGATTAAAAAAAGGGAAAAAGTGGGAAACTCAAGTTTTGGAACCAAACAAGTTTTTAAAAAATGGGAAACGCATCAGATTTGTGTTTATAAGTTTCGCTTGACCTACCTTAGTGGTGGAAGGAGAAGCTTCGAAGCGGAAGAGTTTTTTTTTAAAGGAGAAAGTGAAGATGGTGAAAGGAGAAGTTTCAACCGTGGAAGGGGTACCACCGTACGGTTTTAAAAAACGTTGAGGAAGGAGAAGTTGGTGTGTGGAGAGGGTTACGATAGGGTTAAATTTTTTTATTGTCTTAGGTTAAATACTTATTATGTCAGGTGTAATAAAATATTACATGGTAAAAATTTATTATGACGGTTCTACCCTGAACAAACATAGTACATACTTACTATGTTAGTTTTAATTTTAACCGTCATAATAAACTTCATGATAATTACACAAATGCTACCACACTATTTTTAGTGACAGGTAATCTACACTCGTCATAGTGCTATCATTGATTCTTATTTTTGCACTAGTGATTGTTGCTTTAGACTTGTAGAATGATTTTTAAGTGTTGCATTTATATTTAAGTCACAATTATTTTATTGTGACAATTGCACTTGGATAATTCTGGTTTATTCTTTCATACTACATTTATATTATTATTATTATTATTATTATTATTAATAATAATAATCTATTCTTAAAGGATGTCAAACTCAGGTTCCATGAGTAAACATAAAACCGTTAACCACATCATACAAACTTTATTGTCATATTATGATTATTATTACTATTATTACTATTTTTATTAATAATAGAAAATATTAATAATTTTATTATTAATAAAAATATTATTATTAATGTTATTTTTATTATCATTATCAATAATAATATTAATAATAAGAATACTAAAATATAATAATAATAAAAATAATGATAATAATATTTGTGCCGACCCATCCTCGGGCGTTGACTGGCCTCGGGTGTTGACCAGCCTCAGACGTTGACTGTGTCTGAATCAAGGGGCGCTTACATCCGATGGACGCCACCTCCCGATACCCACGGGTAGGAACGACCGTGGAGGAGGCGGCACCATAGGACACACCCACAAATAGGAGGGGCCACCCCTCGCTACCCACGGGTAGGGAAGACCCTGGAGGGGGCGGTGTAAGAGGCCACGGTACGGGCGTGGAGGCCTCGGACCTCGGTACCTCAGAATAGTAATATAGAGAAGAGAAATGTGGCTTCAAGGCCATATTCCCAGTACTAGCAGGGAGTGACATGACTCGTGAAGTACCCATACATGAGGTGTAGGGACGCGACAGTGCACACCACCTTTGGAGAACCGCTGGGAAGGACACGACCTGGGAGAGGGCCACGTCCCAAGGGTAATCTACATGCATGGTGCGAGAGGAAGGCTGAGATACTTTCAGGACGAGTGACTAGAGGCTGGGGCGTATGCGTTGGCACCCAGGTAGTCATCCCCTGCGCCGGATGCACTTCGAGGAGGGAAGACTCATGCGCTGGGATTTCCCTAAGTTGGGTTACAGCGTTGTAAGGCCTTCCACGTGGAGTTGCGTTTAAGTCATAAGTGACACGTGGCACTAGCACTGAAGCCTAAGGTATATAAGCTTTTCTGAAAGCTTAGTAAGGTACGTTTTGAGTCATTCTAGACACACTTGAATCATTTGCTAGCTTACACACTGTACGCACGAGTGATTTGAGCATAAGAGAGAAGTTAGTTAGAAAACAGTTACGCACCTTCAGAACACCTGAGTTACAGTGTTCCGATACGGAGGTGCACGGTATTTAGTGCCTTACTGACTTGAGCGTCGGAGTGCAAATGGCCGCGAGGGCGCCCTTTGTTCTCCCTGTTTCAGGTACTCACGGCGGCGAAGGGTGGTGATTTGGAACAAAGACGAAGGTGTCCTTGATACGCGAGTCTTAGCAACGCACGAAGCACAATCTGGTCAACCGGCAGGAACATTTGGCGCCCATCGTGGGGCAGATATAAAACATCAGTCCCATTGTTCAGTAGTGAGTTATGTGGAGGTTTCTCAAGAATCTTGCAAGGTTCACCGTTCATCTTCGAGTTTCGTTGAGTTTCACCGGTCGTTTTCAGTTTCGCTTGGTTTCTACCGTTCATCTTCGAAGTTTCGTTCAGTTTCACCGTTCGTTTGTGGATTCGCTCAGCTCTACCGTTTGTCTCCAAGTTTTCTCGGTTTACATTGATCGTTCTTGATTTCGCTTGGGTTTCACCGAAGGATTTACCAAGAATCACAGTTACAGTTCGAAGTTTTCCAAGAAGTTACGAAGAATGAGGGCAACAAGGCAGAGTTCGACGCGGGCTGAGAGTGACGACATGACCATGCAACAGGTCATGGAAATGATGCAAGGCCTTCAAGAGGCGATGGCGGCATCAAAGGCGGAGCAAGAGCACATACAGGTGGACCTCGCGGCGTCGCAAGCAATGAACGCAAAGTTATGTCGCGCGAACGAGGAGTTGTGCCGCGAGTTGTGCAACCACCCTGGGAATCGTGAAACGGAGGATCGCGAATGTTTCACGCAACCTAGGGAGTTTCCCACACCGTGTTCACAGTCGATCATGGAGGCTGTGATCCCTCGCATGTTCGTAGGTCCTAAGGTGACGTTTACGGGGATGGAGGATCCCGAGGCACACCTCACTGCGTTTCACACGCAGATGATGCTGGTTGGGCGGCTCTGACGCCGTGAGATGCAAGCTCTTCATGAACACGTTGATAAGGATGGCAATGGATTGGTTTATCAGCCTTCCAGACAGCCATATAACTTCCTTCGCGCAACTGTCACAACTGTTTAGGGAGCAGTACATCACGAACCGGGCTCCCCCGCCGGTGTCGTATGATCTTTTTTATGTGAAGCAATATCAGGGGGAGACATTGAAAGAGTATATCAACCGCTTCGGGGCGCAGGTGGTGAAGGTTGGCACCACGGAGGAACCGATGATTGTCTATGCGTTCAGGAAGGGGATGTGCCCTGGACCATTTTGCGAGTCAATCATCAGAAGCCGCCCCCGAACCTTTGTAGAGATTAGGTGTCGCGCGGTGGAGCACACCGCAACAGAGGGCGAGGTGTGCGAGAAACGCACGAGTGTTGCACCAGCACGCCCAAGAGCGCAGTCACGTGCCTAGCCCGCTAGGGTGAACGAGGCCGCGACTGGAAGGAGAGGTCAGGAGAGGAGACGCCCCTACGAGGCGAGGAAGCCCCATACAAGGGAGCGTACAAAAGGGAATAGGCTGATGAGGCACAATTTCGTGGTGGAGTTGAAGGATTTAATCGTCGTGCCTAACATCGCAGATAGGCTGAGGGCCCCAGTGAAGACTGATAAAGTACTGGGACCTCACAAGGACGCATGGTGTGAGTTTCACCAAGCGTTTGGACATCATATCAACAACTGCTTGGCGCTGGGCCATCAGTTGGATGAGTTGGTAAAGAATGGATTTTTGAAAGATTATCTGGCCGGGTCCTCTATGCCGAGACCTGGCGGTACCAGAAGAGGATCAGGCGCATGAGATGCCGATCCATGGGGAGGTGCACACCATATCTGGTGGCTTCTCGGGAGGAGGATGCACTGCCTATCAACGCAAGAGGTACGTGCGATCAATGAACTCAGTGGCAAAGCAGGGGGCAGATGACTCGTTGGACATAGACCTTGTGTTCACGAAGGCTGATCTTCGCGACGTCGTCCCCCATGACAATGACCCCATGGTCATTTCGATCATCACCGCAGGAAGAAGGGTACACCGAGTGCTAGTGGACCAGGGCAGCTCCGCAGACGTGATGTTCTGGTCCACATTCAACAAGCTGCAGTTGTCCCCTGATCTACTAAGGCCATACACAGGATGCCTGTATGGTTTCGCAGGGAACCAGGTAGAGGTACGTGGCTACCTGGAGCTGAGGACGACGTTTACTGATGGAACGACGTCATGTACCGAGAACATTCGATACCTAGTTGTGAACGCCAACTCGGCGTACAATATTTTTTTGAGGAGGCCAGCTCTTAACAGGCTAAGGGGAGTGGCGTCGACACGCCACATGAAGCTGAAGCTGCCCGACCTCAGTGGCAGAGTGATCGTGATCAAATCCGAGCAACAAGAGGCAAAGAAGTGCTATGAGAATAGCCTAAACACGAAAAATGGAGTGTTTATGGTGGTGGAGCGGCCACCCAATGCGGATACACCCATGGAGGTAGTGCCCTTGGAGGAGGCGGTATCCGTGGGGGAGACGCTCGTCGAGGCCGTGCCCGCGGACGAGGTGCCCGGGGAGGCGGCATCCACGGAAGGAGCACTCGGGAAGGCCTCGCCCATAGAAGAAACCTCCGGGGAGGCCTCGCCCATGGAAGAAGTGCTCGTTGAGGCGACGTCTAGGAGAGAAGGCCGCGAAAGCGAGTCTCGCGCAGAGAGCGCCCGAGATAGGCGACCCGAGCCCGTGGAGAACGTGGTCGAAAGACAAATTGGTGGTAAGATCTTCAAGCTGGGGCGATTTCTGAGTCAAGAAGAGCAGGACGGCGTGGCAGCGGTGATTTCACGCCACCTGGATGCGTTCACATGGTCCACCTCGGACATGCCAGGCATCGACCCAGATTTTTTGTGCCACCATCTCACCATGGACCCCAAGGTCCGCCCTGTGCGACAGAGGAGGAGGAAGTTCAATGAAGAGAGGCGCCTCGTCGTACAGGAAGAAACTAAGAAGCTGTTGAGCACTGGTCACATCCGGGAGATTCAGTACCCTAAGTGGCTGGCCAATGTGGTCTTAGTGAAGAAGGCAAATGGGAAGTGGAGGATGTGCGTGGACTTTCTCAGACCTGAACAAGGCGTGCCCCAAAGATTCGTATCCTTTACCCAGCATCGACGCGTTGGTAGACAGCGCCTCGGGCTGTAAAATGTTGAGCTTCTTGGATGCGTTCTCGGGGTACAATCAGATCAAGATGCATCTCCGGGATGAGTGCAAAACGGCATTCATGACCGAGACCTGTAGTTATTGCTACAAGGTCATGCCGTTTGGGTTGAAGAATGCAGGTGCCACCTATCAAAGATTAATGGATAAGATTCTTGCACCTATGCTGGGTAGAAACTTGCAGGCCTATGTTGATGACATGGTGGTGACCTCCCAGGAGAGAGGGCGACACACAGCTGACTTGGAAGAGTTGTTCGTCATGATAGCCAGGTATCGCCTCAAGCTGAACCCAGAGAAGTGCGTTTTCGGGGTCGAGGCAGGAAAGTTTTTGGTTTCATGCTCACCGAGCGGGGTATAGAAGCAAACCCCAACAAGTGTGTGGCGATTCTGGCAATGGGGAGTCCCGCCTCGGTGAAGGAGGTACAGCAGCTGGCAGGGCGGATGGCCGCTCTGTCGAGATTCGTATCGACTGACAAGGGACATCCTTACTTCCAATGCCTCAAGAGAAACAGTAGGTCGTATGGACCGAGGAGTTCGAGTCGACGTTCCTCAAGCTCAAGGAATATCTGGCGGCGCCTCCTGTGCTTTGCAAGCCACGGGTCGGGATGCCCCTTAGGCTGTACTTCGCAGTAACTGAGTGGGTGATCAGTGCTGTGTTGGTCCAGGAGCAGGACCAGACTTAGAAACCTATCTATTTTGTGAGTAAGGTCTTGCAGGGCCCGGAGGCGAGGTATCAATCGTTGGAGAAAGCGGCTCTGGCAGTAGTATTCTCAGCAAGGAGGCTTCGTCATTATTTTCAGAGCTTTACGGTGGTGGTCATGACGGACCTCCCCATCCAGAAGGTGTTGCAGAAGCCAGATGTCGCAGGAAGGATGGTCCACTGGGCGGTAGAACTGTCTGAGTTCGATATTCAGTACGAGCCCAAGGGGTCCATCAAGGGGCTGGTCTACGCGGATTTCTTGGCGTAGCTCTCGTCAGGAAGCACGCAGCAAGAGGTGGAGGTAGGCTCATAGTGGGTGCTTTCGTGGATGGGTCCTCTAACCAGCAAGGAAGTGGAGCTGGCGTGGTCTTGGAGGGGCCAAACGGTCTGCTGATCGAGCAGGCCCTGAGATTCGCGTTTAAAGCCAACAATAATCAAGCAGAGTACGAGGCCCTCAAAGCTGGGATGCTCTTAGCCAAGGAGATGGGTGCGTGAAGCCTGCTGGCAAAGAGTGATTCACAGTTGGTCACGGGGCAAGTGACCGGGGAGTACCAAGCTAAGGACCCACAAATTGCGACATATTTGAGATATGTCCAAGTTCTGAAAGGGGCGTTCGTGGCATTCGAGTTGGTCCACGTCTCAAGAGAGCAGAATGCCCGAGCTAACCTGCTCGCCAAGCTGTCCAATCAGTCATCTAGGAAACCCTCACGACAACGACAACGACCCTATTGTACCTCACGACAACGACCCTATTGTGATCTCGCTTGTCACGGCGGGAAGGACTGTCCACCGGGTGCTGGTCGACCAAGGAAGCTCGGCAGACGTAATGTTTTGGCCGACTTTTGAAAGGTTACAACTGTCCCCCGATCAACTGAGGCCATATGGGGGCTGCTTGTACGGTTTCGCTGGTGATCAAGTGGAGGTAAGGGGGTACATTGAGTTGAGGACGACCTTCACAGATGGTTTGGCCTCACGAACGGAGAAGATCAGGTATCTTGTTGTAAACGCTCTGTCAGCCTACAACATACTGTTGGGAAGGCCAACGCTCAACAGAATGGGAGCTGTGCCTTCGACAAGGCACATGAAGGTCAAACTACCGTCTATGGAGGGTTTGATCATCACCATCTGCTCTGACCAAAAGGAGGCGAAGAAGTGTTACGAAAACAGCCTCAAGAACAAGTGGTCTGTATGCCACGTAACCACAACGCCTCCCCCTGGCACGGAGCACGCACGAGAAACCCCGCGAGTGCTGGATACGGCGTTGGAGGTGGCCGCCGAGGGCGACGTCCCAATGGAGGATATCGAGGCAAGGTCCGAGAACGCCGCCCGGGTGGAAGGGGAGAGAAACTGCTCAGAGACTGCCAAGGAAGCAGGTATCGCGAGGGCGCTGATCGCCAGTGAAAAGAAGCCTCAGCCAATAGAGGAATGGCTTGAGAAGAAGATCAACGGCAAGGCGTTTAAGCTGGGGAGAACCTTGGACAGTGAGACGCGAGACCAAATCGCCAAGGTGATAAGTAGACACCTAGATGCATTTGCGTGGTCTGCTTCAGATATGCCGGGAATCGACCCCGATTTCTTGTGCCATCATTTAGCAATGGATCCCCAAGTCAGGCCCATCCGCCAAAGAAGGAGAAAGTTCAACGAGGAAAAAAGGCAAGCGATCAAAGACGAAACACAAAAACTCCTCGCAGCAGGCCACATCAGGGAGATCCAATATCCAGAATGGCTCGCCAATGTCGTTCTGGTCAAGAAGAGTAGCGGAAAATGGCGGATGTGTGTCGACTTCACAGACTTGAACAAGGCCTGTCCAAAGGATTCTTATCCTTTGCCGAGTATAGACGCCCTGGTAGACAGTGCATCAGGGTGCAAGCTACTCAGTTTTCTGGATGCCTTCTCGGGGTACAACCAAATCAAAA